>Ga0302251_1000784_pt1 | contig 24755 bp, 10 predicted proteins | sample AAG_RA_Gln_MG_FD_193534 | JGI IMG/M metagenome (GOLD analysis project Ga0302251, IMG submission 193534) | Enriched activated sludge microbial communities from anaerobic digester in WTTP, New Holstein, Wisconsin, United States - AAG_RA_Gln | ecosystem: Engineered > Bioreactor > Anaerobic >...
GCCGGAAGCCGGGAGGCCGGAAGCCGGGAGGCCGGAAGCCGGGAGGCCGGAAGCCGGGAGGCCGGAAGCCGGGAGGCCGGAAGCCGGGAGGCCGGAAGCCGGGAGGCCGGAAGCCGGGAGGCCGGAAGCCGGGAGGCCGGAAATACTGCTCTCCTGGCGGACTGCTCCATCGAAAATTTCTTTGCTACTTACCACTGCCGGTTCAGCAACTGAGTCCGCAATTGAAGGCCTTCCATCGAAATGATATACCGCAGAAGGATGTTGGAGTTCACTTCTTAAAGGAGAAATAACTTCGGCATCCTTCTGCAATTTCATTTCTGGAGACTTTTCAGCAGGTTCAGGATACTCAGAGTTTCGATAGCTTTCCTGAGCCTTTGTTGCCGGATCACCGCGTCTATCCTGAACTCCCTGCAATCTCCTGTTAACGCCGAAATCATCTGTGCTGCGGTCATCAACTTCTGGAGAGTGCTGTGATGATCTTCCTGCCTGCTCAACCTTCAGCCTGGATGTCTCACCAGATGCTTTGCCTGCATCTTCTACCTGAAGATTTTCTTTCAGTGATGATGCAGATTTCTTTGAATCCGCATACAGCTCACTTCTTTGGAGAAATCCCAATCCTGCAGCAGAAGTCTCCTTCTGCAGTTTTGAAGAATCTGCACCACCATAACTTTCATGCCTGTTAACGTGCAGACCATGTGTATGCTGATCGTCCTTTGAAGCCGCCAGAACTCCACTCTTCACTATCGTATTCTCTGATCCGGTCTCAGGCTCAATCTCCTGCCGTTTCCCAGGTGAGGTGGTAGAATCACGGTGTTTCGATTCATTCAACTCTTTTTTTCCGGTTTGACGATCGGTATGGGTATTAACGCATACCTGCATAGGTTTCTGCAGTTCCGGCATTGCCTGAATCGTTGTTCCGATATCGTTCATTCCTGTCTTCACATTCTCTCTTGTAGCCTCCATCATTCCTCTGACATCTTCACTGAGCCCGTTTACAGAGCTGTGTATTTCCTGAATTCCCATGTCGATGCGCTGGTACTTATCTCTGGCGAGATAGCCGGCATCAGTCATAGAATTATTGCCCTGGTTTCTAAGCGCCTTAGCTGCATCCTTCAAGTTTTTGAAATCTTCTTTATCAGCACCGCGCTCATCTCTGTGCCTGCCTGCATCTTTATTATTCTGCCTGTTGATAAGATTGTCCAAACCGTCGGTATCCAAGCCATCAGAAGATATCTTGCCGTCAGCTTTCCCCTGTGCTGCTCCTTCAATGGGGAAACTCCTGTCCCGACTCACTTCATCTCTTTGTTTATCCTGAGGCTGAATCTCATCGAGCTTTCTCTGAGCTTTGGAAGTCAACAGGTCTGAGCTTTTTGCAGCCTTTTCTGCCCTGATTCCAGAAGTAGCAGGAAGCTCAGCATTGCAAAGCTCAGCCTTTTCTGCCCTGATTCCAGAAGCAGCAGGAAGCTCAGTATTGCAAAGCTCAGCCTTTTCTGCCCTGATTCCAGAAGCAGCAGGAAGCTCAGTATTGCAAAGCTCAGCCTTTTCTGCCCTGATTCCAGAAGCAGCAGGAAGCTCAGCATTGCAAAGCTCAGCCTTTTCTGCCCTGATTCCAGAAGCAGCAGGAAGCTCAGTATTGCTAACGCCGGCCCTGCCTGCAATTGAATCGAGAGGAGACGGAATCTCCATATTACTCATTCGGTTCAGGCTGTCACTTTCTGCTGAGATCTTCCGGACTTTCGACGATTCATCTTGAATGATTCTTCCAAACTGAGCTTTGCTGCTATCCGAGAAGAGTTCAGGTGACTTTTTCTCAGAATTCTTGGACGCGGTAGAATCATTTTTCGATAAATGTTGGTTACGAATAGAGTCCGGCTTTACAAATGAAGATGCATTTCTCCTTGCTTTATCAATGGCTGATACCTTGCTTTTATTCTGTGAGAATGCATTATTACAGAGAGAAGCCGAGAGGTTGTCCTCTGCTTTCTCTACATTTTCATCAAGACTGGAGATCCTTTCATTGACATTTCCGTGTAAATCTTCGATCTTTGACTGGATCTCTGAATTGAGCGATTCGATCCTGCCCTGAATCTGAGACTTCATTTCATCTGGATCAGCATTGCCGTCTTTTACAGCCTGTTCAACAGTTGACTGGATTTCAGACTGAAGCTGCTCGTTCCTGGACTGGACTTCTGTCTGGAATTCGTTGATCTTTATCTCTGCATCACTCTGAATCGTGCTCACATGCGTGTCTATAACAGCTTTTTTCTGCTCAATACTGTCATCCAGAGCAGAGCTCTGGCTGTTTATTCTATTCTGCTGCTCTGTATACTTGTTAAACTGCTTTGCAAGTCGATCTGAAATGACATTGTCACCGTCACCGATATTAAAATCTTTTTGCAGGCTTTCGCGATGGTTTTTATTATCTAGTTTGCCTTTGCCTGCATTTTTATCTTCCAATGCTTCAATATGATTTTCTAGAGGCAGTTTTTCTTTATCGCGTTTTTCTCCGTATTTTTCATCAATTTCATCGCATTCTTTGTCGTGATGATGCCTGTGGTGATGATTACGATCATTATAAGGCCATTTTTCTTTATAATCATTGTTACAAGAGCCTTTTAATATGCTATCTTTTCCACTACCTCGATCGTCGCTGCGAATTATATAAATACTATCATCTTCTGAATCTCTATCCATGTGACGGGCATTTCCCGGATTTGTATCACCACTGTGATCTCTATGCCCTCTGCCTTCTAACTTTCCACCGCCGTGATGGACATCGCCGTGATGGACATCGCCACCGCCAGGCTTTCCACCGCCGTGATGACCGCTTTCCCCTGTGCCGCGAATTTCAGAGGGACTCTCGCCTGCAGCGCTGCCGCTACAGGATCTGCCAGCTTTATCATACTCGTGGCGGCCAATACCATCGACTCTGAGTTCACGTGACCCATTATCTGCATCGCAGACACCTTTAGCATATTTATAATCTCCATAAGTGCTGCCTGGCACTGTTGACGCTTTTCTGGCGCTTTCTTCATCGTAATCGTTATCTTCTTCATTGAAAAGATAATCGAACCGCTTCATAAAGTCTGAGTATATGCTTTCATTCTTTTCACTTACTCCACTCTTATACTTGAGTGCGTTATTATCCGGCAATGCACCGGCGTATAGAGCATCCAGCAATGCAGGATCAAATCCGAAAACTTTCTGGCTATTATCAATCTTTTCTCCGGCTTCTCTTTCTCTGGCCGATCTGCCACGTCTGTCATCATCCTCAGTATCACCAGGCTCAAAGATATCATCTCCATTTTGATTCAGTCTGCCTTCCATGTCTCTTCCGTGAGACACTCTGTTACTTTTCATAGCGCATTGCGGCTTTGAGTCCGTATTTTTAAAACCTTCCGGTTTTTGTTCTCCGAAATCACTTACATCTCCATGTCTGTGTTCTTGGTAATCCTGCTTTTGAACCTCTGCCCGCTTTTCTCTGCAGCCATCCTGAGCTTTGACAGTGTTATCCGTTTTCTTTTCATATGATCCTTCAGCTTTCCTGGTGCTATCACGCCCTGGAGACTGAGAAACCTTATTTCCGCCAGAAGTATCCCTGCTCTCCTGAATCGCCCTGATAGTATCGAAGAGAGCCTTATCATCCACTATCTGTTTGAGGTTTTCAACAAGATTTCTCCAGTCTACGCGCAGGCTGATATCATTGAAATCACGGCTCAGAGGCGTTTTCGATTTCTCTGATGAATCCCCGGTAGATGAACCACCTGTGATATCATTCACGCATCGGGCTTCTTTTATACTTTCCTTCAAGGAAGAAATATCACTGACAGGATTCTTTTCATTAACAGCTTGAGACAGCACACTGTTTCCTGCATCAGAGAATGCAGTTTCACAGTCTTCGCCGGCGATATTGGAAAGAAGCCTCTTCAGGAGCGGCAGCATTTCTTCATATTCGATTTCTGAAGAATTTTCAGAATTGTTCTGACAGTCAGAAGCACCTTCAGTGCAAAGCGTATCATCTGGCTTGAGACAGTCATTGAAAGAATCTTTCTTCCCTGTCTTTTCGGATCTCAGTGGATTAAAAAACGATTCGGCCTCCGGAAGATGCTCAGGTCTTCCTTTCTGGCCCAGAGCCTGTATTTCCTCAGGGTCTGATATTTCCACACTGTCTTTCAATGCAGGCTTTACAGACTCAAAGAGCTTTCCCATTCTTTCATTTGTGTCGAGGTTTATAAATGAATCAAAAATATGATCGAGCGTTTCCCGTAGAGAGAGCAGATACTCTTCACGGCGCGAACCATCGGAAATTCGCCTCTGAGTATAGCCGGGAATCTGCATGTCCTTTGTCGGAGAATGTATTCTGCCTTCAACAGACTGCAGGCGACCGGAGGAAGGAGCAAAGCCTTCACCAAGGACCGGTCGCTGAGAACGGGAGCCTACTATGTCGCCTATCTTGTAAGAGCTGTTGAATAAAGAGTCTTCTTTTGGCATGGCTTTTCCCTCATATCAATTATCACGACTTTGCCATTTCTGGTGAATGCTTTATTGTAAAAATTTGATAAAATTTGTTAAAATTCTACGTAGATCTATGGAAAAAATGTTAACATTCTGTTAAATTCCTTACTGTCACTACCGTGCAGGCTGCCCCGCTGATTCACTCACATTTGATACACCAGAATGAAAGAAGAATTGATCTAAGACAGAGTTGATTCATTCCGGCTTTGTCTCTGTTGAGGAGAGGCCTGTTCCTGCTGCATATCTGTATCTGTATCTCTATCTACCATTCTTATAAAGGCATCTACCAGATATGGATCGAAGTGTGTGCCGGCACAGCGCTTAAGCTCTGCAACTGCATCCCGGACCGGCATGCCTTTCCGATAAGGCCTGTCTGACACCATTGCATCGTAGGCATCGGTGAGCCCGACTATTCTAGCTTCGAGAGGAATCTGCTCTCTGGCAATGCCATCCGGATATCCTTTTCCATCCCATTTTTCATGATGATGGCGTACTACAGGAAGGACGTGTGACATGGAAGGTATGGGCTTCAGAATCTCCTCTCCTATCACCGGATGTTGCTTTAGAATATTGAATTCTTCATCTGTAAGACGGCCGGGTTTATAAAGGATACTGTCCGGAATCTTTACCTTTCCTATATCGTGCAGGAAGCTGCAGTTTTTCAAATCCACAGCATCTATGTAATTTGAAAGGTGTGACTGTTCCTTAGGAGAAGCGCCGCGCAGATCAAGTTCGACTTCACCGAGGTCGTGGAACATTGCACCGTCCTTGATTGATTTAAGCTGTTTTTCATCTGTGACTCCGATTTCGTGAGCCAGATCTGCAGAAAGGTCGATTACTCTGGATGAATGTTCAAAGGTAAAAGTACTGGAGGCCTTCATGAGCAGATAGATGAGCTTTGCGGCCATTTCGTTGCCGGTCCAGTTATCACCCTGTGATTTCTTGATTACCGATTCTATGGATGTAGCGACATTCTGAACAGAGGCCTGTTCCTGCCTCACCACTGTCTTTTTATTCTCTGCTACTCTCACTGTCGATTCTCCTGCCGATCTTATGAGATTCTCCTTTTCACCCTGAATTTTCACTTCCCGGAAAGAGTCCCTGTGGCTCTGTGGTGAAAAGGCCTTCTCTACTTCCATTGAAAAGCAGCGAATGTCAACGGATGGAGATGCTGCGGCCTTCTTCACCTGCACATAACCGCCTGATTTATTGAAACGCTGTTCATCATTGTAACAGCCTTCTTCTTTCCCAGGTTCTGTAACGGCATTGACTGAAAAAGCAGGATCAGTCCTTTTTGCTTCATTTCTTTCATAAACAGATGTTGAAGGCTTGATGGTCTCTGCTGCCGCAGTGAGAAGTGGAGATGAAGAGACAAACAGGGAGATCACGGTTTTTGCTTCAATGACAGAGGCAGCAGGCTCGGTATCTTTATTCTTGACAGGAGCGATCGGCTTTTCAACCAGTCCTTTCAGATCATTTACACGTTCATTAACGTTCTTTTCCCTTGAAGGCTGATCCCCTGTCATCCGCTCATTTACAAGCGGCAGTATGGATGACGCCTTTTGCTCCTTCGTTAACACAGGGAGCTCAGTGCTCGGTTTAATCACATAGTCAAGCAGAGATTCAGGTTTGCCCGGTTTCACAGAAGGCATTTCACTCTGTGGACATATTTCCTTATCATTATTCGCAGGAGCCTTAAAATTGACTTTCAGACCTACAAACACAGCTTCCTGCGGTGAGCCGTCTGCCTTTTCATGAGATATGCTTCTTGGATTCAGCTCCTGCTTTGTGGAAAGAAGATATCCCTCACCCAAACCTTTCGGCAGGGGATGCATTTCCCTGCTCAAAGGTGTATCTGCAGAGTCACTCTTCTCGATGACTCCAGTACTGGTTATTTCATCAGTCTTTTCTCTGACGTCATGCTCTTTTAATATTATGTGAGATTGATTTTCAGTGTTACTGAAAATGCAGGGCGTTAACAGTGTCTCTCTGTCTTTAACGACATCATTACTGTTTATGCCATTATTGCTGAGATTGTCCACAGAGCTGTCAGATCTAATTTTCAGAGGGTCCTGCAGCGTCAGGGGCTGTGAAGAAAACTCTGAAAGAGCTGCGCAGTGATTCTTTCCTTCAGCTATTTGTAGTCCTTCTGCAATGGGATGAATAAGCTTACCTTTTATTACAGGCTCTCCAACTTTCCCTGATATAAGCCCGCGCGCCTGCAAAGGAAACTTATCAGTCTCATCGTCTTTTGCCTGCGACAAGACTTCATCACTCATTGGCCTGAAGCGCCCGAAAATATCAGCGTTCATCTCTGCCAGGCACAGCTGAAGTGAACTCTGAAAATCGGGGAAACTATAGCTGGCAGATTGATAAGCCTGTTCATCATCCATTATACTCTCGCCCTGCACTCTCTCAACTTTACTGCCATCAGACTGTAAGCTGCATGTGGCGTCATTATGATTCACTTTCTTCTCCAGTAATGTTTCAGAAGATAGCTGTTCTGACTCTTTTCCCCTATGGCCTGCAGTATTCTCTCTGGAAGAATTGGCTACGGCATTCATTGCGGATAGATTTAAAGCTCTGTCTCCATCATTTCGGAAGCCAGATCTATCGTGGTCATCAACGTCTGTATCTTTCAGCAATACTGCAGGCATCTCTTCCTTCAGCACTTCACATTGGACTGGCACTTTGCGTTTCCATGACTCAGTGTGAGAAGCATGTAAAATGCTTACTGCATTCTTTGACTGAACATCAGAAGAAACATGTGTGTTTTGCGCGGTTTTGTCATCAGAAGATGGTGCAGTGCTCTTCGATACGCTCTGTATAGCAGCGGTATCCGGCGAGTCAGCACCTGCCGTCCCGCTCTCCGATGAATCAGCTTTTACAACATCAGCCTTTACCGCATCATTTCCTACCTGAGCAGTGCTGGCTGCATCAGTTCCAGCCGTTTCATTATCTGCCGTCATGCTTTTTGATACGCTGCCCTGTGTTTTGCCGCCCTTTGAAGACAAAGCTTCACAGGAGGTAACAGAAGAAGTATCGCTTTCAGACTCATTAGGTTTGCATGCCTTTTCATCTGAAGATGAGCCGGATTCAGTCTGGCCAGTTTCATTGTAAAATGCTTCAGGTCGTTCCGGAAGAATATCAGATGGACCGGCCTGATTCAACTCGCCTGGAGCTTCAGGATTGACACAGATTACACCGCTACAGGTATTTTCATCAGCACAGCTGCCATTCTGTCCTTTATTCCATATACTTTCCAGAAGCTGGTCCATGCTTGAAAGCATATCGTTCCATCTGCCTTCAAGCTTCTTCTGTAAGCTACCGGTGCCTGATGCGTTATTGGCATCAGCAGCCCTGATCCCTTCCACCCTGTCGTTTTTTTCAGAAAGATCATCTGCAGAAATCTCTGATACATCCTTCACATTCGAAGAGTCTGAAGCAATATGCCTGTGTGCTTCCACACTCAGAACAAGGCTCAACGCCTCGAGAACATCTTTCCTTTCTTTTATATCACATTGCCTGTGTGATTCGTGGAGGCCTGAAAGAGTTTCCACATATGACCTTTCATTCACACTGTTCAGACTGTAACAGTTCCTGCAGACAGAGATCTCAGGACTCTCAGTAATGCTCGAAGATGAAACAGCAGCAGCAGTCGTTCGGTCTCTACCTGCTGAAACAGATGGAGTACCTGCAGATTCCTGGCTCAGATTCTGATAGTGACGGCTGGATCTGTGATTCACTGAGCCGGCTGCTGAAAACATCTCCCGTTTCTGCTTCTCCTGCTTCATATGCCTCCTTGATTTTTATATCTGCTTCTCCTGATATCATTATGACAGGTTCAGACAGAATAAACCTGAAATATTTGTAAACAAGTTTAACAAAAAGTTTACGTTTTATTAATTTTTATTTTACATTTCCCCCCTTTACCGGAAGCTTAAAAAAGAAATTAAGCCTTTCATTACCTGCCAGACTTAGTTCTTCAGAAGAGAGGAGAAGACAATTGCAGAAAGAAATCTGACAGTATGGCACTGTCCCTTCTCTCACCTGCCAGACTCGATATCCACCCGACTCCTCTCTCTGTCAGAAAGGCTGTCAAATCCGCGCTATCTGCAGGTGCAGAGTGCCTTCTCGGGTACTCTGCAATGCTCTATTCCGGATTCATAGATACTCTCATGTGCTCGCTGGAAGAGAAGCCAGGTCGGCTTACCGCACTTGAGCAGTATGTGCTCCTTCAGGCTCTGATGACAGAGATGGTGCGCCGTGGAGATTCTTACTTCATTCAGCTCTCGCCGTTTAAAGGCTTTATAAGCATGATGCGCTCAATGGTTGAAGAGCTGGGAGAGGCTCTGATACTCCCTGAGGATATGGAGGACGTAATACCTTCACTTTTGGAAGAAAGCCGACCGACCTTCCAAGCGGAGAAAGAGCTCTATCAGAACTATCTGGCCCTTCTCACCACCCACAATCTATGCGACAGCACAACCAGAAAGAGGGCTGTGCTTCGTCATCTGGAGCAGGGCCGTGAGATCCCCTTTCTGGACACGCTGAAAGAGATTCATTTTTTATCTCTCTATCGCCTGGGAGAGCTCGATTTCCAACTTATCTGCAGAATTGCCGAGAGAGGAAGCAGCCGCAGTGGCGAAAGCCTCAATGTATATGTGAACCTGCCGTATGATCCTTACCGTCAGGACGCCTTTCGCTATCTGGAGCCGCTTGTTTCCAGGTTTGAATCTCTGGGAGACAAGATCCCGAATCTTACACTTGACTTTTCCCTTACCATTCCGGAAGAACCATCTGCAGCATCAAAAGATCTGCTCAGGGCCCACATCTTTAAAAGCCCGGGAAGCCTCCCCCCGGCTCCCGTTCAGAATGACGGTTCGGTGAAGATAATCAGAGCAGGAAGTGCCGAAGAAGAGCTGAACACGATCTGGAAGGAAGTGAGAAGACTCCTCGAATCAGGAGTTGAGACATCCAGAATTGCCGTAGTATTCAGAAGACTTTCCCAGAATATTTCACTTATACGCGACAGTGCAGAAAAGTTCGGGCTCGCCTTGACTTTCTCTCAGGGAGGCTCACTGCTCGAAAGTAGTGTTGTCAAAGCGCTTCTCGGCCCATTCAAAATGGTCGGCTCATCATTTTCATCCAGGGAAGTCCTGAAGTTTCTGAATTCACCTTTCATAGACTTTCAACACCTGATGAAAGACGGAAGCCTCACAAGAGCCGACATCGAAGAAATAATAATCTCCTCTGGAATCATAGATGACGATGCGCTGCCCTGGGAAGATGCAATCAGGAAGTTCAGGGATACATTGCTTCTGGAAAAGGAGAGATCTGCTGATGATGAAGAGAGAATAAACAGAGCGGAGCGCTTTATCGACCTCATCACGTCACTGAAGAAAAGTTTCACGCCATTCCGCAGCCCTGCACCAATTGAAAGGCATACAAGAAGACTCAGAGCCATCATCAGAGACTTCGGCGTGGAGAAGAGGATCCTTACCCACAGTGATGCACTTTCTGATACAAAATGGCCGCTCTTTCTTCTCCGAAGAGAGCTTATGGCATTCAGGAGGTTTCTCGATCTTTTATATGAAACAGACAGAATATCTCGCCTCGAAGGCATGGAGAACCCGGATCAGAAAGGGAAGCGTCGAAGAAGGGTGCTGAATCTACAGGAATTCTACGATCTCCTCATTGAAGGTGCAGGCTCTTCAGGACTGCCTCCTTTAGAATCCCCTGATGGTATAGCCATTATGGAAGCGAATGACCTCACCGGCCTCAATTTTGATTATCTCTTCCTGGGAGGACTTACAGAAGGAAAGTTCCCGGAGCGGCACTTTGAAAATATTCTCTTTCGAGACTCAGACAAAGCAGTATTTTCAGATATGCTGGGGAAACGGCTGCTGCGCAGCACTGCGCTGAGACACTGGGAAGAAAACCTTCTTTTTTATCAGGCTCTTTCATCAGCAGAGAAAAAGATATATCTTTCATACAGCACTGCAGATGAAAAGGGGGATGAGACGCTGCCCTCACATTTTCTCGAGCATTGCTCGGCTCTGCTTGAAGGGCCAGCCGTCACTGACTCTGAAAAAAGAAGCCCGCTCTCCCTGATCTTTGGCAGAGAAGAGCTTGATCTATGGATAGTGCGCACCATCTGGGGCTCTCCTCATCCGGTGGAAAGCTCGCGCAGCATACTGCACCGCTGCCTGCAGGACAGCGACGCGATGAAGGCCCATCTCATTCATCTCTTCAGGAGGTGCGAAAGCGAGCGGGACAGGCAGATGTGGATTGACAGCAGGAACGTGAATGGCTCACCGTACATGGGCCGTCTTGTTTCGCCGGAGCCTGTTTTGCTGCTGAGCAGACGGTGGCCTTCATCTCACCGCTGGTCAGCCACACAGCTGGAAGAATACGGGCGATGTCCATTCATCTTCTTTGCCAGGAGGCTCCTTTCACTGAAGAGGACGATACTTCCTGAGCGCGAGCAGGAAGATACAGTCCGTGGAACGATCGTGCACAGAGTACTGGAAAGATATTATGGAATGATGAAGGAGAGGGGGAAGCTTCCGCTTTCAGGCTGCGAAGAAGAGAGATCTCTTCTTCTGCACGAAGCGGCCTTGACTTTTTCCGAGTGGAAGGATGGACACACCACCGGAGACCCCTTCTTCTGGGAGATAGAGAAAAAGAACATCTGCCGGACCCTTCTGGCGTGGCTGGCCTTCGAGCAGAAGGAAGCCGGTATGATTCCTTCATTCTTCGAAGTAGCTTTTGGTGACAATGAGCCATTCATATTGAGGGATGGAAGAGGAGCCGAGCTCCGCTTCAGAGGGTGGATTGACAGAATCGATGTAGACAGAGTCGGTGAATCGTACAGAGTTCTGGATTATAAGAACTCCAGAAGCACTCTTTACAGGGATAAGACCAGAGAAGAAAACATCGGCAGGCAGAGCTTTCAGATCCCGCTTTATACAAAAGCGGCCGAGGTGATACTGAGACAAAACGGTCTCCTTTCCACCGAAAATCCGCAGCGTCAGGCCGGGTATGCACTCCTTAAAAAGCCTTCGTACATCATGCAGACATTCAAGGAAGATGTATGGCGCAGATATTTCAGTGATCCTGACAACTCCGGACTGCCTGGCAAAGACGAAAGGAACTTCATAGAAGAAACTTCCACCATGATAGAAAGGCTCAGAAAGGGCTTCTTCGCCCCGGCAGGGGAGCACTGTGATTACTGTGACTTTGCGTCAATATGCCGCTTTGCCGGAATGGGAGATGACGACGATGAGCACTGAAATGTGGTCAGCGGAAAAGCTGAGAGTATTCGATTTCGACAGAAACATATGCATCAGTGCAGGTGCAGGCTCTGGAAAGACTGCAACGCTGGTGGAGTTGAACTCCCGCTTTCTCTCCGGTGATACAAAGCTGGAAAGGCTGACGATAGACCAGATTCTGGCGATCACATTCACAGAAAAAGCCGCCCATGAGATGAAAGATCGCATCAGGGTGATGATAGACAGCCATCTCAGAGAAGAGCTGGACCAACATAACATCAGCCTGTGGACCGAGGCACGCAGGGCCCTTCTCGCCGCACATATCAGCACCTTCCACTCCTTCTGTATGCGCATTCTCAGAGAGCACCCTCTCGAGGCATTTGTAGACCCCCTCTTTGAGGTGGCAGAAGAGAAGACCGCTGAAGACCTTTTGAGAGAGAACACACTGCGTATTCTGAAAGATAAGCTGTACTGCTCCAGGGAGGATGTCACAGGACTTATAGCCGATTATGGCTTTTCGCCGCTTGCAGATAATCTTATTGCCATCCTGCGGAAGATCCGCTCATTCGGTGATACGCCGTCACGACTTCAGAGCCTTCTGGATGTCCAGCAGCAGGAGCTGAAATCCGGGCTGAGAAGTGCAAAGGAACAACTCCAGACGGCTCTGCAAAGCTTTTTCGAGCTTGTAATCCAGGAGCAGTCTTCATCAAAGGCAAAGTTCTGGGCTGAAGCGAAGAGAGTCTGCGAAAGAAGTGATGCCATTCTGCAGGAACTTGACAGCATAACTGAAGATAGCGATCCGGCAGGCCTCATCTCTCTCTCATCGCTGGCCAGACTGCTAAAAAAACGGGTGCCAGACTCTGCCTCCTCCAGTAAGAAAGAGATCGAATCTCTGATTGCTCCCGGAGACGGCACAATACCGCTCATGCTGCGCTCCTTCTATTCTCTTCCCAGAGAGAGGCTGCTTGCAGAGCTTGTTCAGGAGATAGACGATGCATACAGCGGGAAGAAGAGAAGCCTCTCTCTGCTTGATTTTGACGATCTGCTTTTCCTGACCTGCAGATTGCTGCGCAACAATACGGCAGTGCGCAGGAAATACAAGAAAGCCTTCAAGGTGATACTGGTGGATGAGTTTCAGGACACAAATGAGCTGCAGCGTGAGATCGTCTATCTTATGGCAGAAAGAGAGGACCGCGAGCTTCCCAGAGACGGCTCATCACCTCCGGAGGAGATTCAGCTTGAAAAGAGCAAGCTCTTCATCGTAGGCGACGTCAAGCAGTCTATATATTTTTTCAGAGGTGCGGATGTGGAGGTATTCTCCAAGGTCCTGAAAGATGTGCAGAGCAAAGGCGGAGAAGTGATCAACTTTCAGGAGAACTTCAGAACGCTCGACTCCATTCTGAACGTGCTGAATCCCTTTTTTGCAGAGCTTATGAAGAAGGAGAGCGACGATTTCTTTGTCACATTCAGACCGGCTGATCATCTTCTGGCCAGGAGAAAAGCACCTGAGTCTGGAAGCCGTGTAGAGCTCATTGTTACACCCGATGAAGGTAAAGCGTCCTCGAAGAGAAAAAAAGAAGCTGATGCCATAGCCAGAAGGATACTATCTCTTGCCACAAAAGGCCCTGAAGTCGTTCTCGAAGGCAGAGGCGATGAACCCTTCTCCACGCGCCGCCCCAGTTGGGGAGACATTGCCATCCTTTTTCGCTCACTGACGGCGGTAAGAGCATATGAGGAACGGTTGAAGTTTTACTCAATCCCCTACTCTGTAGTCAGGGGAAAAGGCTTCTTCAGATGCCAGGAGGTGCTGGACATTCAGCACGTACTCAGATTTGTGACAGGGCTCGAAAGGGACTTCAGCCTCGCCGGCCTGCTGCGCTCGCCCCTGGCAGGCTGCACTGACGAAACGCTCTATGTACTTGCAGCTGGAAGCACTCTCAGCAGAGCTTTCCTGGGCAATGAACTTCCGGAACTGCCGCCTTCTGAGAGAGAAAAGCTGAAATACTGCAGAGAGATACTGCTCCGCCTGGAGGCACTGAAAGAGCGCCTCTCCACAGGAGAGCTGGTGGAGGAGATACTCTCTCTCTTCAATGCTCGCGCGGTTTATCTCTCCACATTTCAGGGCCGACAGAAAGCTGCAAATCTCGAAAAACTTGCAGGAATGGCCCGCCGTTTTGACAGAAAGGGAGGCCTCACCATAGAAGACTTCATATATCAGATTGAAAGGGATATCAAAACGGAATCACGAGAGGCTGAGGCTCAGATATCTGATGAAGACAGGAATTCAGTGCAGATCATGTCTATTCACCAGGCAAAGGGTCTTGAGTTTCCCATAGTAATCGTTCCCGATCTCGGCAGAATAACACAGGCAGAAGCCAGAGATATTCATTATTCCCCCCGGCGCGGAATTGCAAGCAGACTGCGCTATTCAAATTCCCTGGAAGCAGAAAACCACTTCCTGAGGTCGCTCATCACAAAGGAATGGGAAGAGCGGGAAAGAGCCGAATCGCTGAGACTGCTCTATGTGGCGTTTACAAGGGCAAGAGACTATCTGATTCTCTCTGGAGGTCCGATCAGGAAGGAAGGCACCTGGCGCTCAATGCTCATAGACTTCATGGGGAGAGAAAAGATCGAATCCTTCGTGGAATCTCCTATGACAGAGAAAACCCTTGAGATAACAAAGGGCTCTGAAGATCTGCAGCATGTGTACTCCTTCACGCTGAGGCTTCTGAAGCCGGATGCATACGAAGTTGAGATCCCTCCCAGAGAGAGTCCGCCTGCAGAGATTTACCCTGATATACGGGCGCCAGAGCATCTCATTATCCAGCCTGAGCAAAAATCCGCTCTCTCCGGAGGCTCCGAGAATGAAGAACTTGACCTGGCGCTTGCAAGAGCCCTGCATTTCTCATGGCCTGCCCCGGCTTCAATCTCATTAACCCCTACTCTTCTCCTTACCTATCGCTTCTGTCCGAGAAAATACCTGTATGACAGCGTACTGGGGTCGAGGGAAGGCTCTGCGGCCATTACATCAACGGTGAGTGACGAAGGCCCGCCTCTCTCCAGAAGAGAGGCGCAGGGATGGGCTGCACACAGAGTGCTGGAAGAGATCGATTTCACTGCCGATGATTCGGATCTGCAATCCAGAATTGAGCACAAGCTCTTTCAGCTGAGCTACAGCCATCCCCTGCTCAGACATCATACTTCGCCTGTAATGGATGCACTGCTCCGCTTCATCGATTCGAATACAGCATCGAAGCTCAGGCTGCGCTGCAGCGATTCACGCCTGTGGAGAGAGCACCCGTTTGCACTTGAGATCCCATCGACTCCTCATCTTTACCTCCACGGCAAGATGGACCTCCTCCTTATGGACAGCACAGGTCATTTTACACTGATCGATTATAAGTACTCCCGGTCGAAGGACAAGGCCCATCTCGATTACAGCCTTCAGATATATTCATATGCATTGGCTCTTCAATGCGGCGCTGGCATAAGCGATCTGGACGCATACATCGTATATCTCCTTGACAGGCCTGTTCATTTCAGAAAGATGGAAGCAGGCAAAAAAGTCTGTGAGTCTTTCAGCGATTATATCAGATTTACTGCAGGTGAGCTCGCTCAACGCTGGAATGATCTTGATGAGTCGAAATGGGAGAAAACAGATTCGATGAGCTGCAAATCTGTTCAATGTCCATATTTCCATCGTTGCTGGTGACATAGTCACCCGGATCATTTGGAGAAGCATCTCCGTTCTTAATCTGATTAAAGGAGCACACTCTGTTTCGTCCTTCATGTTTGGCGTGATACAGCGCTCTGTCAGCAGACTGTATTATTGCCTCAACTGTGTCTCCGTGGAACGGATATGAGGCAACTCCAATGCTCATCGTTGCAGAAATCGTCTGTGAGCCATAGGATATCAGGCTCTTTTCGACAGCCTTTCTGAGCCTTTCTGCTACTATAAGAGCACCGCTGTGAGGTGTTTCAGGAAGAAGGATGCAGAACTCTTCGCCGCCATAACGACCTGCAGTATCGGTGACTCTGGTGATCTTCCTGATGGCTCCGGCAATCTCCATAAGAACCGCATCGCCTGCCTGATGTCCCCAAGTATCATTCAGAGTCTTGAACTTGTCGATATCTATCATCAGCAGAGACAGTGTGTGCGAATATCTGCCGGAGCGAAGGACTTCATCGTTGAGTCTTCCAAGAAAATATCGCCTTGTATGAAGCTTCGTAAGGCCGTCAGTAATTGCCATGTCATATAGATTGGACTTGTTAATGGCAACTGCTGCCTGAGAGGCCAGCATCAGAAGGGCTTTGAGATCATCTTCATGATACTCTCTTCCTTGATTCCTGCCTGCCACTGTAATGACACCAATGCTGTCCCCATAAAGCTTGAGAGGCACTGAAAGACCACTTTTCTCGCTTACACATACAGGATCGTTTTTCATCGCCTTCAGATCGCTCCCAAAGACAGGATTTCCCGTTCTGAAGGCTTCTCCGGAGATACTGTCAAGTGGTGCACTCTGGTTAATGGTCACTTGCTGCTTTACAGAAGCATCCCGTTCCATGGCAACTCTGACAGAGAGCTCATTGCGCAGATCATCCGGAAGGAGCAGCGCTCCCTTCCGGGATTCTGTGATATCTATGGACTGGTCGACTATATGAGAGAGGAGACGGGACAGATCATCTATGAAGTTCAGCGCTGTCCCTACATCATAGAGAATGGAAAGCTGGCGCATCTGCTCATGTATCTTTCCATATGCCTTCTCCAGCTCTTCATGCTCTTTCTTCAGATTGGTATAGAGAGTTATGTTTTCAATGATGAATGAGATCTGTCGGCACACCAGCTCCAGGAGTCTGAATATCTCTTCGTTGAGGTCATCAGCAGAAACAGGAGAAAAGAGGATCATAATGCCCAGTATATTCATACAGGAAACCATTGGCACCAGCACTATGGTTTTGATACCCTTATCGGCCACATTGAGAGGTGACACTGTAATGATGGCTTCCTGCCTTATGGCCCTGCCGAAAGAACCACTTTCAATACAGGCAGTCACTTCACTTTGACACATCTCATCACATTCCGGAGGATACACAGCTCTCTTTTCGAATTCATAGCTCTCCTCATTGACCTTATAGTAAGCGATGGCTGTCGTGGGAATAAAGCTCATCAGTCTCGCGTTGGTCAGGTGCACTATTCGATCTATCTCGATCTCCGCAGCGCTGCCGGAATAATTCTTCATTATCTCTTCGCTGACAAGAAGAACCTCCCAGATGCTCTTCATCAGCCTCTCAAGATATTCAGTCCGCGCTTCAAGCTGAAGCTCAGGAAGACTGGAGGATGCTCCATCAACAGACCTCATGCTTACCTCATGAAAAGAACATTTGTTTCAGATCATTGAACTGAAGGAGAGTCTCCGTCATTACGGGCTCTATCATATCAGCTCTGAAAGGGAAGATCTCTGTTACTTCACAGTCTATAAGGGGAACACGACAGTTTCCAGAGTGACCGAGAGTCAGACCCTGCACAATACTGTTCGCGCAGTGCACAATGGCAGCCTGAACAGGATATTCCAGTGCCATGGACGGGCAGTGATGGTGCACGATGGCTTCCCTTACCGGAAGTGACAGCTCCCATCTGGAGGCGACTATATCTCCAACCTGGCAGTGAGTATAGCCGAGAACCTCAGATTCAGCTTCCATCAGCAGCCTGCAGGTGTTTTCGGCATAACTGAGTATCTTGATAAATTTGGCGTTCATATACTGATCTATGATCACTTTGCCGATATCGTGCAGCAGCCCTGCCACAAAGAGCTCTTCACAGTCAGGCCTCCTCAGAAAGTTACCTATAACTTTTGCCGCAATACCGCAGCCCAGGCAGTGCTTCCAGAAAGCGACACGGTTGAATGCACCATCTCCTGAGTGCATCAGAAAAAGATCGGTTACAGAGGTGGAAAGAACCAGGTTTCTCACACCTGCAAAGCCTATCGTGGCAGCAGCTTTTGTTATACTGCTTATCTTGCTGCTGAATCCGTAAAATGAAGAGTTGACCATTGCAAGGAGCTTTGCTGACAGAACCTGATCGGCAGAGATCACTCTTCCCACGTCACCGGCTGTGCTTGTCGGATCCTCCAGGAGAGCGCTCACCTGATAGAATGTGGCCGGAAGTGTCTTCAGATCCTTAGTCTGGTCTTCAAGCTCGACAATATTCATAAGCTCACTGTACCTTACGTTGTTTTTTAATCTGATATATCTTTTGCATTGCAGCTGCTCGCTTCAGCTCTTCATTTATCTGATCGAGATCCTCATATGGGAAGAGCATCTCTATCAGATCCTCCACCAGGTCACGCTCTTCATCTGTCAGATCGGAGAACTCTTCTTCGTGATTTTCTCCTGCGCCCTCTATATCGGCTCCGTTTATCCCCCACGATTTGAAGATAAAAAGATGCCGATCGGTAATCACTGTGCCTGGAGGAAGGAGCATCTTCCCCTGAATTGTTGTGACAGCTTTCTCCAGGATCATGCCAGGCCTGATTTTATCTACACTCAGCATTCCCATAAATGACAGTGACTCCTGATTCCTCATGAATATCGAAAGCCTCAGATAACGTGCAAATCGTCCACTTTTGAAAAGGCTCTCAATGCTCTCTCTATTCACAATCGGAGAAAGCTGTTTTTTTTTAACCGATTAAAGTGAACATAGTTCGCTTCGCTCACAATCGGAATGATGGAATGTTGGAGTAATGTCTGCACTTCCCTCCGGGGACAGGCCGGAGAGTCGAACACCGGATTGAAAGAAGGATTGCACACCCTGAACTTTCGTGGTATAAAGATAGTATGGAGCACAAAAGTACCATCATGATTTTGTTTCAGAAAGGAATGAGACTTATGGCCGGCACTTTTCGCCAGGCAGTGATTGTCAGAATCTTTTTCTTTTCAATGGCTCTGATTACCGTACTTTGCAGCTGCAGCCCTGAAGTGCTGGGTGCGCAGTCCGGAAGACGGTGGGCTATCGTAGTAGGGATCAACGACTATAAAAAGGAAATTACACCGCTTCGATGCGCAGTCCAGGATGCTCAGGCTTTCAAGAGGACCCTCATAGAATCTGCAGGCTTCATGGATGAAGATATCTTCCTTCTGACCAGCGATCAGACAGGAAACAGGCTCCCGGAAAAGACCAACATAATAAGATGGTTATCTTACATCAGACAGAACGTCGACAGAAACGACACATTTGTATTCTTCTTCTCGGGCCACGGTATGGATATGGACAGAGATAGCTATCTCCTCACAATAGATTCAGACCCTTATAACGAAGAAACTCTCAATGCAAGCTCTCTGATGATATCATACCTGAAAAAAATCGTTGAGGGGATGAAAGTGGCCAGGACGATCCTTTTCATAGATGCATGCCGGAACGATCCACGCTCCGGAAAGGGTGATGCAAAGAATCCCCTGTCGGAAAGATTCGCAAAGAACCTTGTTATAGGGTCCGACACCGGAGAGAAGGATCAGAGTGCATTCTCCTCCACTTTCTTCTCTTGCAGGGTCGGGGAGCGCTCATATGAATGGTCTGAAGAATCCATGGGCTTCTTCTCTTATTTCGTTGCAGCAGGACTGGCAGGCGGAGCAGCAGACGAAAAGGGAAAGGTTTCCATCGATTCGCTGGACAGCTTCATCTCGAAAAAAGTGCAGCAGACGGTGAAGAGAGAGCGCGGCGAGAATCAGACACCCTGGGTTGTCAAGGAAGGCTCTTCTGGAACAGGATCGTGGGCCCTGGCCCTCTCTGCAGCTTCAGCTTCAAAGCACCCTTCACAGCTATCCAAGACTTCGGATCCGGTCAGGTCGGCATCCTCTTCATCAGGTAAGTCGTCACCTGTACCGGGTGAAGAGAGGAGAGTTGTCGCCCCTCTCCCCCGCTCCCTGTTCTCGGAAGGAGGCTTGATCGATGACAATGCGATGGTCTCCCTCCTGGAAAATATTTTAAATAATAGAAGATCTGCCGTGGAAGATGCACTGAAAAAAGACAACCGTCTTGTCAACGTTATCTATGAAGGTGATGACAGGGACCGGCGCGGTTGGACTGCTCTCAATTACGCCGTGAGTCAAAATAAAAATCAGATTGCCGAATACCTTATTTCAAAGGGTGCAAATATAAACAAGAATGACAAAGTATATGATTATACCCCACTCCAGTGGGCAATAATGATTGGAAATACAGATATGGCTAAACTCCTTCTGGACAGAGGAGCCCTGATAGATGGCCGTGACAGGAAAGGGCAGACAGCGCTGCACTTCGCCTGCATAAATTACAGAAAAGATATCGCAGCACTGCTGATATCCCAGGGTGCCGATCTGGAAGCGACGATGGATGAGGAGCTCACCCCTCTTCTCGAAGTCTTTGCAATGGGCAGCACAGATATATCCCAGAATCCCCCAAAGGACAGGACCGGAGAAATGGCTGCATGGCTCATCTCAAAAGGGGCAAAACTGGATGCAAAATGTATAAAAGGATTCTCAGCTCTTCACGTCGCGGCATATTCGGGCAATTACAGCGCAGTTTTGTTTCTCATCTCAAAAGGGATGGATATCAATGCCAGAACAGATGAAGGTAAAACCCCCCTTTCCCAGGCACTCATCGATGTCAATAATGATCCTCATCTGGATGAACAGCTCAGATTGGTTCTGCCATCCGGCTTAAGTGATGCACCTACTGCAATGGCGGTGGAGCAATTAAAGATATCCAGACAGAAAATAAAGGCCGGCAGAGCAATGGTGGCAGATCTCCTCAGAAAGAAAGGGGCAAAGCAGTGAGCGTAAAGCGGCAGATTAAAGTGCATGATAAAAGGACAACGGGATATGCCGCTCTGTTTCTACTGGCAGCCGCTGCTGTTGTGGTTACTCTTATCTCGTCATATCCCACCTCTGCAGCATCTGAAAAACGCTGGGCTGTGGTGATTGGCATAGACAACTATCTTAAAGAGATAACACCACTGACATGTGCGGTAAATGACGCAAAAACATTCAAGAGAACTATTGCAGATTGCGGCAGTTTTCAGGAGGACAACATCTTCCTGCTAACCAGCGATGCCAGAGGGAATCGCAGTCCGGACAAAGCCTCGATTGTACGCTGGATCTCTTATATAAAAGAAAATGCATCTTTTGACGATGTAGTATTCTTCTTCTATTCAGGTCAGGGCATGAACCTTGGCAATCAGAGCTATCTGCTTACTATCGACGCAGATCCGTACAGCAGGGAGACTATCGATGCTAGTGCGCTTAAAATCTCGGATCTGATGAAATATATGGAACAGATAAAGGCGAGAAAAAAATTTCTCTTCATCGATGCCTGCAGAAACGAGCCCAGGAGCGGGAAGGGAGACAGGGACAACCCTCTGACAAGGGACTTCGCGCAGAGTTTCAAGACTGAAATCACTGTCACCTTCTTCTCGTGCAGAGTGGGGCAGCGTTCATACGAGTGGCCGGAAAAAAACGTGGGTTTTTTCACATATTTTCTCGTGAAAGGCCTCCGAGGAAGTGCTGCCAGTCGAAACGGCGATGTCACCGTCAACTCACTGGAAAAATACCTGATGAAAATGGTTCCTGAGACTGTAAGGCGTGAGCAGGGAAGGGAGCAGGAGCCCTGGCCGCTTCTGGAGGGCACTGCAGGCTCAGGAGAATACATCCTGATGAGGCCATCTGGCAAAGGGAGGGCTTCATACGCACCTGATGAAGATACAGAATTCCATACCGGCCGCTCCTTCCGCCCTGCTGTTGAAGTTAATATCGACGCAGATGATCCGCAGGTGAAATCCTTTCTGAAAGCCATCTGCGCTGGTGACGCCGGAAAAGTGCGCCAGTTCATTGCAGAATCCAGGGGGCTAATCAGAAAATGCGATAAAAATGGAGTGACTCCGCTCTGCTGGGCTGCCATGCTGGGTTACCGAGATATTGTTAGTATCTTGTTCAGAGAGGGCGCCAATCCTTCCTGGGGAGACCTGTACGGCAGCTCTCCGCTTACTTACGCTGTTGAAGGAGGCCAGAAGGATATGGTGCTCTTTCTTATCTCGAAAGGCGCAGATATAAACTCCAGGGATCAGAACGGCAATTCACCGCTTCATGCAGCAGGCTTTTCTGAATCGGATATGACTTCCGTCAAAGAAGCTGCAGCAGTTCTTATTGACAGAGGTGCAGACATTCGCATCAGAAACAATGATGGATACGAGCCTCTCCATTACGCCGCAGCCAGAGGGCAGACCAAAGTTGCCGAGCTGCTGATAAAAAAAGGCGCAGCAGTGAACAGCAGAACAGCACAGGGGAAGACTCCGCTCGCCATTGCCAGAGAGAAAGGACGGCAGGCCATGGTGGATCTGCTTGTGAAAGCCGGCGCAAAAGAATAGATAGAGAGACACAGAGTATCTGGAATCGATAATGATGCTTCTGGAGCATCAAGCCGTGTTCACCTTCCAGGTCCTGTAAAAAGGGCTGTGCAGCCTTATTACTTACAGGGAAGCAGAGTCAGGACATTCACAAAGCAGGCTGAATGCTGTACTTCTTCATCTTTTCCTTCTGGCCTTTATAAAACCATCCACATTCGGAATACAGCTCACAGGCCTTTCTGAACTGCCGGCGGGCTTCGTCATTGTTGTTCAGCTCTTCGAGAGCCCGTGCCAGCATATATACAGCAGCAGGATTATTCCGGCACGTATTGACACTTCTTCTGAAATATCGGACAGCACTTTCCAGACCCTGCCTGCTCTTTCTGCCGCTGTGAAGAGATCCATTGACCCATTCACCTCTGTAAACATCGAACTGGGAGTTGATGAAAGTTATATCCAATGCTCCTATTGTCTCTCGCTCTATTGGTTCGTCATCGCTCTCCTGCTGATAACCTGCAATCATCTCTGATCCGGATACGAAAACCGGCTTCACATATCGATTTCCTCTGTAATCGTTACAGAAGAGTCCCTTATGTGTGGCGAAGGGGCGGGGCTCAGAGGCATCGACAATGATATCGTGCCCATCGGAAAGCCTGAGCAATACCACCGCATGGCCATTATTTGATTCCTCACCTTTTTCATTCCTGTATACCATGACGAGCCCTGCCTTCATATCCATAAGCTGAAAAAGCCCGGCAATCAGAACCGACTGCAGAAAGCACTGACGTTCACCGTATCGGGGCACGCTCGTAAACTCATACCCCCTCTGCAGGCTGAAGCGGGGGATCACAGACTTCACCATCCGATGGACTCCTCTTGCACAGCTCATTTCCATCCCTGCAAGCTCTCCAGTGTCCTGCTGTAAAGATCTCTGTTTTTCAACAGCGGCACAGAGACCTTTCAGATCTGAAGACTCTGCAGCAGGGAAAGGATATGTCCCATTAGTCTCTCCCTGCTTTTTCCACTTTTCATATGCAAGATCCATCCATTGGTAAAACTCCTGAAAATCAGCCAGGCGCAGCTCGTCATAAGATGCCTTTACAAAAGTATCAAATTCCGGACTTCCATAGCCATAGTGATCTGAAAAGGCCGGATACTTTTGCACCAGCGGTGCACTTCGAATCCATCTGCAGACAGGAATGGTCACCGCAACAGCAATCAGAGCAAATAACAGTAAAAATACAGGATGAATCCGTTTTCTTTTATTCATATCACTTTTTTCTCTTTCTGTACATCTCGTCTGCTGTGACAAAGGTATATCCCTCATCATGAAGGCGCTCTATGATGGAAGGGAGAACGTTTATAGTCTGCTGCACCCCGTCGTGCAGAAGAATTATGCCTCCGTTACATATGGAGTAAAAGATCCTCGATTCGATTTCAGGCCCGCCTGGCTCTTCATAGTCTCCCGGGTCTTCTGTCCAGAGTACTGTGACAAGCCCGCTCTTCATTGCCGATATCCTCACAGTGTCATCGTAATTCCCTCCAGGAGGACGACAGAATCTGGGAGCGATTCCAACTATCTCTCTGACCACTTCATTGCATGCCACCCATTCAACGCGTGCCTCATTCTCAGATATCGTGGTGAGGTTTACGTGGTGATAAGTATGATTGCCTATCAGATGGCCGTCTCTGTGCTGCGCTATGACAAGATCCTTATTCATTTCTGCCATTCTGCCGACTATGAAAAAAGTGGCTTTCACATTATATCGCTTCAGTATTTTAAGAATCTGAGGTGTATATTCCCGGTGCGGTCCGTCGTCAAATGTCAGAGCTACTTCCTTCAGCGTGAATTTCCCATAGTCCAGCGTCGCCCTTTCAATATCAAAGCGGTTGTATCTCTTTAGCTGCGATGCAGGATCATTCTTCGCCTTTCCATAAACGATCTGTCTGGCTTTGTTCCAACATGTTTTGCTTCTGCTCTGCTTACCACCTCGCGAGGCATTCTGCCTGGCCTGAGATTTGAGATCGCTGCTGTCATCACCTGAGTGGTAATCTCCAACAGAAGAGCTTTGAAGAGAATTACTGCTCCTGGACTCGGCCGGCGGCAGAATGACCTCTGGGTTCTCCCGGACAGCCTTCATACAGGATTGACCTGCAAGACCTGTCATCGTGAAAAGCAAGATCAGGAGCAATACTGATCTCTTGACTGGCATAACACACTCCAGATTAAAACTTCGTCCAGGTTCAGGAACTTTCATCAGAGAAGCATAACAGCAGCTGTTCAGCCGAAACATTAGATTCAAGCCTTCAATTCTCCTTCTCACAGGTGATCACATTGCATCTTGACAGTTGTAATGATTCTTCAACTGAGGCTGCCTTATCTATAAAGCAGCTCAGCTTCAACAGTGATCACATTAATATCGAACTTAGTTCGCTTCGCTCACAATTGGAATAATGGAATGGTGGAATGGTGGAATGATGGGTCCAAGAATTGAAGACGAAACCAAGGAACTTCCCATCTCCTTTCTTCTCTTAAACCCAATATTCCAGTATTCCAATACTCCATCATTCCAAACGCGGTCGTTACAAT
>Ga0302251_1000786_pt1 | contig 24716 bp, 26 predicted proteins | sample AAG_RA_Gln_MG_FD_193534 | JGI IMG/M metagenome (GOLD analysis project Ga0302251, IMG submission 193534) | Enriched activated sludge microbial communities from anaerobic digester in WTTP, New Holstein, Wisconsin, United States - AAG_RA_Gln | ecosystem: Engineered > Bioreactor > Anaerobic >...
CATAAAAGCCCAAGGCTTCAGGGTTTTGCCGCGACCGCAGGGCGAGGCGTTCGCGCGCCCTCAGTAGCGGCCGTCGGGCAAAGCCATATGCGCCGGGCTTGTCTCGGCAACCAGGCGGGCGGCGCAGGACGCATATCGTTTAATTGGCGTAGGGACAAATCCATAAAGGAGTTAATGGGGCGGTTGCCTGTGGGATCATTCGTTGAGAACATGGATGAGTACAGAAGGCAGGTTGAGAAGGGCACAATCAAGGAGGCGTACAGAGGCCTTATGGCATACATCCAAGGGTTGAGGGCTCATTTTGAGGGCAAGTATCCGGACTGCTTCGTATCAGGAAGCATCTACCAAGGATACATGGACATGACCTACTTCGCATTCTCGCCAAAATCATTGAAAGAGCGCGGGCTGAAGGCGGCAGTAGTCTTTGTTCATGATGGATGCCGATTCGAGGTCTGGCTATCAGGGTACAACAAGCAGGTTCAGGCGAAGTACTGGGGAATATTCAAAGGGAGCAGATTGGAAGGGTGCCACGTTCCACCTACCACAAAAGGCGTCGATTCCATCATTGAAAAGGTCCTCGTTGAGAGGCCTGATTTTGGCGATTTGGGTGCTTTGACGGATCGGATAGAGAAAGGCACGTTGAAATTTATCATGGACGTCGATAATTTCTTATCTGTTGAAACGCGACCGGGTCAGGGCGGCTAAGGACGCCCGCGGCCCCTTTTTGCCGATTGCGGCTTTATCCGGCGACGGCCAAATTGCGGATTCCGCAAGGATGCGATTCCCATGACTTGGGCTGGATGTGGCGTGGCAAGAAGTGGTGCCCGAGGCCGGACTTGAACCAGCGACACTCCGGTCTTCAGCCGGATGCTCTCCCAGGCTGAGCTACTCGGGCATCATTCGCTTCGGTAAGATGTCCCATGCGGGTTATATATGTTTTTTTGGGCGGAATGGAGACGGCACAAGACCACCTTCCGATACCACTCACGAGTCCGGAAAAGTGAAGTGTTTATAAGTTGAGGTCTGATTGAAGGACCAGGGCATAATTGAAGGAACAGAATCTGCTTCTTTTAACGACTGCCTGCACATAAACAAAGGAGGGAATCAAGTGGACAATTATCAGGGTGATCCTCATAAGTTCAGTTATCAGAGCAGGGTCTCTGCAAACTCAAATTCCAAGCCGGTCGAGGAAGGCAAGGAGTACGAGGTGGACGTCAAGGAACTGAGCAGGCGCGGGGAAGGCATAGCCCGAATAGAGGGCTTTGTGGTCTTCATCCCGAAGACCAAGGTTGGAGACCACGTGAAAGTGAAGATCTCCAAAATATCTGAGAGGTTCGCGTCGGCGGAAGTCGCCCAATAGGAATGGGTGGCGCTTGGGGTTCATGCCCCTTTTTTTCATTTTTATTCAACTGGTCTGACCGTGCCCGATGCAAGGATCGCTGCAGGCGTCTTCGGGAAACACGTGCAACCGGCCATCATGCCTTTGGAGGCTAACCTTTAATTCCTCAGAATTGAATCTTTCAACGGGGCAATGATCGCTCAGAGTTAAAATGACCAAACGGGGATGACATGAAGGCATTTGCGATAGCCCCATTTCACAAAATCGAATTTTTTAAATACCCCTTTAACTGAATGTTCCTAAGTCGATATGCGGCCGTAGTCTAGCCTGGTCTAGGACGTTAGCCTGCCAAAGGCTAATGCAACCCTGTAGAACGCTAAGGACCCGGGTTCAAATCCCGGCGGCCGCACCTTCAGTATCAGCAATTGGACGGGCAGATAATTTATTAAAGCACTTCTGCACTGATAACTTCTGGTAATTTGGGGGAGAACAACCTGAATTCGAGGGAAAAGGGAAGCGTTGTTGAGAGGCTCAGGGGCTACCTCGACAGCATGGTTGAGGTCCACCTCCTCGACGAACAGATAATACGCGGAAGGCTGGTTCAGATCGACGAGGACCTCGTGAACATATTCATAGAGGACTGCATAGACCTGGCAGGCAGGACTTCGCCTGCCGCGGTGGTCATGGGCAGCTCGATCTCGCACATAAACATACTCTCGCTGCCCTCGTTCGAGACGATCGACGAGCAGGTATTCGAGCTGGTCCAGAAGAACGGCGAGATGAGCGTGAACGAGATAGCAAAGATGCTGGACGCGAAACCGAGCAGCGTGAAGTCGGCCATCTCGCGCCTTCGGAAGAACGGCCTCTTCTCGCCCAAGGAGCGCATCCGAAAGGGCACCCGCCGCTGAGCCGAGCGCACAACTCTTTTTTAATCAGGTCCTCGATTATTAGGTTGGCGGGCGATGATGAATTGTCCCAAAGACCTTCGGGAATGATTGGGATCTTGAGTTCTTGATGCTCGCCGCCTTCCCTGTCGTGCACGCATGAAAAGAGTTAAATTTCCGCCGGTGCGTGCTATTGATGGCGGTACACGATGCCAAAGGCGCATGTCACCTGGAAGGGCAAGATGCAGTTCGTCGGGCAGGACAGGTACGGCCACGAGGTTCTCATGGAGACCAGCCCACAGTACGGCGGGGAGGGCAAGGGCATCACCCCCATGGAGATGCTACTGGCCGCCCTGGGCGGCTGCGCAGGGATCGACATCGTGACCATGCTGAAGGCGCGCGGGCAGAACCTCGCCTCCTACGACGTAGCGATAGAGGGGGTGAGGAGGGACGAGCACCCGAAGTCCTTCAAGGAGATCGAGGTCAGGTTCACATTCGGCGGCCAGCTCGACAGGGCAACGGTGGACAGGGTCGTAAACCTTACGATGAGAAGGCTGTGCCCGATAGCGCACATGCTGGACAAGACATCGAGCCTCAAATGGAGCTATGAGATAGTCGGCGCCACGGCCGCACAGGCGCCAGAGGGCATGAAGGCGGACGTAAAGTCTTAATAGTTTGGAAAAAGCATTTCCGAATGGTGCCTCTTTTGAATATTGCCATGTTCACGTGGGAGTACCCGCCGAAGATCGTCGGCGGGCTTGGCACGTACACCTTCGAGCTTACCAGGCAGCTCGTGAAGATGGAGCACAACATAAACGTATTCACCATGAACGACGGCACGCTGAAGCCCCGGGAGCTGATGAGCGGAATCGACGTCCACCGCCCGAAGCTCATCGACATATCGGGCATACTCCCGGAGGTGGTCACGGAGGAGATCCGCAGGCTGGGGCCGGGGATGAACTTCTTCTCCAACGTGATGCTGTACAACATGCTCACGTGCACGAAGATCGTGAACGACCTCATCCCCCTAGAGAAGAAGTCCTACGACCTCCTCTCGGTCCACGACTGGCTCTCGGCGATGTCCGGAATCATGCTGAAGGGAAACACCACGATCCCGATGGTCTTCCACATACACTCGACGGAGAAGGGGAGGAGCCTCGGCAGTGGGTCTCGGATAATCAACGACCTGGAGAAGAAGGCGGCCAAGCTCGCCGACAGGGTCGTCACCGTCTCCTATGCCATGAAGGAGGAGCTCATATCGTACGGCTACCAGTCGGACAAGATCGACGTAGTCTGGAACGGCGTCGATGCGCGCAAGTATGCCCCCGAGAGGGTCTCGAAGGACAAGGTAAGCCAGATACGGGCGAAGTACGGGATAGGCCCGGATGACAAGATGATCCTTTACCTGGGCCGCCTGACGGGGGTGAAGGGCGTCGATCGGCTGCTGATGGCGATGCCTCAGGTCTTCAGCCAGTGCCCCAAGTCGAAGCTCGTGGTGGTAGGCAAGGGCGAGCTTGAAGGCGAGCTGGTCAGGCTGGCAGAGACGCTGGGCATCAGCAACAGGGTCCACTTCAACCTGAACATGCTGCCGGAGGACGAGCGCATAGCGCACTACGCGGCGTGCGACATGGCGGTCTTCCCGAGCCTCTATGAGCCGTTCGGAATCGTGGCGCTCGAGGCGATGGCATTCAAGAAGCCGATTGTCGTCGGCGCTAGGGGCGTCAGCGGGCTGAAGGAGATCGTGATCGCGTCAGGCCCGGAACAGTGCGGCTACCACATCAACCCGTACGACCCGAGGGACATTGCGTGGGGGATAACCAGCACGCTGATGGACGAGAAGCGCCTCAGGGGCATGGGGGAGAAGGCGCGGGAGCGCGTCCTCAGCGAGTTCACGTGGGAACGGGTCGCCGGCAAGATAATGGAAGTCTACACGAAGGTCGCAGATGGCAAGCGCTGAACCGGACGGCTGCCTTAACGGCCCTGCAGGGGCGACCGCCATCTCCTTATCAGCCCGCGTGGGCGCGGGCACACGCAGGATGCTAGATATTTATCGGCCCGGCAACAGATAGAGAGTGATCGGCATGTCTCCCAAGACCAAGATGGCGGCCCTCGCCGCTGTGGCAGTTGTGGCGGTGGCGGTGGCGGTCTTCGCGGCAGTTGTCGCGGCATCATATGGGGCAGTGTCATTCAGCCTCGAGGGGGCGAAGGTGGACGGGGTCCAGTTCAAGGACTTCACCTTCGGGGATGTGCTCAGGCTGGCGGCTGCGCTTATGGAGTACCCGTCCGACGGCGGCGCATCGCTGATGTCTGCGGCGGCAGGCCTTATAGACTCGGTGAGGCTGAACTCAACGCTGGCAGTCTGCAACAGGGGGTTGCTGCCGGTCTCGATTGGGGGCTTCAGCTTCGATGTCTTCGCGGACGGCGTGCTCGTGGGCAACGGCTCCTATTCGGGGAGCGTTGCCGTATCTCCGGGCATAAACGCCACCATCTTCGTCATTGAAGACCTCGACTTTGCAGCGATGTCGAACGCCACGGTCCAAGCTTTCGCGAACAACGGGACGTTGGAGGTCACGGTGAGGGGCGAGGCGCAGGCGGGGCTCTTCAGCGCGCCGTTCAGCATGGAATCGCAGATCGATGTAAAGGATGCTGTCAAGGGCTTCGTCGAAGATTACCTCGCCCGGCGATGAGGTGCCGCCAGCCGGTCTGATGGCACAGTTACCGGGTGGTGCAACGCCGCGCTAGAAGACGGGCATGCCCGGCGGCGGCTTGAGGTTTAACGGGAACTGCTCCTTGAGCTTGAACTGGTGCTCCGGAGGTATCATCCTCTCGTCGTGGGAGAAGGCCCCTTCCTTGCCCTCGACCATCTTCTTTATCTCCTCGAGCGTGACCGGGTTGGTCAGGCTGTCTATGCCCCCGTGCAGGTCGGTATAATCATCGTATAGCTTGGGCCTGGCGGCGCTCACTACCTCGACGAGCCTGCCGCTCCCCTGCTTGCAGTCCTTGTCGGATTCGGCAACATCGACCTTGGCGACAATCGTCCCGGCGATGTAAGACTTCCGCCACATGACAAATTCATAGGTCACTATAGAAGTGAAGGTATGCTCCTGGAGTACCATGGCAATAGCCCCGTGGAGGTAACACTGCAGAGAAGGATAAAAATCTAATCAGTCACGTCTCCACAGTCCGGCCCGTTTTGACATGAGCAGTATGGTCTGGCGTGCCGTGAAGCCTGTCCGCCTGAGCATCGCAAGGGACGGGGCGTTGGCGTCGCTGGTGTAGAGGACGGCCTCGCCAAAACGCCTGTCGTGCAGGAAGTTGATTACGCTCGTCATGAGCAGGGATGCGAGACCCCTGCCACGGAACTCCGGGAGCGTTGCGCCGGGGCCGATGTACCCCCTCTTGGGGGCGTGGGACCGGTTGTAATCCTCGTCCTCCTTGCAGACGGTGACGGAGACGAGCCTGGAGCCGCACTCAGCGACGTGTATCCACTCGTTGCTGAAGTTCGGCGACCTGCGCCAGCTGTCTACCTCCTCCTGCCTGAGCCTGGGCCATCCGAACGAGCTGTTGACGAGATCGATGAGCTGCGGGTCCTCCCCGTCGAGGAGGTGCCTTATCATGAACCCCTCGGGCGGGCTCGCCGCAGGCATCCTGCGCAGGGGCAAGGTCATCTGCAGCTCGCGCTCCTCGACCGAGTACCCCATCCTCAGCCAGTCGTTCACCTCCGGACTGCCCTCGGCCACGAAGCATATTGCCCGCCCGCTCTTGGCATGGGACTCTGCCTCAGCGAGTAGGCGCCGCTCGGAGTCGGTGTCGCCGGCCACGAGCCACTCGATGGCGTCACCGAGCGCCATGGGCCTGCAGCACACTGACCCCAGGATCCTGCCGCGGTCCTCGGCGACCGCGATGTGCGCGCCGGACTTCAGCATCTCCAGCAGGTCCCCGGCTGTGTACGGGGAGAACTCGTATGTGCCGGCGAACTTTGCGTTCAGGGCCCCCAGCAGCTGCGGGAGGTCCCCCTCCGATGCGGGCCTTATCCTCATGAGACCACCACAAACCCACTCTCAGTGAGCCTAAAGATAAGGAGTGGGGTGGGCTGGCCGCGCCCATGAAAAGAGATATATGGGCTGAACATCATCATCATTCATTACAGCCGCCACGGTGAGCTGGAACTTGATTATAACAAGGCAGAAGCCCCCGAAGAAGATCGACGAGATGGTTGCACCCTACGGCAGGGTGTTCATAGTGGGCTGCGGGACCTGCGCCACAGGCTGCGGGACGGGCGGCGAGGAGCAGGTCAAGGCCATGGCGCGGAGGCTCGGCAGCAGGGCCATCGGCTGGGCGGTCGTCGAGTCGCCGTGCGACGCCCGAATCAACAGGCGCGACCTGGCGGCGCACAAGGGGGAGCTGGAGGGGGCAGACGCGGTCCTCTGCATGGCGTGCGGGGCGGGGGCGCAGGCGGTAGCGGAGTATGCGGATAAAGACAGGGTGATAATACCGGCGCTGGACACCCTCTTCATAGGGAAGACTGAGAGGCTCGGCAGGTATTTCGAGAGGTGCAGGGCGTGCGCGGACTGCGTCCTCCTAGAGACGGGGAGCGTATGCCCCACAGTCAGGTGCTCCAAGGGGCTCATCAACGGACCCTGCGGGGGGCAGGTCAAGGGCAAGTGCGAGGTCGGCGATTACAAGAACGACTGCGCGTGGGTGCTCATATTCAACAGTCTGAAGAGGCAGAACAGGCTGGATGTCTTCAGGAAGTACCGTCCTCCAAAGGACAGGTCCGCAAAGGCGAGGCCGCAGGAGCTGGCAAGCAGGTAGTGGTGTTTGGCGATGGCTAGGGCGGTCTACAGCAAGCTTGTGAGGGCGGTGGGCGAGGGGAGGTTCGTCTTCACAGGGGAGGTCGAGCCGCTCAAGACCGCGGATGCGGAGGGCATCGTGAGGGCCGCGGAGAGGCTCAGGGACTGGACCGTTGCCTGCAACGTGACCGACAACCCGAGGGCGAGGGCATACATGTCGAGCGTGGCCGCGTCGCACATAATGCAGAGCAGGACGGGCGTCGAGGCAGTCTGCCAGATGACCGTAAGGGACAGGAACAGGATCGCGCTCCAGTCGGACATTCTGGGCGCTGCGGCGCTTGGGATCAGGAACGTGCTGACGATGAGTGGGGACCACACGACCTTCGGCGACAACCCCCAGGCGATGCCGGTGTATGACATCGACACGGCGCACTTCGTCAGGATGGTGAGGCTCATGGTGGATGAGGGCTGCGACCTCGCGGGGAACAGGGTCGCGGGCGAGGTCAGGCTGCACGTCGGGATCACAGGGAACCCCAACGCCGAGCCGCTTGAGATGGAGATAATGAAGATAGAGAAGAAGGTCGAACTCGGCGCAGAGTTCATGCAGACGCAGGCCACCTTCGACATCGAGCGTGCAAAGGAGTTCCTCCGCGAGATGGGGAGGCTTGAGATCCCGGTCATACTGGGGATATTCCCGTGCAGGTCGTATGCCACAGCGGAGTACCTCAGGAGCAGCGTTCCGGGGATCACAGTGCCGGACGAGTTCATGGAGCAGATGAAGAGGGCTGACGCGGCGCAGGACAGGAGCAGGCAGAGGGAGAAGATCGACGACGTCAATATCGAGTTCTTCTCCTCGATGATAAAAGAGCTGAGGAAGACGGAGCGACTGGCGGGGATGCACGTGATGACCATAGGTTACGAGCGCATAGTGAAGGCCCTGGCCGAGAGGGTCTAGGACGCGGCGGATGCGCAAAACCTATTAGAGGTGCCGGCTTTTCGGGGAGTTATGGGAAACATTAATGTCGCGGTTATAGGGCCGGCCGGGTACGGCGGCGGGCTGGGGAAGAAGGGCACGTCCACGGAGATAACGTTCTACAACCTGAAGAGGGGTGAGGACACCGTGACCCTGATCGAGCCGTCGAAGTATCCGGAGAGGCTCGCCCCGCTCTTCTACGCAGTCTCGATGGTGAGGATGGCGATACTCGTAGTCGAGGAGATATCGCCGGCATTCGGGGAGTGCGTCCTGATGCTCCACTGCGCGGGGGTGAGGAGCGGGTTCATCGTGCTGAGGAACTTCATACCGAAGGAGAAGGTGATGCCGCTGATCAGGGGGACGGCGGTGGAGGGATACGAGTTCGTGGGCGACGAGCAGGGGGCGCTGAGGGAGAGGCTGCTGGGGGAGGCGGCAAAGTCCGGAGGCGCGCCGCCGGAGGGGATAAAGGCGGGGGCTGCGGTCGTCGACCACGCGTTCAGCGTCAAGGGCGTAGGCACGGTCGCGCTGGGCACGGTCGCACGGGGGGCGGTCAGGAGGCACGACGCCCTCAAGGTGGCCCCCGGAGGGAAGGTCGCAGAGGTGAGGTCGATCCAGAAGCATGACGATGACTTCGAGTGGTCCGTCGAGGGCGACAGGGTAGGGCTGGCCCTCAAGAACGTGGAGGTGGACGACCTCGACAGGGGAGCGGTGCTCACCAACGACGCGGCGGTCAAGACTGCAAAGCGGCTCGAGGTGGGCGCGGAGCTGCTCAGGTACTGGCCGGCGCCGATCAAGCAGGGCATGGCAGTCCACCTGGGGCACTGGATGCAGTTCGTGCCGGCGAGGGTGGAGGCGGTCTCGGATGCGGGAGACTGGAGGAGGCCAAACCTGGCGCTGGCGCTGGAGAAGGAGCTCGCCTATTTCGCGGGCGGCGCGGCGGTTCTGATGTACCTCTCAGGGCAGAAGCTCAGGGTCGTTGGGACGGTAAGGCTGCAGTAACCGCCAATGCCCTGCGCATGTCCAGCCTGCCTCTGCGGCGCAGCGCGGCAGGCAATGCCAATCCGGATTGATTTTTAAGCGCAGAGGTGCAAGAGATTAGCGTTCGGAGGGACTGTAATGGCATTTGATCCAGAGTCGTTTATAGAGAAGCAGGTTGGCCTGCTAAGGAATGAGATCGGGAACGAGAAGGCCTTCGCAGCGACATCGGGAGGCGTCGACAGCACGGTCTCAGCCGTGCTGGCGCACAAGGCAATCGGCAAGAGGGCATTGGTGGCTTTCCTTGACGACGGGCTCATGCGAGAGGGCGAGCCCGAGGATGTCGTGGGCAAGCTGAAGGGGATGGGGCTCAACGCCAGGCTCTACAGGGTCCAGGAGCCGTTCTTCAAGGCGCTGAAGGGGCTCACTGATCCCGAAGAGAAGAGGAAGGCATTCAGAAGGACTTTCTACGACACGCTCACGGGCATCGCCAAGGAGGAGGGCGCGAAGTACTTCATCCAGGGCACGATCGCGGCAGACGTCATCGAGACGAAGGGAGGGGTGAAGACGCAGCACAACGTCCTGGACCAGATAGGCATCGAGACGTCAAAGGAGTACGGCTTCAGGTTCCTCGAGCCGCTGGTGGAGCTCTACAAGCCCGAGGTGCGGAAGGTGGGAGAGAAGCTCGGACTCCCGGCGGACATGTACCAGAGGAGGGCGTTCCCCGGCCCAGGGCTATCGCTCAGGGTCATCGGGGAGGTCACTCCTGAGAGGGTCGCCGTCGTGCGCAAGGCGACCAAGATAATCGAGGAGGGGACGTCCGATCTGAGCAGCTTCCAGGCGTTCGCGGTTCTGCTGAGCGACAAGGCCACAGGGGTAGAGGGCGGGAAGCGCAAGTTCGGAGAGATCATAGTGATCAGGGCGGTCGATTCCAAGGATGCGATGACCGCGAAGCCGACGAACATACCGTGGAGGAGGCTGGAGGAGATCAGGGACAGGATACTGGCGGAGCAGCCATCGGTCGTGAAGGTCCTCTACGACCTGACGCCGAAACCCCCGAGCACGATCGAGTACATCTAACCGCCGACTGGACAGGGAAGGGACCGGGTCAGGGCTTGAGCATCGACTTGAGGACGCCCCGGAACTCCCTCTCCAGCTCCTGATTTTTTCTGAACTCGTCGTCGGTCATGGAGAGCATCTCCGCGAACTCGATCACGGTCTGCTTCGTAACGAAGTCGATGTTCTCGAGTTCGGCGACATTGTCCTCGATCTTCCCGGTCTCGAGGCATTTTGACATCTGGTCCGTGATTGCCATTATCCGCTTAATCTTTTCGTCATCCAGGGTTATGTTGAGGCCGAGCGACTTGAGTGCATTGAACACCGTGACATAATGGTCCTTTGCCTCTGGCGTGCCCGTTTTGACTGGCCCGACATGACAATTGAAGGTCTCGGCAGTTGCCCGGTAGTAACTCTCGATCAGGTGGTCCACCCTCACCTCCCGCGAGACCTCCACCATGCCGGCGTTCACGAGCTTCTTCACGTGGTAGTATACGGCCTGGGGGGTGATGTTCAGGGTTTCAGCCATCTGGCTCACGGTCATCTCCTTGACGCGGAGCAGGAAGACCATCTTCCTCCTAGTTTCGTCAGCTATTAGCTGAAATGACTCAGGATCGTTGATGGTTTTAACTGGCTTCATATCCGTTTCTCCCTATTATGAACTTATTTAAGTATGTATAAAAATATTTTCCCATTAAACAGCCATACGTATAACAAAACAGGTTCATTTTCCATTTTAGACATCGATTTAAATATGTATAATAATATTTTTCCATTAAATAGGCATATTTATAAGCAAGTATTTTTTTTATATTAAAATAGCCATTTTAATATGGCAGGTAGGAATTGAACATGGCTCTGAAGAACAGCGTTAGGATTAAGGTGGGAGCTGTAGAGAACGCAGTGAACGCAGTAGTGGGTGCGATAACCGGGGCATTCGGCACGAGCGGGCGGCAAGAGATGCATGCCTCGAATGACATGGTATTCGCAGACATGGAGGCGAGGAGGGCGATCGCTGCTGACAGGCTCTGCTCTGAGCGCCTCATAGACACAGCAAGATGCAATATCCAGCACAGGGTCAATTGAAGGCCACTGCGCGCATACATAGCCCAACCCAACCGCAAGGCGGCCACCGATAGAGGGCTTCATAGAAAGGCACGGTGGGAGCGGGACGCACTGGCTGGGCGTAACGGGCAGATGATCATTTCTCATTAAGAGGCGGGCTCTCGGCGGCGCCCTCGTTCTTCTGGTTGTTGGGAAGCTCCACAATAAACGTCGCGCCTGCGCCGGGCGTGCTTATGGCGCTTATCTTTCCGCTGTGCATGTCTACGATCTTTTTTGCGACCGCCAGCCCCATGCCCATGCCCTTTGGCCTCCCGGTGATCAGGGGCGAGAATAGCTGATCCATGATCTTCTTTGGTATCCCCACGCCGTTGTCCTTCACCTCAACCCTCGTCGTGCCACCGGAGGATGACGCGGAGATCGACAGCAGCCCCCCCTCGGGCATGGCCTGCACGGCGTTCGAGACGAGGTTCATGAACAGGCGCTTGGCGAGCAGGGCGTCGACATCGATCTTGCCGACATTTTCAAAATGCTTGGCAAGTTTGATGTATCGGGGGACCGCGCAGTCGTGGATCACCTCGTTCAGCAGCGCGGTTATGTCCTCGGAGGTGAAGCTCGGCTTGAGCGGAGAGCCGTAGTAGCTCAGGTCGCCGACGATCTTGTCCATGTAGACGATGTTCCGCTTGAGCCGCCGCAGTGAGGCGGACGCCAGCTCCCGCATCTCCTGCTTCGGTATGTCGTTCAGGCAATCATTGAGGAGGAAGGATACGTTCATCATCGACTGAAGGGGGTTCCTCAGATCGTGGCCCACCATCAGGGCAGTCTCGCCGATCGCGGCCAGCCGCTCCTTGGCATTCAGCTCGCGGTTCCTGTCCTCAAGCAGGCCTTCGAGCCGCTCCGCGTCCGACTTGAGCGCGCGCTCGACCTTCTTATGTGCAGTTATGTCCACGCCCACTATAAGGGAGAGCGGCAGCCCGTCGACATCAGTGAGCGGATAGTGGAACGAGATGTATGTGTGCCCATCGCTCGATGACCATTCGTTTTGCACGCATTTTCCGCTCCTTATGGCGAGAACAGAGGTGCAGTTCTCGCAGACGCGCTGCCTGCCCTTCAGCACCTCCCAGCACCGCCTGCCCTGCGGCTCTCCGAACATCTCCTTGAACGAGCGGTTCGCAAAACGTATCGTTCCGTCGGCGGCATGGAGGTAGACGTATGCGGGTATGAAGTCGAAGAGCATGCTCATCCGCTGCAGGCGGGTTATCAGCCGCTCGTCGGAACTGCTCTGGTCAGAGAGACTGGAGAGGACAAAGAGGGTCCCTTCCGGCACGGGGAATGCCTTGGACTCGAGGAGGCGCATCTCCCCCTTCGGCAACCTGATCACGAATGTGGATGCGACAGGCGCTTGGCTCTCCACGACTTTTTTGTATTGGGCATGCAGAGGATGCTTCTCGATCCCCTGTACGACGTCCTCGCTCCTCATCCCGACTAGCCCATCGCGGGGCAGCCCGACAAGCCTCGAGAATGCGCTGTTCGCGGAGATTACCCTGCCCTCCGTATCGACCAATAGCGCGCCGTTGGCTAACGCCTCAAGGATGCTGTCGCGCATCTCAGGGGGCACGGTGGGAAGAACCATGCTACTAGTAAAGAAATCGCGCTCGCTTAAGGATATATTTTGCTTAATATAATGGGAAAAATATTTGTGTGAAACAGACGCCCTGTAGAACATTGAGTTGTGAAGAACAGACCGTTTTGGAGAACAGATACACAAGGCGGCAACCGGTGCGCAGGCACTATTTGGGCGGCGCCGGGATCAGGGCTATCGCAGTGCGGCTTGAGCGCGGATTGCGAGGGCAGTGGCTGCGAAAGCATATTTATCGTGAGACGACAGATTCATGCTATTGTGGCGACAAGGGATGACAACAGGAAAGCGGACGGAGATTATCAAAGCGCACTTTGAAGGCGAGGCAGGGACTTACGATGGCAATGTGGTCAAGACTGTGCCGCATTACGAGGAGATGCTGGACGCAGTTGCCTCGGCTTTCCCATTCCGCCCAGATGCGGATATCAAAATAGTCGACCTCGGGAGCGGCACGGGCAACCTGTCGTTGGCGCTCAGGAAGAGGTTCTCGAACGCCAAGGTGAGTTGCATGGACATCTCGGGGAAGATGTTGGAGACCGCACGGAAGAAGCTGGGGGAAAGCCGAACGGACTACATCCTGGCGGACTTCTCAGGGCATGAGTTTGATATGAAGTGCGACGCGGTCGTCTCCTCGCTGGCGCTGCACCATCTCGAGAGGAAGGCCCGGAGGCAGTTCTTTGCCAAGGTCTACGGGGCGCTCAATGACGGCGGGGTCTTCGTCAACGCCGACATTGTCTTGGCGAGCAACTCACGCTGGCAGAGGATGTACCTCGCAAAATGGGAGGGATTCCTTGCACCGTCGCTGCCAAAAGAGAAGATCGAGGAGGCGTATGCGAGATACAGGAGCGAAGACCGCCCCGTCCCCCTGCTCGGCGATATCCAACTCTTGAGGGATGTCGGCTTCAGGGAGGCAGATGTCTTTTGGAAATACTATAACTTCGCGGTCTACGGCGCCATCAAGTAGCAAGCTGCGCATCGGTTCCACCTTCGGCGCCTCCCGCATACGGCACGGGGAGTCGATTCTGCGCCCTACGGGCATTTTTTGATGAGATTTTTTCATGCGAGCCATAATAAGGCTTCAAAGAAGGTTCGATGGTGGGCCCGCCCGGACTTGAACCGGGGACCTTCGCCGTGTGAGGGCGACGTCCTAACCAGACTAGACTACGGGCCCGGCTAGATATTGGAAGAATAAATGGGGAATAAAAAACTTCGCTAATTTTAGCGCTTGAGTTCGCGTCTCTTCCAGCGGAGCTCGTCGCCACGACAACGCCTGCACTTCACGGCTGAGGCTGCGTTCCTTGCACCGCAGGACCTGCATACCTTGATGTAAAGCAGGTGCTTCTGCGCCAACTGCTGCTTTTCTGGATCTTGGATAGGCATTGGCTATACACCGTTTTTCTTCATACAAGGAAACCGGCGTTATAAATATTTCCTTGTTTTTCTTTCGATAATGTTCAGAATTTCACTTGATAATGGAGATCACGACGTGGGAAGAGGTCGAGACCACCCCGTCGATGTTGGAGACGCTCTCAAGGAAGCCGTCCAGCCGCGACTGCGGCACCTGCGCAACGAGATCGATCTCGCCGGTAACCCTGAAGATCCTCGAGGCAGGGAGCCTGCGCACCTGGTCGTAGACCTGGTCGCGCTTGAACGGTTGTATCTTGAGGAAGACGAACGCCTCGGCGGTCCCGATCCCCAAGACCAACAGAGCCTTCTCCGTGAGGTCGATGAACCCCCTGCCGGTCCTTATGAGGCCCTCCTCGCGGAGCCTCCTCAGGTGGATGTTCAGTGCCTGCCGCGTGAGGCTCAGCTCGCGGGCTAGGTCGCCCTGGGTCTTCTTGACGGTGAATACGCCGGTGCTCTCGCTTGCCCTGTAAAGCATCCGCAGTAGCTGCATCTGCCGGTCGGTCAGCGAGGGGCTCTCGGGCATAATATACAGCCGCCGTTGAGCTTTACTTTTGTAAATGGTAATTTAACGTTTTCTAGGACGGCCCTTGCAAAATGCAAGCGTGCTGGCCGGCGCCCCTGTTGGGCGGCGTATGAAGGCGGTAAAAACGTCAGAGACCGCTTCGACAGAATAAGCGTTCTTTTGCTAGGCATTACCACAATATATTTATTCAAGAATTTGGTAAACTCGTTAGCCCTTTAGAGGTGCCGAGGGATTATGAATGCCACAGGAGAACACAATACTCGTCGGGAAGAAACCGCCGATGAATTATGTTCTCGCTTGCCTGACGGCATTCCATGAGGGAGCGGACGAGGTGCTGATAAAGGCGCGGGGCATGTCGATCAGCAAGGCTGTCGACGTGGCGGAGATCGTGAGAAACAAGTTCATGCCCCAGGCGTCGATAAAGGAGGTTGGCATCGGGACGGACGAGGTCCAGCTCAAGGAAGGGACGGGCACAAAGAGGGCGAGTTCAATAATGATAAGGATCAGCAAGACCAAATGAGGCGCACGGATTGAAGACCCCCATCTGTTACTTCTGCGCGAAGAGCGGCGTCCTTTGCCCTAGGTGCCAGGAGAAGCTGGACAAGGGAGAGGTTACGGATGCAGACGTGGAGGTCTCGAAGTGGTTCTTGGACTACGAGGCAAAGAACACCGGACTGAAGGACTATGTCATCCACAGGACCGTGAAGCTGCCGAAGATGATGATCGTAATGGTCAGCGGAGGGTCCAACGCAAACAGGCCGCTCCTCCAGAAGGTGAGCAAGCAGCTCAGCGACGAGAGGAGGATAACCGTGAGGATAATAGAGAAGACATCCAGCATCAAGAGGCTGCTGGAGCAGATAGTGACCCCAGCTAGGGTGATGGGGGCCAACACGGTCTGGCTGCCGGACGGGAGCTGGGAGAGCACGATAAGGATGCCGAGGGCAGACCAGAGGAAGATGCCACTCGACCAGAAGTCGGCGGAAGAGGCAATCAAGATCCTGACAGGCGAGGTAATCCACCTCGTATTCGAGTGAGACGCCCTCCACGATAAGCTTTTTAGAGCTTGGGAATTATCTCTCTTCAAGGTGTGCAAGATTGGCGCAGAGGACTCACTACACGTCGCAGGTCATGCCGGAGGACGCCGAGAAGCAGGTCACCGTTGCGGGATGGGTCCACAAGCTCAGGGACCTAGGAAAGCTCAAGTTCATCGTGCTCAGGGACAGGGAGGGGCAGATACAGATCACGCTCAAGAAGGGCGTTACCGACGATGCGCTCATCGCGGTCGCCAACTCTCTGAGGGAGGAGGACGTGATCTCGGTGGAGGGCACAGTCAAGCCGACCAAGATCGCACCGAAGGGCAGGGAGCTGGTGCCTTTGAGGATCGAGGTCCTCAACAAGATCGTGCAGGCGGTTCCGGTCTCGGTTTCAGGGAACATCGAGTCGAACCTGGACACGCGGCTCGACTTCAGGGTGCTCGACCTGAGGAGGCCGGAAGTGACGGCGATATTCAAGGTGCAGTCCAAGCTCATAGAGGGTTTCCAGAGCTATCTTGCATCCGAAGGCTTCAGGCAGATATTCACGCCCTGCCTGATGGGGGCTGCATCGGAGAGCGGCGCCGAGGTCTTCCCGGTGGTATACTTCAACAAGAGCGCATTCCTTAGGCAGGACCCGCAGCTCCACAGGCAACTGGCGGTCATCTCGGGCATGGACAGGATATACGACCTGGGCCCGAGCTGGAGGGCAGAGCTCAGCCACACGCCAAGGCACCTCTGCGAGCACAGGGGCTGCGCGGTCGAGATGGGCTTCATAAAGGACGAGCAGGACGTCATGAGGGTGGAAGAGGCGCTGGTGCAGAGCGGCATCAGAAAGGTCAAGGAGGAGTGCAAGGAGGAGCTGGAGGCCCTCGGCAAGCAGGTAGAGGTCCCGGCTGCGCCGTTCCCGGAGCTCAAGTTCCCAGATGTCTACGAGATACTCGCCGAGATGGGCAAGAAGGTCGAGTTCGGTGAGGACTATGACAGGGAGGGCGAGGCGCTGCTGTCCAAGTACGTCAAGGAGAAGCACAAGTCGGAATTCTTCTTCGTCAACAGGTTCCCGTTCAAGGCCAAGCCATTCTACGTCATGAGGGTTGACGATGAACCGGCATGGGCAAGGAGCGTCGACATGATCTTCAAAGGCCTCGAGCTCAGCTCCGGCGGGCAGAGGGAGAACAGGTACGGCAAGATAATGGATCAGGTGAAGGAGAAGGGTCTAAGCCCAGTGGGCGTCCAGTGGTTCACCGAGTCCTTCAAGTACGGAGCGCCGACGCACGGCGGTTTCAACATCGGCATCGAGAGGATCACAATGCAGCTGCTGGATCTGGCAAACATAAAGGAGGCAGTCCTCTTCCCGAGGACGCCGGACAGGCTGCTGCCATGAGGGGCACGGCGACAGCAGCGGCCTCCTGTGCCGTGTCTCAGAACCCCGATGCCGCAAGGTCCGCGGGGCGCATGATCTCCCTGAGTATGACGGTCGCGTAGCAGCTCTTCGGCAAGGTCATCCTCACGGTGAGCTTGCGCTTCCCGCCGTCCATATCGTCGGGCCCGTCCATCATCACGCAGTTTATTGGCGTGAAGGTTGCGGCCCTCAGCGCCCCCTCGAAGCGCATCCCCGCCACGCTGCGGAAGTCGCCGATTATGATGTCCTCCTTTTCAAGGAGGGAGGCGTATATGCCGCCCTCGGTACCGCCGAAGTCGCTCTTCTCGCCAATGACCCTGACCATCGCCACCGCGCGCCCAGACCTGACCATCGAGCGGAGGTTCGATACGTTGGAAGTGTTGCACCTGAATGGTCGGGAGGGGGATCCCCACTTATCAAGCGGGGCAACGAAGTCCCCGATCTCTATCTCCCGCACGCCGTGCTGGGCGTGCCGCTGCGAGAGTGCCAGGTTGAAGAGGTAGGACTGGTAGGCGTCGACGAAGAGGCGCAGGAGGGTCTGCGGGAGCGAATGCAGGCACCCCTCGTAGTCCGACGGGCGCGAGAGGAGCCTCTCGATCACCCTCCTCTCAAACGAGAGCGAGGCGGGGAAAGACCTGAGGGCGGCGGTGAGGTCCCAGCCGGCGGCCAGCTCGGACCTGGCGGCCCTAATGGCGCTCGGCTCCCCAGGGTATGCAGCAGCCAGGAACTCGCGCACTGCGCCCTCGTAGTCCCGCCTGACCATGAGGCGACCGACCTTGTGGGTGTTCGGGCGAGTCGTGCCGAAGCGCTGGTGCCCGTAGTAGTTGAGCGCCCACTCGACCGGCGCTGCCGCGGTGACCGGCTGGAGGGAGGCGGGGCTGATCGAACGTATGGCAATCGTGAAGCGGTTGCCCTTCAGATCGCCTGGCTGTACCGGCCATCTGGAGTAGCCGACGACCCGCAGCTCCATGTCGTGGAGGTCGTACGGGACATCGACCTGCTCGAGGCGCCGGCCTATCGAGACCATCTGGTAGGTCACCGCCTGGCGGTCCTTTATCCCGGCGAATCCGACCTGCGCGCCCAGCCTCGACGAGAGGTAGGATATTACGGAGAGCTGGTCTCTTGACACCTTCTTGAGCAGCGCCAGGGTGTGCCCTCCCTGACCCCGGTCGAGCGACCAGAGGTCGGGCCCGGCCTCGATGCCCTCGGGCGTGATCTCGTTGACGACGAAGTCCTCCGGGAGCCGCCTCAGCACGCCGCCCAGGGCTGGGCGTTCGGACGAATAGTACTGCATCCCCAGCTCTTCCTCGAGGGCGGAGGAGGTCTTATACAGCCGCATGCGAGCACCCGCTCATAGAAGCTTGAGCCTTCCAGCTATCCTGTCGATATAGGCGGACGGGGCGGGGCCGATGCCGAGGCAGGTGACCGTGCCAGGCTCGAGCTCAGTCAGGCCGGCGTCCTCTATCAGGGCGTTAGGGAGCGAGTCCAGGTCGGCCTCCTTCTTCAGGTTCAGGAGGTCGTCCAGCGAACCTACCTTCAGCGCGACCTTCTTCTGCCCCTCCTGCAGCCAATAATCGGCCCAGTCCGGCTTGCGCCTCTTCGCGCTGACGTAAGAGGAGACCGCGGCGTGCCCCGCCTGAGCGGCGACCTTTCCCTTGCTCATCTTGAGGTCCTGCCTGACGATTATCGCCTGCTTGAACTGGAAGTCCATCGTACTACACGAATTTTTTTAATGCGTAGGGACATAAAAAAGGTATCGAGGAAATAGCGTTGCACGACGTCTTGGTGGTTGGCGGAGGCCCCGCAGGGCTCGCGGCAGGGGCGGCTGCGGCGGAGATGGGAGCACGGGTGAAGGTGCTGGAGGAGGACGGGGAGGTCGGGGAGCCCGACCACTGTGCCGGCGTGGTAAGCAGCAGGGGGGTGAGGTCGCTGGTCGGCGGCAGGGGGGCGGTCATCAATGAGATAAGGGGCGCGAGGATATTCTCCCCCACGGGCAGGTGCTACACGGTCAGGGCAGGGGGCGTGAAGGCTTACGTCGTCGACCGCCCACGGTTCGACAGGGAGATGCGCAGGATGGCGGAGGGGGCTGGAGCAGAGGTCGAGACGGGGGTGCGGTATGCCAAGGGGATGGAGTGCAAGGTGCTCGTTGTGGCCGAGGGGACGAGGGCAATCGTAGCAAGGAGGCTCGGCTTCGAGGTCCCGAGGTCCATACCCGCGGCGCAGCTTGACTTTGACGCCGACGCGCCCGAGCCGGACATGGTCGAGTTCCATGCCAGCAGGCTCGCAAGCGGCTTCTTCGCATGGGTCGTCCCGAGGAGGGGGCGCATCAGGGTGGGGCTGGCGTCCTACAAGGGGGTCCCCCTCCAGCTCCTCAGGAGGCTCGTGCTCAAGGACGAGGGCATAAGCAGGGCTGTCGGCGGGGCGAGGTGCTCGGAGCCGATCTTCGGAAAGGTCGTGGTGGGCGGGCCGGTGAGGAGGGCGGTGAGGGGGAACGCGGTGGTCGTCGGGGACGCGGGGGGCTTCGTGAAGCCGACGACCGGAGGGGGGGTTGCGATCGGTGGCGCTGTCGCGAGGATGGCGGGGAGGGCGGCCGCGGAGACTGCGCTCCTCGGGAGGCCCCTGACGGCATTTGAGGACCGGTGGCGAAGGGCATTCGAGAAAGAGTTCAATACCATGAGGCTTGCGGCAAGGATCTTCAGGAACATGAGCGGCTTCGAGATGGAGAGCGCGCTAGGGGAGATCGGGAGGCTAGACCTGCTGAACGCGGTGGCAGGATACGACTTCGACCTCCAGAGGGCGGCGGTGAACAGGGCAATCAGGTCCAGGCTTGGCGTTTACGCAGTCCTCCCGCTGGTGAGGTCGATATTCGAACGCTGACGGCGGGGTCGGGGGACGCGCGCCGGCGTGGAGGGGGCAGGCGGGGGCGCGCCCATCATGGATAGGATTTATATATCAGCTTCAGGTTTAACCATTCAACTCCGGTGATTAATGATGAGCGAATTAAGTTTGCCAGTATGCGTTTCGTGCAAGGAGCCCATCCTTCCGGATCAGAAGGGCGTCAAGCTGCCTTGCCCGAGCTGTGGCGAGGTCGTCTTCTGGCGCTGCCGGAAGTGCAGGGACCTTGTCAACAACTACAAGTGCCCGAAGTGCGGGTTCACTGGGCCATAGGGTGGAAGGGTCGTCATGTCTAGGCTTTTAGCCGTAATCAAGATACTCCCCGAGGACGACGCGGTGAAGCTGGATGTTCTTAAGGCAGGCCTGAAGGAAGCGCTGCCGAAGGGGAACAAGAATCTTTACGTCCACAAGTTCGACGAGGAAGAGATCGCCTTCGGCCTGAAGGCGCTCAAGGCATTTGTGATCATGCCAGGGGACTATGCCGGCGGTACGCAGCCGATAGAGGACGCGTTCGCCAAGGTGCAGGGCGTCGGACAGGTAGACGTAGAGGTAGTCCAGACGCTCCCCGGATAACCTTTTTTTATCAAAAAGCTTTATCCTTACATACCTAAGGAATACATAGGTTATTTTGACCATTTAGCAAGTGGTGCAGAACATGGAAGGCAAGGGCGGAGATGTTACTCTAAGGGTTGCCGAATCCAAGCAGCGCGACGTTGGAAGGGGCAAGGTGAGGATCGACTCCGACGCGATGAAGGCGATCGGGGTCAGCGTTGGCGACATAATCGAGATCGAGGGGAAGAGGAAGACCGCCGCCATCGTTTGGCCAGCATACACAGAGGACCAGGGGATGGACATCATAAGGATGGACGGGCTCATAAGGAAGAACGCAGGGATGGGAATCGGCGAGAAGCTGGCGATAAGGAAGGCCGAGGCCAAGGCGGCCACGGTCGTGAAGCTCGCCCCGCTGTCGTTCCCCATACCGGTCGACTCGGGCTTCATAAGCTTCGTCAAGAGGAGGCTCACCGACACGCCCCTCGTCGAGGGCGACAACGTGCTCATACCCGTGCTCGGGCAGGCGATACCCTTCGCAGTCATCTCCACCAAGCCGTCAGGGATAGTCATGGTCAACGAGGAGACGAACCTGGCGATCATGGAGAAGCCCGCGGAGGCGGCAAAGGTCCCCCGCGTGACCTACGAGGATGTGGGCGGGCTCAGGGACGCCATAGAGAAGGTCAGGGAGATGGTCGAGCTCCCGCTCAAGCACCCGGAGCTCTTCAAGCGCCTGGGGATCGACCCGCCGAAGGGGGTCCTGCTGTACGGGCCGCCGGGCTGCGGGAAGACGCTGCTGGCGAAGGCGGTGGCGAACGAGACGGAGGCTTACTTCATAGCGATAAACGGACCGGAGATCATGAGCAAGTTTTACGGCGAGTCGGAGCAGAAGCTGAGGGAGTTCTTCGACGAGGCGAAGCAGCATGCGCCCGCCATAATATTCATCGACGAGCTGGACGCAATAGCCCCCAAGAGGGAGGAGGTCACAGGGGAGGTCGAGAAGAGGGTGGTCGCCCAGCTCCTCGCGCTGCTGGACGGGCTGGAGGCCCGCGGCGACGTTATAGTCATAGGCGCGACGAACAGGCAGAACGCCCTTGACCCGGCACTAAGGAGGCCGGGGAGGTTCGACCGCGAGATAGAGATCGGCATACCCGACACGATGGGAAGGTATGAGATACTCCAGATCCACACAAGGAACATGCCGCTGGCGAAGGACGTCGACCTCAAGAGGCTCGCAGGCATAACCCACGGTTTCGTCGGGGCGGACCTGGCGGCGCTCGGGAGGGAGTCTGCCATGAAGTCGCTGAGGAGGTACATGCCTCAGATAGACCTCCAGCAGGAGAGGGTGCCGGAGGAGATACTGGAGAAGCTTGAGATCATCATGGATGACTTCATGAACGCGTTCAGGGAGGTCACGCCCAGCGAGCTGAGGGAGGTTTACGTCGAGATTCCCAGCGTGAAGTGGGACGACATAGGCGGGCTCGAGGGGATCAAGCAGGAGCTTGTGGAGGCCATAGAGTGGCCGCTCAAGTACTCGGATAGGTTCAAGCGCCTGGGGATAAAGCCCCCGAAGGGAGTCCTGCTGTACGGGCCGCCGGGCTGCGGGAAGACGCTGCTGGCGAAGGCGGTGGCGAACGAGAGCGAGTCCAACTTCATAACGATCAAGGGGCCGGAGATCTTCAGCAAGTGGGTGGGCGAGTCCGAGAGGGCGATAAGGGAGGTCTTCAGGAAGGCGAGGACTGCCGCGCCGGTCATAATATTCTTCGACGAGATAGACTCGATAGCGCCCATGAGGGGGGGAGGGAGCGGCAGCGACTCGATGGTGACGGAGAGGGTGATCAGCCAGCTCCTGACAGAGATGGACGGGCTGATAGGGCTGGAGAACGTGGTCATAGTAGGGGCGACGAACAGGCCCGACATAATAGACCCCGCGCTCATGCGGCCCGGGCGGTTCGACCGCCTGCTCTACGTGCCGGAGCCAGACAGGGGCACGCGCCTGCAGATATTCAAGATCCACACAAAGGAGATGCCGCTGGCGAAGGACGTCGATGTCGAGAGGATGGCCACCGAGACGGATGGCTATGCCGGTTCGGACATAGAGGCGATCTGCAGGGAGGCGGGGCTCATGGCGCTGAGGGAGGACCCGGATGCGAAGGAGGTCACCATGAAGCACTTCGCCGCGGGGAAGGCGAAGATCAGACCGACGATAGTCGAGGACATGAAGAAGTACTACAAGGCATGGGAGGAGAGGAGCAAGCAGACCCTTAGGGGCAAGCAGCCTCTCATCAACTTCGTCTAGGGAGCGTGAGTGGCGGATGACTTGGGATAACGGCATGAAATGGAGGACAGAGTCGCTGGACCTGATAATCCTCGACCTGATCGCAAAGAAGCAGGGGACGCTGGGGGACGGGGAGCTGCTTGAGATGCTCAAGGCAATGCTGAAGGAGATCTCGATGACGGAGCTGAACAAGGCGCTCATCGAGCTCGAGCTGCGGGGCAAGATCAATGTCTCCCTGCTCAAGAAGGGCAGGACGATCACGCTGATGAAGGCGAGGCAGCGTCAGGGACAGGCGTGAGCCATGGGAGTAAACCTGAGGGACCTGGTCAGTAAGACACCCATCCAGTTCGAGGGGATAAAGGACCGCATCGTGGGCATTGACGGCTACAATGCCCTATACCAGTTTTTGGCAATAATAAGGCAGCCCGACGGCACCCCGCTCCAGGACAGCAAGGGCAGGGTGACGAGCCACCTATCGGGCACTTTCTACAGGACCGCAAACCTCCTGGAGGCGGGGATCAGGCCGGTCTACGTCTTCGACGGCAAGCCGCCGGAGCTCAAGGCGGCGGAGATCGCCAAGCGGGCGGAGGTCAAGGAGAGGGCGAGGGAGGAGTACAGGCTGGCCGTCGAGAGGGGCGACATCGAGGGGGCCAGGCGGCACGCCCAGGCGACATCGAGGCTCACCAAGCCGATGGTGGAGCAGGCGAAGCAGCTCCTGTCGGCGATGGGCGTCCCCACAGTGCAGGCGCCGTCGGAGGGCGAGGCGCAGGCGGCATACATGACGAGGAAGGGCGATGCGTGGGCGACGGCGAGCCAGGACTACGACTCGCTGCTCTTCGGAGCGCCGCGGCTCGTCAGGAACTTCGCGATAACGGGCAGGAGGAAGCTGCCGGGCAAGCCGGTTTACATAAACATAGAGCCAGAGATGCTGAAGCTGGAGGATGTACTCACGGAGCTCGCGCTGACGAGGGAGCAGCTCATAGACGTGGGAATCCTGCTGGGGACGGACTTCAACCCGGAGGGATTCGAGGGGATAGGGCCAAAGAAGGCGCTCAAGATAATCAAGGATGCGGGGAGCTTCAGGGCGGCCGTGGAGAAGGGCATGGTCAAGCCAGAGGCGGGCGTGGATTATGACGCGATAAGGGAGATATTCCTGAACCCGAGCGTCACGTCTGACTACAAGCTCGGGTGGTCCCATGTCGACGCCGCCGGCGTGAGGAGGATACTCGTTGAATCGTTCGAGTTCTCGCTCGAGCGGGTGGACGCGGCGCTGGCCAGGATAAGCGCGATGACGAAGGAGCAGAAGAGGCAGCCCAACCTGGAGAAGTGGTTCTGAGGGCTTCATGGCGCTACGGGTTCCATCCGTACTGGCCCCTGAGCGGCACGAAGACGCAGCCGCCGCATGCCTGCTCCGTGAAAGAGTCGCCCGAGCGGCGCAGCCTCAAGAGTGTCTGGACGGAGTAAACCTCCCCGACCGGGATGACCAGCAGGCCGCCGTCCTTAAGCTGCATCTTCAGGGGGGGTGGCACGGCGGGGGCGGCCGCGGTAACAAGGATCCTGTCGTAAGGCGCGGCAGGGGGGTAGCCCATGGTGCCGTCGCCCTCTATCACGGTCACCCTGCCGGAGTAGCCGCAGCGGGAGACGTTCCCTCTTGCGAACTCCGCCAGGGAAGCCACCCGCTCCACGGCATAGACATGGCCGGCGGCAACGGCCCCTTTGGGGGCGACCATCTCGGAGCAGACGGCGGCGTGGTATCCGGTGCCTGCTCCAACCTCGAGGACGGTCATCCCTGGCTTCAACTCGAGCACCTCGCACATGATGGCCACCATGTGCGGCGCGGAGATGGTCTGGCCGTCAAGAGAGGGGAGCGGCGAGTCGTCGTATGCGGAGGGTCGGAGGCGCTCGGGTAT
>Ga0302251_1000788_pt1 | contig 24696 bp, 21 predicted proteins | sample AAG_RA_Gln_MG_FD_193534 | JGI IMG/M metagenome (GOLD analysis project Ga0302251, IMG submission 193534) | Enriched activated sludge microbial communities from anaerobic digester in WTTP, New Holstein, Wisconsin, United States - AAG_RA_Gln | ecosystem: Engineered > Bioreactor > Anaerobic >...
GACCTGTCCCAGATGCCGATGCCCTGGCTCTGTCGGGGCTACAGCCTGGAGTGGCCCATTGTGCAGGAGGTGCCGGATGCCGTTGTCCCCAACCCGTAACGCTCGCTCGCATCCGCTTGCAGCGCCAGGTCGGTTGTGCTACAATGGTGACACCGCTCGGCGAGCCGGGTCGTCGCCCGTACACCTGCCACGGCACACCCCAACACCCGGGGACGGCCTCAAGGGATACACCGGAGTGCCGATCGCCTAGAGGTAGATTAGGATCTGTCGCCAGAACCCTGGGGAGAGTGTGCTGATGTTGTACATCCACCTGCTCGGGTATCTGCGCCTCTTTTCCGATGAGCTTCCGCTGCAGTTCCGCGCCCGGCCCCGGGTCTTGGACCTGTGGGTGTACCTGCTGCTGAACCGCGCCCGTCCTGTGTCGCGCGAGCCCCTGGCCTTTCTGCTGTGGCCGGACGTGCCCGAGGCCACCGCCCAGGCCAATCTGCGCCGGCACCTGCATGGGCTGCGCCAAGCACTGCCTCCGGCCTCGCAGGGCCGGCCCTGGCTGCTGCTCCAGCCGGGTACCGTGCAGTGGAACCCCGCCGCCGACTGCTGGCTCGATGTAGCCGAGTTCGAGCGGCTGAGCACCTCCCCTGAACACCTGGCGCGCGCGGCAGCGCTCTACACGGGCGACCTGCTGCCCGAACTCTATGCGGACTGGATCGTGTTCGACCGTGAACACCTGCGCGGCCTCTACCTGGATTGTCTGGGCCGGCTGATCGCCCAGAGCCGCGTCCACGGCGACCTGCCGCGGGCCATCGCCTACGCCCACCAGTCGCTGGCGCACGACGCGCTGCAGGAGGGCGTCGTCCGGGAGCTCATCGCCCTGCGCTACCAGGCCGGCGACCGGGCCGGGGCGATCGAAGACTATCAGCGTTTTGCCGTGCGGCTGCTTGCGGAGCTGGGCACCGCGCCGATGCCCGAGACGCTCGCCCTGTACGAGGCCGTGTGCCAGAACCGGCCCCTCCCCCGCCACACTCCACCGCCGGCCGCGGCAGGCAGCCCCCGGCCCTGCCCGCACAACCTCCCGGCCTCCGTCAACCCTTTCTTCGGCCGGGAGGCCGAGCTCCAGACCATCCCCAGCCTGCTCGCCGCGGACAGCGCGCCGGTGCGGCTGCTGACCCTGACCGGGCCGGCCGGCGTCGGCAAGACTCGTCTGGCGCTGGAGGCCGCCACGCGTATGCTTCCGAATCAGGCTGGCATCTTTCCCGACGGCATCTTTTTCGTCGACCTCACGGCGGTCACCGACCCCGCCCTGGTCCTCCCGGCCATCGCCGCGGCGGTAGGGGTAAAAGAGAGCGGCCGGCGCCCCCTGGTGGATGCGCTGAAAGAGTGGTTGCGGCCCCGCCACATCCTGCTCCTGCTGGACAATTTGGAACAGGTGACCGCCGCCGGCCCGCTAATCGCCGACCTGCTGGCCGCCGCCCCCAATCTGCGCCTGCTGGCGACCAGTCGCTCCGTGCTGCAGCTGTACGGTGAGCACGAGTACCCCCTGGCGCCGCTGCCGCTGCCCAACCTGGAGCAGCAGCCCTCGCCCCAGGAGCTACAGGGCAACGCCGCCGTCGCCCTGTTCGCGGCCCGAGCCCAGGAACGCCGGCCCGATTTCACCCTGACCGCCCAGAATGCCGTGGCTGTGGCCGAGATCTGCGTGCGCCTGGACGGGCTGCCTCTGGCCGTCGAGCTGGCGGCGCGCCAGGTCAAGACCTTTTCCCCGGCCGATATCCTGACCCGCCTGGCACGCCGCCTGGAATTCCTGGAAGGCGGCCCGTGCGACCGGCCGGCGCGGCACCAGACGCTGCGCGGGGCCCTCGAATGGAGCTACCGGATGCTGACAACGGAGGAGCAGAGGCTCTTTGCCGCCCTGGGCGTGTTTGCCGGCGGCTGCACGCGGCCGGCCGTAGAGGCCATCTGCGGCCCCGCATGCGGCGGCGATGTGGGCAAGGGTCTGGCCACCATGGTCAACCACAGCCTGCTGTGGCGCGTCGGCGAGGGGGATGAGCCGCGCTTTGGCATGCTGCAGAGCATCCGCGAGTACGCCCTGGAGCTTCTGGGGGGCCAGGACCTGTTGGCAACCATGGCCCAGCGGCACGCCGACTACTTTACCGAATTGGCCGAACAGGCCCATGCCGAGAGGAGCAGCCCGCGGCTGGCGGCCTGGATGCAGTGGATGGATGCCGAGCTGGACAACCTGCGCGCGGCGATGGCCTGGGGCCTGGACCCGGCCGCCGACGCGGCCCGTGCCGTAGCTGCTGTACGGCTGGTCCTGGCTTTGAGCCCCGATTTCTGGCAGCATAGCGGGCGCCTCAGCGAAGGACTCAGCTGGTGCGTACGGGCACTGCGCCACCGGCCCTGGCTGGATGACCGCCACTGCGCCGAGTTGCTGATCTGGACCGGCTGGCTCGGCCAGCTCCTGGGGGACTATGCCGCCGCCGAAGCGCATTGCCAGGAAGCCCTGGTCCTCGCGCGGCAGAGCGGCAACCGCCAGCAGATCTGCAAGATCCTGGACTCCCTGGGCATCGCGGCCGGCCGACAGGGCGACTATGAGCGGGCCGAGGCGCTGCTCTCCGAGGCCATTGCCATGAGCCAGGAGGACAGCGGCGGAGCGATGACCCACCTCCTGGCTTCGCTCCTGAACAACCTGGCCATCGTCACCCGGCATCAGGGGGATCCGGGGCGCGCCATGTCACTGCTTCAGGAGAGCCTGGCCTACAAGCGGGCCGGCGGCGACCACCAGGGTGTGGCCATCTCCCTGGTCAACCTGGGCAACCTGGCCCAAAGCCAGGGGGACTATGCCGCCGCCCAGGCCGCTTTTCGGGAAAGCCTGCAGATCCGGCAGGCCCTGGGCGACAAGAGCGGCACACCGATCGCGCTGGAGGCACTGGCGGAGCTGGCGCTGTGCCAGGGACAGTACGTCCGCAGCGCGCGCCTGCACAGTGCCTGCGCGGCGCTGCACGAAGCGCTCGGGCTCCCGCTGTTGCCCGGCCCCCGGGAGCAAACCGCCCGCCAGATCGCGGCCCTGCGCGAACTCCTCGGCGAGGCCGACTTTGCCGCGGCCTGGGCCCTGGGCGCCTCACTGGCGCCGGAACAGGTCGTGGAGTACGCCATGGAGTAGCGCCATAGGGACAGCGGCATGGCGACAACCCTGCGAGAGGATCAGCACTCTCGCAGGGTTTCTTTGTGGGACGTTTTTGGGACGCCGCTGTGGTATGCTGGTGACCAGTCCGAAAAGGAGGTCTCGCGATGAAACGACTCTGCTCTTTGCCCACAGTCCTGGTCCTCACCGCTCTGCTGGCCCTCTCGGCCGGCCTGGTCACTGCGCAAGGTCCGGCTCCCCAGGGCTCCGGACCGCTCCAGACGATGCTCGGCACCACCTTCACCTACCAGGGGCAGCTGCAGAAGGACGACACCCTGGTCGACGCCACCTGTACCATGGCCTTTGCCCTCTACGACGACGGCGCCGCCGGCAACCTGGTCGGCACGCCCATCACCACCAGCGTGACCGTCGCCGGCGGCCTCTTCACCGTGGCACTAGATTTCGGCGGCAGCGTCTTTTTCGGTGAAGCGCGCTGGCTGGAGGTCGCCGTGCAGTGTCCCGGCGACGCCGGCTTCAACACCCTCTCCCCGCGCCAGGCCCTCACCGCCGCCCCCTACGCCCTCTCGCTGCAGCCCGGAGCCCGGATCATCGGAGATGCGCAGGCCGTGGGCTTGACCGTCAGCAATACCGACCCCAATGGGGTATTCGGCGTCTACGGGGAGGTCCACTCGAACTTGAGCGACGCCGCTGTGTACGGCGTGTCCACCGCCGACGACGGGCAGAGCTATGGCGTGCGGGGCACGGGCTACTCCGGCCTCGGCGGCGGCGTGTCCGGCTATGCCAACGCCACCAGCGGCGAAACCCACGGCGTGTACGGCTGGGCCGGATCGACCGCCGGCACCGGTGTGGAAGGCCGGGCCGGGGCCAGCAGCGGCACCACCTACGGTGTGTACGGCCAAGCCGAATCGACCGAGGGCACCGGCGTGTACGGCTACGCCACCGCCACCGGGGGCGAGGCCTTTGGTGTCTACGGCCGCTCCGACTCGCCCGCCGGCGCCGGCGTGCTCGGCTACGCCATCGCCAGCAGCGGCGAGACCTATGGCGTCTACGGTCGCTCCAACTCGCCGGACGGCATGGGCGTTTTCGGCCGCAACGCCGCCACCAGCGGCTACGCCTATGCCGTTTACGGCCGCTCCGACTCCACCGGCGGCCGCGGCGTGCTCGGCTACGCCACCGCCACCAGCGGCACAACCCATGGCGTGGCCGGCCGTTCCGACTCGCCCGCCGGCGCCGGCGTCTACGGCTACGCCGGGGCCGCCAGCGGCGACACCACCGGCGTCTACGGAGAGGCCGACTCGACCGACGGCGCCGGCGTCTACGGCCGGGCCAACGCCACTACCGGCACGGCCGACGGTGTCTACGGCGAGACCCACTCCAGCGACGGGCGCGGCATCGTCGGCTGGGCCACCGCCACCGGCGGCGGCACCCGCGGCGTCTACGGCCGCTCCAATTCGAGCGAGGGGTACGGGGTGTACGGCAACGCCAGCGCCGGCAGCGGCTATACCGCGGGGGTCTATGGGACGGCCGCCTCCGCCGATGGCACCGGCGTGACCGGTTCCAGCGCCGGCGGCACGGGCGTCTACGGCTATTCGACGACCGGGGCGGCGGTATCCGGCTACAGCGACGGCAGCGGGGTCGCCGTGCGCGCCGAGGGGCAGGTCGGCGGCAACCTGATCGAGGCCTGGCACGGGCCGATCGACCTGGACCGCAAGTTCTACGTGGCTGACAACGGCAACGTCTACGCCGACGGCTCTTACCTCAACGGGGCCCGCGGGCACGCCGAGATGCTGCCCGGCGCGCCTGGCCTGGAGGCCGGCGACGTGCTCATCGTCGGACCGGACGGCAAGCTGGCCCGCTGCGACGCCGCCTTCCAGCCCACCGTCGTCGGCGTCTATGCGCCCCAAGCCGGCTTCATCGGCGGGGCGGTGGAAGGTGCCACCGACCAGGTCGCCCTGGCCGTCGTCGGCGTGGTGACGGTCAAGGTCTCGGCCGAGAACGGCCCTATCGCCCCCGGCGACCTGCTGGTGGCCTCCGCCACCGCCGGCCACGCCATGCGCGCCGGCGACAACCCGGCCCTGGGCACGGTCATCGGCAAGGCCCTGGGGTCGCTGGACAAGGACAGCGGCACGATCCTGATGCTGGTCATGCTGCGATAGGGCCGCTTTCCGAGGAGGGTCCCATGCGACGGACAATTGGGTTGGTGATCGGCTTGCTGCTCCTGGTCCTGCTCGGGTTGGCCGGGTACGCCTTCCCGGCCGCCGCCCAGCAGCCGGAGCAGACCTACACCCTCAACTGGTGGACGGTAGACGGCGGCGGGGCCACCTTGAGCACCGGCGGAGGCTACTCCCTCGGCGGGACGGCCGGCCAGCCGGACGCCGGCGTGCTCGACGGCGGGGGCTACACCCTGGGCGGCGGCTTCTGGAAAGGCGGCCGGACCAGCGCGGCCTACCACATCTACCTGCCGTTGGTGATGCGGTCCTGGTAACGATAGGGCATCTGGCATCGGGAGTGCCAGCCCGTGGAACGCACTGTACCGCACCCGATCGTCTTTCGCGGGCAGACGTATGCCAGCGTGCCCGAAATGCCCACCGAGGTGCGGGAGGACTATGAGCGGGCACTGCGGATGCTGAGCGAGGCCATCCCAACCGGCGTCCCCGACGCCTGGGAGGAGGAGGGCCCTGGCGCCGTATCTGCGCCAGGGCCCTCACGGCAGGGTTCGCCTGCCGGCGGCGGGAAAAGATATCGTTCCGGGCCTGCTTGATTACCGCAACCGGGGGCTCAACTTGCGCCCCGAAACTGGGTCTGGTACAGGTTGGCATACAGCCCACCCTGCGCCAGCAGTGTCGCGTGATCGCCGCTCTCCACGATCCGGCCCCGGTCGATGACCAGGATCAGGTCCGCCGCCAGGATCGTGCTCAGGCGGTGGGCGATGACGATGCTGGTGCGCTGGGCCATCACCTTGCCGAGGGCATCCTGGATCAGCGCTTCCGATTCGCTGTCCAGGCTGCTGGTAGCCTCGTCCAGCACCAGGATGCGCGGGTTCTTCAGGATCACCCGCGCCAGCGCGATGCGCTGTTTTTCGCCGCCGCTCAGGCGGTAGCCGCGCTCGCCGACGATCGTGTCGTACCCATCCGGCAGCGCCTGGATAAAGTCGTGGATGTTGGCCACCCGGCAGGCGGCCTCCAGTTCCTCGGGAGTCGCATCCAGGCGGGCATACTGCAAGTTCGTGCGGATGGTGTCGTGGAAGAGGTACGTCTCCTGGGTGACCATGCCGATCTGTGCCGAGAGCGACTCGAGTGTCAGATCGCGCAGGTCGTGCCCGTCGATGCGGATGCTCCCGGCGCTCGGGTCGTACAGGCGCGGGATGAGATAGGTGAGGGTCGTCTTCCCCGCCCCGCTGGGGCCCACCAGCGCCACGAGCTGCCCGGGGGCCGCCCGGAAGGTGATCTGCTCCAGCGCCAGGGAGCGCGCCTGGCTGCGCGGGGCCGCCTCCTCCTCGTCGGCGCCGGCCAGGCCTCCCGAGAGGACGGCGACCACGTTGTCCATGCTGCCGTACCGGTGGACGTCGCTGAGCAGCTTTTCGTCGCCCCTTTCGTACTGGAAAGAGACCTCGTCGAACACGATCTCGCCCTGGATCTCGTGGACCGCCACGGCGTCCGGCTTCTCGGGGATATCCACCGGCAGATCGATGACCTCAAAGACGCGCTCGAAACTCACCATCGAGGTGGTAAACTCCACCGGTGCGTTGGCGAGCCCCTGCAGCGCGCCGTACAGCCGGCCCAGGTACGTCCCAAAGGCCACGATCGTGCCGACGGTAAAGGCGCCGCGGATGACGAAATACCCCCCCAGTCCATAGATCAGGGCGCTGCCCACCGCGCCGACCAGGCCCATGATAGCCATAAAGACCGAGCCCAGCAGGCTCCGCTGCACGCCCAGGTCGCGCACCTGCGCCGCCCGGCGGCCGAACCGGTCCACCTCCAGTTCCCGCCGGCCGAACAGTTTGACGAGCAGCGCGCCGCCAATGTTGAGCGTCTCGTTCATCATGGCGTTCATCTGCGCGTTGGCCTCCATTTGCTTGCGGGCCATGTCGCGCAAGCGGCCGCCCAGGAGGCGCGCCACCAGGAGAAAGAGGGGCAGGATCGCCACGCTGATCAGCGTCAGGCGCCATTCGAGGGTCAGCATCACCGCCAGCACCGCCGCGGCCTGGATCATCTCGGTGATGATGCCGACGATCGTGCTGCTGATGGCCGTCTGCGCCCCCACGACGTCGTTGTTCAGGCGGCTCATCAGCTCCCCGACCTTGGTGTTGGTAAAGAAGCGCAGCGACATGCGCTGCAGGCTGGCATAGAGCGCCACACGGAGGTCATAGATCACGCCCTCGCCCACGCGCGAGTTGAGGCGGCGCTGGGCCACGCTGATGGCGCCGTTCACGAGCGGGATCAGCAGCAGGGCCAGGGCCAGGAACGTCAGGCGGCGGATGTCTCCGGCAGGGATCGTGGTGTCCAGCAGGTCCCGCAGGATGAGCGGCGTCAACAGCATCAGCCCCGTCTGGGCCAGGATCAGGAGCAGGATAGCGCCGATCCGCCAGCGGTACGGTCGGGCATAGCGCAGCACCCGCCCAAGCAGCTGCCAGGTGATCTTGGGTTTCTCATCCGTGGAGTTGAGCAGTCCCCGTAGTCCGCCGTGAAATCGCATCGACCTCTCCGCTATCCTGGGCGCCGCACTGTCCCAAGGGCGGACGCCGCGGCGTTCCATCCGCTTTGATTGACCTTCCCTTTTGCAGTAAAAAACTCCGCCCGGTCGCAAGACCCGGCGGATATGGTAGCCCCAGGGGGATACCGGTCCAATTACCGCAGTTCCCCCGCCTATCCTTCACCATTCCACTAGAACGCAAGGAAAAGGTGGTGCCATGACCGCTGCGAAGCGCTGCGGCATTACCGCTTGCTCTGGACACCGGGGCCAGTATTGGTTGTTAACTGGGGGCAGTATAGCATAGGCCGGCGTACTTGGCAAAAGAGGTTAAGGCACGACAAGTGTAGCCGTTCAGCTCGTACTCGTCAGGAGGCTTGTTCGAGATACTTTCGACCATCGAGGGAGAGGTTAATGGCGACCCAGTTGGAGGCATAGCATGGGCAAAGGTGGTTCAAAGACTCCTAGTAAAACCGACGGTGAATCAGACACTGGTAGTGGAAAAGCTAGCGCGACATCCCCCGGCAATGATAGGTATCGGTCAATGGAAGACCCGACCGATACCCTTGCCCGCCAAGCGATTATCGCCTTCCTCGATGGCCATTCAGCCGAAGTGGCGACGGCGGAATGTGGCCCTTGGGGAGAGATTGTGACCGCCTTGCAGGATGCCCACAGAGCTAACGGTGTTGACGGCGTGCGGAAAACCTTTGCCACCTTGGCGCGGGCCAACTATGACCTGATCCGGCTGGTAGCCAGTCGTCCTGTGAGCACAAAAACGCGCTGGACCGCATCCGAGTTGCTTGAGACTGAATTCCCCGATCCGCAATGGGCCATCCCTGGCGTTGTGCCAGTGGGCCTGACCTTCCTGGCTGGGCGGCCTAAACTTGGCAAGTCTTGGCTCGCTCTCCAATTCGCTCTTGCTGTTGGAACTGGCGGGCGCACGTTCGACCAACAGATTGAGCAGGGCAAGGTTTTGTTCCTAGCTCTGGAGGACAGCCCCCGCAGGCTTAAGGAACGGATTCAGAAACAAGGGGTTCCTCCTAACGATCAGATCACTTTTGCCACAGAATGGCTTGCTCTGGATGAAGGAGGACTGACCGAATTGCAGGCCGAAGTGGGCCGGTATCACCCTCGATTGGTAATTGTCGATACCTTTTCCCGGCTTGCCGGTCACATTGACCAGCAGGATGTGGGAGCGATGACTATTGCACTAGTCAACCTCCAACGGCTTGCTCATACACACAACTTGTGTCTGATGCTCATTGACCATCACCGCAAGGGGTCTGGTTTCTCTCAGAATCCTGTCGATGATATCCTGGGGAGTACTGCAAAATCAGGTGTGGCAGATGCAGCGCTGGGTCTGTTCAGGGAGCAAGGGAAGCGCACGGCTAATCTTAAGATCATCGGCCGTGAGGTTGAGGAGCACGAGCTAGCGCTTGATTTTGACACGCTGACGTGCAGCTGGCAGCTTTTGGGCGAAGCTGGCGATGTTCTAAGAGATACGGTCAAAGCTGACATCGTAGGGGCCATACGCACATTGACGGAGGCAGACGAGATTGCCACTACCACTGCCATAGCGGGATTCCTTGGCAAAGAAAGGAGTAACATCAGCCAATCTCTGGCCGAATTGGCTACACAGGGCAAAGTGGTCAAGGGCAAGAAGCGGGGCCGGGAGCAGCCTTACTTGCTGTCATCCGACCTGCCTCAAAAAGACGTAGCATTGCAGGAACAATCAGGCACGGCATGACCGTGCGCTATCTGCCCGCTTGGCACACTCCCGACAAGGATATGGTGATAATAATCATAATAACAGCAAATGTCATAACACTCATAAACATCATAATCGTCAGCCTATGTTTATGATGTTTATGATAGTTCTCCAAGAGGAGCGCGGTTGTGAAAAGCGTTATTGACTTGTCCTCGCTGGATATTCTTTCACTGATAGGGCGAGACACAAAACTGAAGCGCCTTGCTGGTACGAATAATGGCGAGTATGCCGGCCCTTGTCCTTTTTGCGGTGGCCATGACAGACTGAGGGTATGGCCACATCATCCCTCTCGACGAGGACGGTTTTGGTGCCGAGTATGTGGCCGAAAAGGAGATGCCATTGACTATGTCCGGGAACGAGATGGGGTGAGTTTTGAACAGGCCGTGGTGATGCTTGGGCTACGAGATGGGAACTGTATCTCTCACAATACTGATGAACCGGCGGTCCATAGGGGTACCCGTACTCCCAATTCCTCGCCCCCCACAGCAAGCTGGAAGGAACGAGCGGCAGGCTTTGTCGGAGAATGTCGAAGTCACCTGTGGGCCCCTGAAGGAGAGCGAGCATTATCCTGGTTGTGGGGGCGGGGTTTGAGCGAAAAGGTGATCGGCGAAGCGCAGTTGGGGTACAACCCGCTTGACCGTTGGGATCGCGCGGATCATTGGGGCTTGCAAGGAGAGCGGACCAACCCGGTGTGGTTACCTCGGGGCATCGTAATTCCATGGCATTTCGAGGGCGCGATTTGGCGGGTGAATATACGCCGACCATTGACGTGGAAACAAGTGAAAGGCCGCGAAAGCAAGTATGTGCAGGCCGCTGGGGGGCGCAACGGTTTGTACAACGCCGACTTGTTAGCCTCCGCACGGCCAGTTCTGCTATGTGAAGGAGAATTGGATGCCCTGACGGTGCTGCAGCACGCCGGCGATCTGGTTGTGCCCGTAGCCACTGGGTCGACGGGGGGATCGCGGTGTACGCGCTGGTTAGCACGACTTGCGCTGTCTCCCGTCGTCCTAGTGGCCTATGATGCGGACGTGCCAGGCGAAAAAGCAGCACACTACTGGCTAGAGATTCTGCCCCAAGCCAAGCGCTGGCGCCCCTTTTGGGAAGATGCGAACGCTATGGCTCAGGGCGGGATAGATATTCGTGCTTGGGTTATGGCCGGGCTGTAGTCGGGGAATGGCTGGAGAACGGCCGAGTGCCTGAACAGGAGACAGTCGATGATTATCACGATTGCGAACAACAAAGGAGGAGTGGCAAAAACCACCCTCGCGGTGCACTTTGCCACCTGGCTCGCAATGCAGGGAAAGAAGGTTCTGCTTGTGGACCTGGACACGCAGGGTAGCGTGGCGCGGTTCCTGGGCCTGCCGCCGGGTGACGATCTGGCGGAGTTATTCCACGTAATCATCAACTTGAGCCCCGCCCGCCGGCCGGAGCTGCGCTCCTTCATCACCGGTGTCTCCGGCTACCCTAGCCTGGCGCTCATCCGGGGCTGGCAGAAGTCAGCCCGACTCGAGGGCGCCTTCGCCCAGCCCGACACGCCCTCCGCCACCACCGTGCTGCAGGAGGCCGTTGGCCCGTTGCTGCAGTTGCCCAAAGTGGTGATCATCATCGACACGGGGCCGTACGCCGGCACACTCCAGGCCGCGGCCATTACCCTGGCCGATCACATCTTTGTTCCCGGCAAACCCGAGGGGGCCAGCGAGTCCGGTCTCCTCGACATCGCCAAGCGTATGCATACGGCCGGCCGCACCGTCACCGGGGTCATCCCCACCATGGTCAACCCGCGTACCTGCGAGCACCGGCGCGCAATGGAGGACTGGAGACGCGCCCTCGGCGCCGCGGTCTACTATGAACCGACCCAGCGTCTCTACGGCTTGACCAACCGCATCATTTGGGGTGAGCTGCCCGGCCGGGGCCGGCCCATCTGGGACGTGGCTCCCCGGGACCCCGCCGCGGAGGAAATGCAGGCTATCCTGAGGAGGGCCACCTATGACGCCGAAATCGCCTGACGAGGAAACCCCCTCTGGCCGCTTCAGCGGTGCCTGGGAGGATCTGCTGCAGGAAGGCCAGGCCCCCGAGCTCGGCGGCCGCACCGTCCGCGAGGCCGCCGAGCGTGAAGAGAGCAAAAATCGCCGCAAGACACGGCCGCTGCAGCCCACCGAGCAGCGCCGGCGGAGGCGCAAGATCACCCCCGCCCTGCCGCGCGCGCTGGTCGCGGACCTGCGCCGCGTCTGCAAGGACTACGGATGGGAGGCCGAAGATGGCGGCGGGATGATTGTCTCCACGGTCATCAGCAGCCTGCTCAGCCTGGTTATCCGGCTCTACCAGGCTGGCCAGTTGGATCTCATCGAAGAGGAGGGCGCGATCCCGGTTCGCCAACTCCGCTGCGGGGCAGGGGAAACCGCTGTCCAGGTGCCGCTGCCCCGGCCGCGGCTGCCGGATACCGAAACCATCAGCCCTACGCTGCCTGCTGAACTCATCACCGAGCTCCGCGCGATCGGCCAGGACCTGGGCTACACCGACGGCAAGGGGCACGGCGTGGTAGCGGCGGACGTCATCCAACTGCTGCTAGGTGGGGCCGTCGACCTGCACGATCGCGGCCTGCTCGAAACCGCCGAGGGTACGGTTCCCGTCACCACCCGGCGATTGTCCTGGAAAGCGCGGCGGCGAGCGGGGATGCCAGGGGTGCGCCAGTGAGCATGGAAGTGGGGGCACCAGCCGGCAAGAATAGCTGTGGAGTCCGGCATACGGGGTGCGCCAGTGACAATGGAAGCCGGCCTACTGGCGCACCATTGGCAGCCATCGCTCCAGGATGGCCCAGGAGGACTGCTGTTTCGCGGGGGTCTATGGTAGTACCCTATACAGAGAAATCTCGTCGTAGGGCTTCCTAGCGCATTTTGGCATGAGTGGAGAGAGGCAGCGGCAATGGCGACGATCGAGATTGACACAGCTCAGACGGAGCGAATCAGCGGCCAGTTGGAGAAGGTCGGCCGCGGAGAGAAACAGCCCTGGGCCACGCTGCGCGTGACTGGACTGCTCTTGGCAATCGTCCCGCTTCTGACCGGGAGCGCCCTGCTCGTCCCCGTGAACAGCCTGGCGGCGGCGATCTGCGGAGCGGCCGCTGGAGCATTGGTGGTGGCTTGGCCCTGGTGGCGGATGTACCGGGCGATGCGGGAAAACGAACGCGAACATCCCGAGGAACGACAGCGCCCCTGGTGGCAGCGGTGGCCCTGGGGCAGCCCGCCTCTACCCCAGCATAAGACGCCCGTCGACCGTTTCTTTGACGTTGTCGGGATAGGCAGCGTGGCCGGCCTGGGGTTGATGGTTCTGGCCTGGCTGTGCGGGATCCTCTGACGGAGGGCGGTGATGCGTGGTTGGTTCTGGGTAGTACTGGCAGTTATCGCTATAGCGTTCCTGGCTGGCGCGCTGCTGACCTATCGGGCGCAGGATGATCCCCAGCGTTGGGCTGCGGCCGAGGCCACGCGCGCCCAGACGGCGGAGCAGCAGCGGTGGGCCCAGGTGTCGGAACCGGTGCGCCTGGCGCTGCTTGCCCTGGGCGGGGGTGGGGCCATCTGCCTGGGTATCTATGCCGGATTCCGCCTTGTGGAGCGGAGGTCGCGGGTCATCTATCCCAATCGCGATGGTGTGCCACCCGTCGTGGTGCTGAGGCCAGGCGAGGTTCTGGTGGACGCCGGCTCGCTGGCCGGCCCCCTGGTGATGACGGCGACCGGTCCCGAGTACCGCCTGCCCGAGGGTGCCATCCCCCAGCTCCAGGCCGGGGCCAACCAGGGGGCCGCGATGACCCGCACAATGCGCGCCTGGGCGACCCATCTGCCCGGCTCTCGGGCCGCGGCCGCTCCGCCGGCGCTGCCGGCACCCGAGCCGGAGGGCTATCCGCCTATCGAGGTCCTGGCCACCGATGAGGCGCACATCTACCGGCTGCTGGAGGAGAGCCCGGAATGAAAGACGGGTCGGCCGGCCTGCTGGGAGAACTGCTCTCGTGTCTGGCCAGGGAGGCGTAGGCGATGGACGGACGGTGCACATTGCCCCTCTCGAGGGCTGATCTGGATGAGGTCACCCGACGAGTCCTGAAGACCCTGGAGCGACTGGGCTATGCCCACAACCGCAGGGACGGCTCCACGCAGACAGTGGTCCTGCGCCGGCGCATGGTCACCAAGGACAACTCGCTCCTGCTCCTCGAACTGGATCCAGAGCGGCTGCCGCGCGGCGTGCGTGCCGACGGGCTGACCTCCAGCAGCACTTTGCACGACCTCACGGTGGGCGCCGGCTATCGGGTACGGGCACTGAACACGACCGGCATCACCTACGCCGTGATGCTGCGGGACCGGCGGGAGGCGCGGCCAGTCCTGCCCCGCGAGGTTCTGCTCCGGGACGCGCTGTCCCAGCACCCCCGGACGCCGCTTACCGTCCCGCTGGGCGCAGGACCCACCGGCCCGGTCTGGGCGAAGTTGTCCGGGCACCTCCTGGTGGGTGGCGAGACTGGCAGCGGCAAGACCATGTGGATCAAGGCAGCGCTGCTCACATTAACACTGACGAATGCCCCCGCCAACCTGCGCTTGTGGTTGGTTGATCCCAAGCGGGTAGATTTGATACACTTCTCCGATTCACCGCACCTGGCGTGCCCAGTAATGACCACACCGGCCGAGGCGCAGGAGGTTCCGGCCCGGTTGCGACGCGAGATCGAGGTCCGGCAAGGGGTGTTTCAGCGCCATCGGGTCTGCCGCTTGGAAGAGTACAACGCCTTGCCGGGAATCGCGCGGCTGCCCTATCTGGTGGTGGTCATCGACGAGGTGACCAAACTCGTGGAGCAGGCCGGGGTCAGGAGTGCCTTCTATCGCGACCTGATCATCGTTGCCAGCGAGGGGCTGGCCTTTGGGGTGCGGCTCGTCCTGGCCACGCAGTACCCCAAGTCCGCGATACTGGACACCCTGATCCGAGAGAACCTATCTCTGCGTCTGGCGTTCAAGGTGAGCACGCCGGCACACAGCCGGGTCATCTTGGGGCAAGCTGGAGCCGAGAGACTGCCGGCGACCAAGGGTCGGCTGCTGGCCTGCGTGGGGGACGGCCAGCAGCAGGAGCTGCAGGGGTACCGCGTGGAGAACGACGACCTGGGTGTACCGCCGCGCCTGGGCGATAATCCCTTGGCCGGTCTGCTGGCGGAGGAGATGGCGATGCTGCGTTACGCCGCAGAGGCCCTCGGCGGGCGGTTTCCCGAGGTCGAAATGTGCCGTGAGTTGGGCGTGGGCAGGCAGCGCTACCGGCAGACCCGGACCAAGCTGGAGCAAAGGGGCATTCTGGCCCGCGCTGCCAATAACGCGCTGGTTATAAAAAACGAGATCATTCCAGAGCTTGCAAGGCTGGCTTAGTTTGCGGGCTTGGCGGTTTGCCGGCACTGCCCCCACCCCAGGAGGCATTTCGCAAGGGTGAGACATCATAGACATCTGCCTGGAGGTTTCGATGTCCGTATCTGATCCGTACTTGTGGGCCGGCTCGCCTACCCGCGACGAGATTGAAGGGGTTATGAGACAATACTGCGGTCCCTGCCCCTGGGAGATCATGGCCCGCATGATCCACCGGCTGGCGGAAGGGGAGGAGTGCCGTCAGCAGGACCTCCTCCAGGCGTTGGGGAAGAGCCGGGGTGGTACCAGCGGCCGCCCGATCAGAGAACTGCTGACGGCGGGACTGGTGGAGGCAGTCGATGCCCAGATACGCAGCGGTCGGAAAACGCGGATGCTGCGCTTCACGGACCGCGGGCAGGCGCTAGCGGTGGCGTTGGGCGTGCCACCGCGCAACGGTCTGCCCGCGCTCCTGAAGCGGCACCAATCACCCATGCAGGTCCTTCTAGTGCTGGAGGCCCGGGATGTACTGCGCGGGTGGGGTTACCCGCAGGTGGATTTGTGGGCGCATCGTTTCTACACTCCCTTGGGCCGCGACTGCCGGCCGGACATCGTCGCGCGCACACCCCAATGGCGGGAGGTGTTCGTGGAGGTGGAGGTCCGGCCGCCCTGGGCGCGAAGCGCCAACACCTATCCCCGGGGGCGCGTCCAGAAGTGGAGTATCTTCCACGAGGTCAATGGGGGGGCTCTGTACGTGCTCACCCCTTCGCCCAGCCGGGAGAGGGCGCTGGTGCACGAGATCATCATGTGGTATCAGATCACCAGGGAACCGGTTACGCTGTTTTCGGCGAATGTGACCTACCCCGGTCGCGACTGGGACCAGCATGTGTTCCGGTGATCCACGGATGGCCCTGTTGGCGCGCCGGTCCCGTGCTGCCGCGCCGCCGGACCGCTCACAGCCGTACGACGGGCTGACAGGAGGTAAAGTCATGGAATGTGATGACGTAGTGCGGCAATTTGGGCAGTGGTGGGGCGGTTGCCACGAGGGTCGGGCATACGAGATTCTTGAGGTACTGGCCTATGGGGAAGATTGCCGACGGCGCCCCCTGGCAAGTTGGCTGGATCCCCCCCTCCCGTGGGGGGGCTGCGCTGACGAGATATTCCAGACCTTGATCGAGGGTGGCCTTTGGGGCGAAGTGCGCGTTGGCGGGGTGCGGCGGGGCCGGCCGACGGGGTTGCTGTACCCGACCCCGCGCGGCAAGGACCTGCTCCGGGCGCTGGGCCTGAAGCTGGAGCATGGCTATGAGGAGCTGCTGCGGCGGCACGGTTCGCCGAAGGGCGTCTTGCTGGCGCTGCTGGCGCGAGATAAGTTGCAGTCTTGGGAGGACTGCAGGGAATTCCCGGACCTCTGGGCAGAGGAGGTGCAGACCCCGGCGGGGCGCAGCATCACCCCCGACCTAGTTGCCACGGTCATGCGGTTCAATGATGCACAAGACGACAACTGGGACGAGAACCTGTACGTGCGGCTGCGAGTGGACCCATGTCCCTCCGAATGCAAGTGGAATCCGGAGCTCGTCGGCACGTGGCAGGCCTACCATGAGCTAAACGACCGGTGCCTTTACGTGGTCGTGCCCGGAAAAGCGCATGAGGAGCTGGTCATCCGCGAGGTGCGCCAATGGCAGGCCATCGCCCGCATCGGCGCCACGCTGTACACGACCAACGTGACCCAGCCCGGTCCCACCTGGCGGAAGACGGTACTACCGTGGTTCGGCTAGCCGCCGGATCATGGCAAAATGATGCGGTGGAACTACGCCCCAAAGCCGCGCCCCTATTGGTTGAACCCGGTGCAAGACGGGGCGGAAGGATGCGCTGTAGAAGCGGTCCTGTGGCAGCCCAGGGAAAGGGGTTACACTTCTTTTGGGCGCGGGATTGGGGCGCGATCCGGTTCCCTGGAAGATGCCAGCAAGCGTAGTGCGAAAACGGCGGAAAAGATGCCCGGGATGCGCGCCCGAATGGTGCGCCCGAATGCCATATGGTTGTCCCGTCATAGAGGAAAAGGATGCGCTGTCGTGCGCCCAAAAGGAGTAATACTATGTATTGGGGACAGGGAGAGGTTAACCAGGAAGATCGCTCCAGTGTGAAGCATTCCTCACTGTGGCGTATTCCTTGAATGGACTCCCCCTGTGAGATTCCATACCGAACGATGGCGCGACTCGTGTCAGTCGGTGGCAGTATGCCGAGCCGTCGCGCCAGGCTTTTGGTAGCTGCTCGGTTGCCGCAGCAAGAGGTGGCTGCGAGGAGGAGACGGTGGGAAGAGACGTCTACGATCAGCCGGCGCCGGACGATCTCCCCGTGTTGCACTACCTGCGCAGCGTGGACCTTGCACGGAACCGCCGGCGGCATTACCTGGTGGGTGTCCAGCGTGACCTCCTCGGGAACCTCGTGGTGCTGCGCTGCTGGGGGCGCATCGGGGCCCGCGGTGGGATGCGCCAGCGAACCACCCCCGCGGCGGACCTGGCACAGGCGACGCGGATCATCCGCGGGGTACTGCGGGAGCGCCAACGCCACGGGTACGTAGAGGTAACCATCGCTGGAGGCGGACCGTGACCGGGGCTATCTGGCCGAAGTCCGCCCGATTAGGCCGTTCCCGGCCCCGATCCCAGTCCCGGTTGGCCCGTCTGTGTAGCCCTCCCCGGAGTATCTTGCCCACCCCCTGATGAGCCTATCGATCGAAGGCATGGTGGAGGTTCACCAGTTCTCCTCTGGTCTCCAGGTGAAAAGGCGAATTCGGTGGAAAATCACCACATTCCGCGCTGCGCGGCCCAGTTGCGTGCGGGAGGAGGATGTGGAGGGAGTCGCAAAGCGGCTGTTTCCGCGCTTTCCTGGCCGTGTAGCCGGCCTTGGCCCGTTGCAGCGAGGCTCCGCTGCATCCTGCGGGGATGCAAAAGGGGCGTCGTGTCGACTTTGACAACTCGGCCCCGCGGATGTAGACTATAAGTGGCCTATCTCTTGGGCGCGGGTTCGATCTTCAGGAGGTCAGCGGCAGTGACACCCAGTCCTTCGGCGATCTTTTGCAGGTTGACGACCGAGACATTGCGCTTGCCGCGTTCGATGTCACCGATGTAGGTCCGGTGCAAGTCCACCTCGAAGGCCAATTGCTCTTGGGACCAGCCCTTGGCCAGGCGCAGCCGCCTGATGTTCTGGCCCACGATAGCGCGAATGTCCAGTCCGGCCATAGAAGCCTCCACGTTAATCCGGTTCTAGAGAAGATCACGCGATGCCACTTTTCTGCATCACGAGTGTACCGGATTCGCGGAGGTCGGTCTACAGGCGATAAGTGGACAGACTATAAGTGGAGTTCTGTCGAGGAGGTACAAAAGATGCGCAGTCGCTTGCTTCTGATCGCTCTCTTGACTTGTCTCCTGGCTGGGTGTAGCTCTGGCAAACACCCCATCGCCGCCCATGCTCCGGCCGTTGCAGCTGCCACTCGGACGGCCAGGCCTACGGCTATCCCGGTGCCGACAGCGACCGTCACGCCTACTACCGCGCCGTCGCCGTATCCCACCTCGACCAGACGGCCCACGACAACGCCTCGCCCGACGGCCACGCCGAAGCCCGTGCCGATCACTGAGGCCGATGTCCTGGCCGGCTACCAGGCCTGGACCGCGGCCTGGGGCCAGGAGGCATTGGCTGCGCTGACCGACGACGCGCAGATGCAGGCCTGGGCCGGCCTGGCGTGTCCTGGCGAGGCGTTGATTGCCACAAATCCCACGGTGAGCACGGTCACCCAGTATCCGCCGCAGGGCGTGTTGCACGACGAGCTGCGCTACTACTTGTGCGATCCCAACTATGGCCGCTATGAGTTCACGCTGGCCGGCGACATCACGCTCGAGCAGCGCGGGGACAAGTGGGTCGTCATTGCCTTTGTCCAGGATGCCGCGCCCCCACCGCCCCCCCCGCCTACCAGAGGCGGTGGGGGCACTCCTCCACCACCCCCGCCGCCGCCTGATCCCAATGCCTGCGCCGACGCCGCGGCCCGCGCGCTCAGCTGGATCAACGTCCATCGCCAGGCCAACGGGGTGGCTGGCGTGGCCTACGAGCCGGCGTTTCAGTATGCCGCCAACGTCCTGGCCCAGCGCTTCTACGAGACCAACCGTAACCTCAGCGCGGACGAAATGGCCGCGATCCTGCAGGCCAATGGCGCCGGCGATGCCCGCGTGGCCTACCTGACCAACGACGTCCGGTTGCAGTGGGGGGGGTGCAACACCGATCCCAATCTGGACCCCGCGGACCTCTACGCCTGGACCTGGCAGACGGACTATATGACCACGGACGGGGGCATCCACCGCGCCGTGGTTGGGTACTACGGGCCGTATGCCGGGAGTTGTGGCCCTTCGGTTACCCTGGTGGTCGTGTTTGCACCGTGACCGGCCCTGTCGGTGGCGATTGTGATGGACTTCCACCATATTGCCCGTGATGGGGTTCGCTGTCTTGCGCCGGCTGAGCTTCGGGCAAGCATTCGGTGGAATTTCGCCACATTTAAGGGTGATGCTGCCGTCACGATGTTTTTCCCCCGTCCGCCTGAGTTATCAGTCCTAAGGTGACACGTGGCGGGTTGACACCTGGCGTTACGCACTTGATCAGTTCTATGTCAGGGGCTCGCCATCGCATCCGAGATACGGAGGCGAACCGAAGCCTCTCATAGTGCCAGCCGAGCTAAATCCGTCATTACCCTTGCGAGGACCAGGCGAGTTGTGAAATCGAGGATGGTTATCTCCGAGGTGAGTACCTGGTGCTGGACTTCCTCGAAGCCCTTTTCTCCATGAAACATATTGCATCGCGTCTGGTAAATCAAGGTGAGAATAGCACCCGGATCAAAACCCATCGCTTCATTTGCAAGTTCCCTGTCCTTCCCTGTGTCCGGCATTCCCGTCCAGGGGTTCTCATGAAAGTGGATCAGGCCATGTAGGATCAGATGCACCAGTTGCGTGATAGAATCTCGGCAGGAATCTCGCAAGGCTTCCTGCAATTCTGCTTTGCCGGAGTAAACAACCACAAGCTCGGTCGCACAGGCCCTGTCGCCAGCCAGTTCGTTCCTCACCGGCAGAGTCGGATTGGGGTGAGAGACAGAGTGCTGCCCTGCTGCATCGCGGGATAGCCCATCCCTCTGAAGCCAAGACCGACTGCGGCCGCGGAGTCGGTACTTAAGAGGTATTTCGTTGGGTCTTTCTCTATAGAGAATCCGCGCCGCCTCAATATAGACCCTGTTGAATACCACATAGATGGTTATGAACTTGTCGAAGTAGTCCGAGAGTCCTACCATTCGATATGTAGCGGCTTTTTCAAACCAGTTACTGCAGAACTGCTCCAGGTTCTCTCGCCTAGTCATAGTGAATGGACTCCTATCTCAGAAGTGCCTAGCCTGCTCTGGGCCCCAAGACCTGCTTTTCGGATAGAGGGCTGGAGCCCTGAACCGTATCAAGGCTGCGCCTGGCCTTCTGTCTAGTTGACAGCTTTCTGTAACTGGGCTTGGAGGTAGGTATCATGTTTGTCGCAGAGGCCAATGATGTAGCTCCTATCGCTATGGAACGGGTCAGCCTTGAGCCTTGTGACGATCATAGTGGCGCCGCCGTTTGAGAAGAGGTCCCTCCTTCTCCTTCCGCCTCGTCTCCCATACCTCTTTCTGCCCTTCTCCTTTCTCTCCAGCTCTGCATCTACTGAAGCCAGAACCGTCCAGAAAGTGAGCTCTCGCGGAATCAGATGGTGGGCTTTCATTACTTCAGGGCGAACAGAGCGCAAGCCCGCGCTCTCTCGCAACTCGTTTACAGCCGCGCAGAGACGGCAGCTCTTGTCTCTTCTGCTAGCCGCCCTCATGGCGGGGCGCGCTTGGTCTACCGAGCGCCGTTCTGCTGCTGTGACCCAGAACCCGATCACGCTAGTGCCATACTTTGCCTCAAGTTGCTTCTTGATGTCAGCAATTCCTTTTGCCGACGCAGCAACCTGCAGAAGTTGTTCGCGAGGGACACCACCTGGAAGGGCGAGAAGCACCTCTTCCTCCCTCTCCTTTCGTTTGCTCTCCCTCTTCTTTACGCTTGGCCCTGCATACTTCAGCACCATGCGAATCGCGTAGAAGGTTTTGCTTTGCTTCCTTTCGCTGACAGGGCTTCCAGCACAGCAGGAGTACAAGGCGGTCCTCACAGCATGCTCTTCAGCGACGGACGTGGCGATTGCGTCATAGATGTCCTTGAATCTCACGATACATAGTGGACGAAGTTTCTTCAGGTAGTCGCGGACCTGTGGCGCGATGTCTCTAGTGGCCATTGGACACCTCCTGCGTTCTGGGATGCGATTTCGCGCGGCTTTGGCTCACAGGCATAGTGTAGATCGTTGGAGTTCGGAAAAACCTCGAGATCGAGGCTATCGCTTGTTCGTGTGCCTCACCACGGCTGGACCTTCAAGTCCCAGCCATAGATCAGTATACGCACGTGTCTCTGCCTGCGCAGCTCATTTTCATAGGCGGGCATGACACCAGCGCAGACCAAGACCCCAGAGACTTGTCTGTAGCCCTCTGCTTTGAGGGCATCCACATAGTTGCGAACTTGCTGCAGCGCGCCACGGCCAATACGGTTGAGCTTCACCTCGACAACAACCCGGCTGCCACGCTTTCCCTTGAACAGCAGGTCGATCCGGCCCCCGTCGACTTCTACCTGCCGCCCCTCCAATGTGAGATCAGGGCCGATCAACTCGGAACAGCCGGCAAGCAGCTCCTCGACATCTCGTTCGATAGTTTCGGTTACCTCATCAGTGGACCTGAGCGACCGTGGTCGTGGGGTAGTCTGCTCCCGGCGAATCGCGGTCAGCAGGACGTCCACATCCTCATCGGTCAGTTGGCGCCACGATCGTGTGGTTGAGCCGATTGCTTGCGCTTCGGTGCGGCGGGGAGGGAAGCGAATCCCAAGCGACAGTTGCTCTGCCAGACCCTGGTCGAAGGGCAGCGCACGATCAAGGAGGTGGGATGTAATCGGATCGCCGAAGACGATTACGTCATCGGCATCGTCCAGGGGGCGCTCGCCGTCCAGACATTCTAGGATGTGAGGGTTTTTGTACTTGACCACAATCGCCCTGTCCCTGCAGGCGGCCGTGGTGTCGAGCACCCGATCCACTACGTAGTAGGCAGTGATATATTTCTTGCCACTTCTGCTGGCGTGAAAAAAGACATAGTCCCCCTTTTCCAGTGTCGCCCTGAGTTGCCGGGCACGTTGACGGACGTCCCCGTATGTGAACTCCCCGAACATAGGGTCACTGTGGCCTGCGAGATGGACATACGGGATGAGGAGATGCATTGTCGCCCTCCACTCAATTCCTGGTGGCTCTGCCGGCGGGACAACGATCGCCAAAGGGCCACTTAGAGGCCTTCAGAATCCTGAGAGGCAGCCAGCTCAACGTGGTAGATGTGCGTTTCCTGTGCAGCGGTGGCGGTCTGCGATTCCATCACCGCCCCCAGTTTGACCGGTGCAACGTTTGCCCATGGGCAAAGCGGGTATCTGTCGAGCAGGTCGATGTTCTGCCTCCAAAGATCAAGCACCCGATGCACGACTAGCCATGGTTGCACCAGAAGCACGTCGGCATCTTCGCTTTTGCCCCACTGCACCGGAAGAGGAAGGTCAGGAAGCAACAGGTAACGGGGACAGTCCCTGCCGGGCCTCGTACGGCGTTTGGGCATGGCGGCATGAAGCAGGCCGTTGCGCATAACCTGCCAGAAGGCTTCTGCAGCGTCCTGCTGTACCCCCATATCGTCCGCAAACAGAGACAACACAGCACGGTCGTTCGCTCGCGTGCCCTTTCCGCCAAGGATGGTCCGTGCGTAACGCTCGTACAGCAGGCAGGAGATGGCAAGAGCAATGAAGCCCCCATCGCCGTTCTCGACGGTTTCAAGGAGGGCTAGGGGCTGCCCATACCAACGCTCAAAGAGGACTCTCGGTTCATCCATTCATATCTCCCGAGGGCGCGCCAGATCACAATGCCATCGCCCGCAAGCGGGCGACCAGCGCTGCTCCTTGCGCCAGGTCCTGCGCCCGCAGTTCCTCCACCTGCCAGGGGGGCTCAGCATTCCGCAGCCGATCGCGGATATAGCGGTCACGCCGGAGGTTGGCGCCGACGTGGAAGGATGCCCCATCTATGTAGATGGCCAGCCGGCGCTCCGGCACGGCAAAGTCGGCAGTGGAGATTGGCCTCATACCCTCCTGTGGCGCGACAGGCACCTGCCGCTGCGGACGGAACCCATGCTGCTCGAACAGGCGCAGGAACTTCAGCTCCAGGGGCGACCCCACGCCGGCCGCGTACGCTTCGAGCCAGGGGCCCGGGTTGTCGATATCCCCCACCTCCAACGGCTGACGCTCCGAAGGCTGGGCCGCCAGCGCCTCCAGGTAGGGCACGGTGAGCGGCCAACGCAGCACGTCGTGGAAACGCTGATTGGCGTACGATTTTAGGCAGCGATAGCACGCCGTCTCGCAGCCCGGATGGTCCAGGTGCTCCAGCGTGCGCGCGGCAATCAGGTGGATGTCTTCAGCTGCGCGCATCAGGTACCCGGTTCCGCCCAGGCTCGGGTCGATAAAGGCCAGTGCCACCCGAGCAAGTCCGCCCCCATCCGCAGCCGGCAGCCAGGGCCCCTCGAGCACAAATTCGATCTCGGAGCCGTCGAGCATGTACAGGTGCCGCATCCCGATCCGCAGCGCATAGCCCAGGGAAAGTCCCCAGGGCGCCAGTTCGGCATAGGTGGTGGCGGGCGGGATGGGCAGGATGAGCCGCAGCACATCGGTCCGGCCGGCCGTGGCCAGGGCCAGGGGCTGGGGCGGAGTCCCCGCGTTCTGGCACCCGTCGTGGTGGCCATAGGGATCGCTGCCGTGGCCGGCCGCCCGCGCCTGTTGCCGGCCCCGCCGCTGGTCTGGTGCGACATCGGGCGCCGTCAGCATGTGCCCGCACAACCCGCACAGGAGGTAGCCCCGCGCTTCGGGATGGAGAACCGGCACGCCCCGCTCTAGCTCCCGTGCCGTCAGCGGCGGGCCTTCGTTGAGCCAGTGGATCTCTTCGCGCTGGCTGAGGCGCAGGGTCCACGAGTCCGCGACCCGCCAGCGGCCGACGATGTCACCATCCCACTGCGGATAGAGCTGCACGAGGTTCCGGACAGCGTAACGTTCCTCTTCGTCTAGGACCGGCCGCTCATCCCGGCGGGCCAGGAAGCCGCCGAACTCGTAAGCCGCCAGCCCGGGGGCCGGCCGGTCGTCACCACAACGAGGGCAGCGCGGGTGTTCGGCATGGTAGCGCAGACCACAGCCGTGGCACTTGCGATACATCCAGCTGGGCTCATTCGAGCCGGGATTCCAGGGCGAGGCCATGTCGAGGCCGATCACCTTCCAACACCTGGCCCGGGCGTAGACGTGGGCGTCGGGCTGGTATTGCCCGATACCGAAAGGCCGGTTGACCGAGACCGGATCCTCCTCACGAGCATCACCCAATAGCCGTAGGGCGGCCGGCTCGGTCGGGAAGTCGTAGCCGGGCAGCAGGCCGAACTCGGCAAAACGCCGCAGCGGGTAGCCGGCCGAGAGGTCGTCGCCATCAGCCTTTTGCTCTTTCGTCCGGATGCCCAGCAGGCGGGCCACCAGGGTTCCCGCCCGAACCGCTGCGCTTGGCCCGCGCAGGTCTTGGGAGTATTCTTCTAGCGCGCGGCGCAGCTCGAGCACCTGTCGGGC
>Ga0302251_1000793_pt1 | contig 24615 bp, 22 predicted proteins | sample AAG_RA_Gln_MG_FD_193534 | JGI IMG/M metagenome (GOLD analysis project Ga0302251, IMG submission 193534) | Enriched activated sludge microbial communities from anaerobic digester in WTTP, New Holstein, Wisconsin, United States - AAG_RA_Gln | ecosystem: Engineered > Bioreactor > Anaerobic >...
CGACTACGTGGCGGCGCGCAACATCGCTGCGGCAGGGCCAACGGCCCTGTTGCACGGGCGGCCTGACACCGCCCGCCTCGCCTCGGCGGGGCAGGCTGGGGACGCTGGTTCCCGGCTGGATGGGGTAGAGGTATGTGCTTCGGCGCATACAGACCCTAACCTCGCAAGTCCGATGTTCGGAACCCCCGCCCTTTAGGGCTGGGGAGGATGTCAGTGGGTGTAGGATAGCACGCGCGGGGCGATGTGTCAAACGGGGATTGGGGATCGGGGATCGGGGATCGGTGAGCAGGACCCCAATACCCGATAACCGATACCCGATCCTCGATTTACCAATTCCCCTCCCCGTGGTATAATCTTGTCAGACAAGCTCGTGGAGGAAACGATGCCCTGGCGACTGCTTCTCGACGGCGCGGCGGACGGCTACACCAACATGGCGATAGACGAGGCCATCCTGGAGGCGCACCTGGCCGGGGAATCCCCGCCGACGGTGCGTTTCTACCGCTGGCGGCCGGCCTGCCTCTCGATCGGCTATTTTCAGCGGGCCGCCCGTGAGGTGGACGAGGAGGGCTGCCGGCGCCTGGGCGTCGACTGGGTGCGCCGCCCGACGGGCGGCCGGGGCATCCTACACGATGTCGAGCTCACCTACAGCGTCGTCGCGAGCGTGGACGACACGACGGTCGAGGGCGGCATCCTCGAGTCGTACCGCAAGATCTCGGCGGGGCTGGTGGCCGGCCTGCGCCGCATCGGCGTGCCGGCCGAGATGGCCCCGGAAAAGACGCGGGCCCACGGCGCGGGCTCGGCCGCCTGCTTCGACGCGCCCAGCGCGTACGAGGTGACGATCCACGGGCGCAAGGTCATTGGAAGCGCCCAGGTACGCCGCGGCGGCGCCCTCCTGCAGCACGGCGCCATCCTGCTGGAGGCCGATGTCGCCCGGCAGGCGGGCGTCCTCCAGCCCCCGCCAGGGATGACGACGGCGCAGCTGGCCGCGATGCTCGCCCCCCGCCTCATCTCCCTGAGCGCGGCGGCCGGCCGGCCGGTCACCGCCGCGGAGCTGGCCGTCGCCCTGCGCGCCGGGTTCGAGGAGGCCTGGGGACTGCCGCTGGAAGAGGGCACGCTGACGGCCGGCGAGCAGGAACGGGTGCACGCGCTGCGGGAAAAGTATGCCAGCGCGGAATGGAACCACAGGAGGTAACATGATGCACAAGAGCATCCTCGCGCTGCTCGCGGCCATGCTGATCCTGGCCGGCTGCAGCCGTGCCGGACCGACACCGGCGCCGGTCGTGACGCCGGACCTCCCGCCCACCGCGGCCGCGGCGCCCACCGCCACAACGTCCCCGGCCGCCGCGCCCACCGCCACCGCCGTGCGCCCCACCGTGCTCTCCGGCCAGGGCGAGATCGTCCCAGACAATGCGGCCGGTCTCCACGAGGCCGCGCGCTTTGGGCAGGGCTGGGTCACGGCCCTGGCCTGGTCCCCGGCGGGCAGCCCCTTGGCCGTGGGGACCGCGCTCGGGGTGCGCCTGTACAACCCCCAGTCGTTGGCCGACACCGATCTGTTCGCAACCGGCTCGCCGGTCTGGTGCGTGGCCTTTTCCGGCGACGGCAGCCTGCTCGCCGCCGGCTCGTGGGACGGCGCGGTGCGCCTGTGGGACGTGCCCCAGAAACGCCAGGTCCAGGTGCTGAACGCCAACGACATGGGGGTCTATAGCGTCGCCCTCTCGGCCGACGGCAAAAAGCTCGCCGGCGGTTCGTGCGGCGAACAGGACACCGCCGGCAGCTGCGCCGCCGGCGAGATCCGCCTCTGGGACGTCGCCACGGCACAGCAGATCATGGTGCTGCAAGGGCACGCCAGTTGGGTCGTCGGCCTGGCCTTTTCGCCCGACGGCACGATGCTGGCCTCGGGCGCGCAGGACGGGACGGTCCGCCTGTGGGAGGTCGCCACGAGCCGCGAGGTGCAGATGCTCCTCGCCCCGGGCCAGGTGCGCAGCGTGGCCTTTTCGCCCGACGGCGCGCTCGTCGCGGCCGGCCTGGGCGACGGCTCGGTCCACCTCTGGCGCGCCGCCACCGGCGAAGAGCTCGCCCCCCTGGCAGGCCACGCGCAGGAGGTCAAGGGCGTGGCCTTTGCGGCCGACGGCGGGATGATCCTCTCGGCCTCGGGCGACGGGACCATCCGCGTCTGGGAGACCCAGTCATGGCAGCTCGTCCAGCTCCTGCCAGGGCACGCGGGGGCGGTGACCAGCGCAGCCTTTTCGCCCGACGGCCAGCGCATCGCCTCCTGCTCCTGGGACGGCACCGTGCGCCTGTGGGACCTGGCGGCCGGCACCGAGATCCAGTCCGCGGCCGGCCACATGGGCGGCATCCAGGGCATGGCCCTCTCGCCGGGCGGATCGACGATCGCGCTGGCGGTGTGGGACAATAGCATCCGGCTGCTCCAGACGGCCACGGGCCAGGAGGTCCGCGCCCTGCGCGGGCACACGGCCAAGGTGCGCGGCGTGGCCTATGCCGCGAATGCGCCCCTGCTCGCTTCGGGTGGTGACGACGCCACGGTGCGCCTCTGGGATACCAGCACGGGCCAAGCGCTCCAGGTCCTCGAGGGACATACGGCGGCGGTCCTGGCCGTCGCCTTTTCGCCGGACGACAGCCTGCTCGCCTCGGGCGGTGAGGACCAGACGATCCGGATCTGGGACCCGGCCAGCGGCCGGCTGCTGTATACCTGGGAGCCGCGGGACACGGTATACCACCTGGCCTTTGCCCCCGACGGACAGACACTGCTGGCCGCCGTGGGGGGCCAGTTGCAGTGGTGGGACGTGGCGGCCGGGCAGGCCGCGCGCGCGCTGACGATGACCACCGCATCCGTGGCTATGGCGGCCCCCTCTCCGGACGGCCAGCGCCTGCTCGTGGCGGCCGGCGAGCGCGTGCAGCTCTGGGACCTCGCCACGGAGCGGATGGTGTGGGAGCAGCAGGGCACGCTCGCGGCCCTCAGCGTCGCCTATGCGCCCAACGGCGCCGTCGTCGCGGCCGGGTGGCTGGACGGCTCGGTCATCGTGTTTGACGCCTGGGACGGCCGGCCGCTGGTCGGGCTGCCGGCCCACGTGCGCGAGGTCAGCGGGGTCGCCTTCTCTCCCGACGGCGACCGCCTCTTCTCGGCAGGCTGGGACGGGCTCGTGCGGGTGTGGGCGCCCTGAGCGGGCACGGCGTGGCCGCGCCTCCCGCGCCCGGATAGTCTGGGCGCGGGAGGCGCGGCGATGTCTTTGGGAAGGCGGAAACTCGTTTCAGGGCGACCGCGCGCAGCGGAAGCTGACAGAGTCGAAGCTGTACGTGGGGCCATATTCGTAGCGGTTGGTCGTGCGCGCGTCGAGCCAACCGTACTCCCAACTGCCGCCGCGGAGCACTTTGTAGCCGCCGCTTTCAGGCCCCTGGGGGTTGCTGGGAGGCGAGACACTGTAGTATTCCGCGTCGTACCAGTCGTTGACCCACTCCCGGGCGTTGCCGGCCATATCCAGCGCCCCATAGGGGCTGGCCCCGGTGGGGTACGCGTCCCGCGGGCTGGTGTCGCCGACGCAGTGCATAAAGTTGCTGCCGTCATAGTGCAAATAGTTCAACCGCGAGCAGTCGGGGGATTCGTCCCCCCAGGGAAACATCCGCGTGTCACTGCTGCCCCGGGCGGCCTTTTCCCACTCCGCCTCGGTGGGCAGGCGCTTGCCAGCCCAGTCGCAGTAGTCGGCGGCGTCGTTCCAGGAGACGTAGAGGACGGGATAGTCGGCGTAGAGCGGGTCGTCGTAGTAGGAGGAGCGGGTGTGGGAGGAAAAGTCCGGCGGTGGGCCGCACGCCTCCGCGGTCACGCATTGGGCATACTGGGCGTTGGTCACCTTGTAGGCGTCGATGTAGTAGGCGTCCAGGTAGACCGGGTGCAGCGGCAGCTCCGGTTCGGGGCATGGCAGCGGATCGGGGGGGTTGCTCAGGTCGCAGCCCATCTGGAACATCCCGGCGGGGACAAAGACCTCGTCGCCTGCGGCCAGGATCCACACTCCGCCCAACGTGGTGGCCCCGTACTCATCCCGGGCCACCACCTGCCAATAGTACCACACATTCTCGCTGAGCGTTCCCGGATCACAGAGGGTCACCGGCACATCGTCGCACACGAGCACGTCGGGGGTGCTGTCTCCCGCTTCCACGTAGACGTCGTAGGTCACCGCGTCGCCGTCGGGATCGCCGCCGCTCCAGGTCAGGTCGACATCCTTATCCTCTCCGGCAGATCCATGCGCCGGGACCGGGCTGGCGGGCACGTAGGGCGGGTTGTTGGCCGCGGCGCGTGTGTTGAGGGTCCACACTTGCCCGACGGTCGTGGCCTCCTCGTCGTCCTTAGCCACAATGCGCCAATAGTAGTCGGTATCAACAGCCAGTGTCCCCGGATCATAGGTCGTGGTGGGATGGGCCGGGGCAACCAAGACGTCGGGCGTGTCGTCGCCGGCCTCAAAATAGATGTCATAGGTCACGGTGACTCTGCCCGGCCACCGAGGATCCTGGAACGTAGGGAAAGCGTCAGGCAAGGGGCGGAAGGATCTGGTATCATGAGGCGCATCGGATTCCACACCGGGCGCGCGGGGTGAAACATCCTGGGCGTCGTCGCGTCTTGACCCCGGCCTTGGCGTGCAGCACGGCCGCGCCGGGCGGCCGCCGGAGAAACCGGCCGCTGGTTGAATCTGCCGACAGGAGGACTTGATGAGCGCCAAAACCCCGCGCCCCCCCCAGGGCATCGTCTTTTTCGTGGCCGGCCTGACCTCGCTGGTCGCGGCCGCCCTGGTGATCTTTCGGATCATGTATTCCGGCCAGACCAAATACCTGTCGCTGGGCTGGAACCTCTTCCTGGCCTGGATCCCCTGGTTCATGGCCCTGCTCGCGGAGCGCGCCTACCGCAAGGCCGGCCGGATGACGCTGCTGGTGGTCCTCTGTGCGGCGGTCTGGCTCCTCTTTTTTCCCAACGCCCCCTACATCGTGACCGATTTCCTGCACCTCCAGCCGCGCCCGCCGGTCCCCATGTGGTTCGACCTCTTTCTGCTCTTTACCTTTGCCTGGGCCGGCCTCTTTCTGGGCTTCTGCTCGCTCTATACCATGCAGCGCCTGGTCGCGGCCCGGGCCGGCCGCTTCCTGGGCTGGGCCTTTACGGCCGTCGTCCTCGCCTTGAGCAGCTTTGGCATCTACCTGGGCCGCTTCCTGGGCTGGAACAGCTGGGATATCCTGGTGAACCCGCGCGGGCTGGCCGGCGATATCCTCGGCCGGCTGGTCAATCCCACCGCCTATCCACGCACCTACGCCGTGTCGCTCCTGGCCACGGTGGTCTTTGGGGCCGTCTACCTGACCTTTTACGCGCTGACGCAGATGCCGCGGGAGGAGGAGGGAGAGAAAAGGGGCCCCGGGAGCAAGGAGATAGCGGCCGGCGCGGGATGACGGGCGGGTTTCCGTACACGTCCCCCACGAGAGATCGCAACCAGTGGTGCCCGCTCAGGCCTCGCGGTTCATTTCCAACAGGTGCCGGTACGTCCAGAAGCGATAGTACCCCATCGCGCCGCACAGGTACAGCCCGAGTGGCCCATCCCGCCAGCCGCTCCACGTCACGTACCGCCGCCAGAACTCTTTCAGCGGCTGGGTGACGAGGTGGCGGGGGCGCGCCCGGACCCCCTGGACGTGCAGCCGCTCCGCCTCCAGGCGGGCGTAGCGCCGCTGCTTGGACTGGAACTCGCGCACGGTGTCCACGTTATAGTGCAGCATGTGCCCCGCCAGCCGCTCCGTCTGCCCGCGCAGCTCCGCCACCTCGTGCACGCGCTGCTCTTCCGGGTAGTGGGCCCGCTCCCGCCAGAGCAGGCGCAGCTGATGGTCCGGGTACCACCCGGCGTGGCCGACGCGCCGGCCAAAGAAATAATTGTGCCGCGGGATCCAATACCCCACCACCGCCGCCGGATCGCCCGGGTCCGGCGTGCGTTGGCCAAGAGCGGCCAACTCCGCGGCCAGCTCGGGCGTGGCCCGCTCGTCGGCGTCCAGGAAAAAGACCCACGGGTGCCGGCACAGCTCGAGCGAACGGTTGCGCAGGTTGGCGAAGGAGACAAAGGTCACCCGCTCGACGCGCGCGCCGCGCTCGGCCGCCAGCGCCTCCGTGCGGTCGTTGCACTGCGGGTCGAGCACCACCAGGACCTCGTCGGCGACGGCCCGGACGCTGTCGATACAGCCGGCGATGTAGCGTTCCTCGTTCTTGGCGGGGATGGCTACGGAGAGGGGCATCGTTCGACCTCCGGGTCAGATTACAGGTTGCAGTTGACGCAGCTTTCATCCCAAGGGGCTCGCGAACTGCCAACTGTCAACTGTGAACTGCCAACTGTGAACTGCCAACTGTCAGCTGGCAACTGTCAACCGTTACCTCAGCGCGGCAATCTCGCGATAGGCCGCCAGGCGGGCCCGCAGCTGCGCGGCCGTGATCTCGCCCCGCGCGCACGCCTGCCGGTCCTGCCGGCCGCGCCGCCACAGCCCCAGGCGCGTGATCTGCCGGTGGCAGCAGGTGAAGGCCGGCGGGTAGTATTTGTGAAAGAAGCGGTAGCGGCTGCGGTGCAGCTCGACCAGCATGCGCTCGGATACCTGCTTCGTGCTCTGCCCGCCATAGTGCACGACGCGCGCCGCCGGCACGTGCCAGACCTCCCAGCCGGCCTTCTTCAGCCGGTAGCAGAGGTCCACCTCCTCCACGTAGACAAAGTAGCCCTCGTCCAGCGGCCCCACCGCTTGCAGCGCCTCCGTGCGCAGGAGGAGGCAGGCCCCCAGGGGATGGTCGATCGGAAAGGGCTCCGCCCCGCGCATCTGCGGAAAACGGCCGTTCAGGCGGGAGCCGTACAGCCGGCCGTGCAAGGGGAAAAAGTCAAAGAACGACATGGGCAGCGTGGGAAAGGAAAAGGCATTCTCCTGGAGCGAGCCGTCGGGGTTGAGCAGGCGCGGCCCTACCGCCCCCACGCGGGGATGGCTTTCCAGAAAGGCCGTCAACGCCTCCAGCGCACCGCGCTGGACGACGGTGTCGGGGTTGAGGAGGAGGATGGCGGAGGGCAGCCCGGCCCCAAGCGCCTCCTCCTGGGGAGCCGCCGAGCGCAAGAGCCGGATCCCCTGGTTGTTCGCGGCGGCATAGCCCCGGTTCTCTGTATTCCAGGCGAAGCGCGCCGCGGGGAACTCGCCGGCCAGCCCTTCCACGGCCCGATCGGTGGAGGCGTTGTCCACGACCACGACCTGGAGCGGCACCGCGCAATCGCGCAGCGAACGCAGGCAGCCGCGCAAGAGGTCGGGGGTGTTGTAGTGGACGATGACGACGGCCAGGGAAGTGCGCATAGTGCGCACATCATATCACACGCGGCCCGGTCCGGCAACTTGCCATCCGCCCGTACCATGTGGTAGAATGGCGGCACGATCGCGAGCGCAAGGAGAAGACGATGACCGCAAGGATCCCCAAGTTGGGCGAGCTGGTATCGGCCGAGACGCTGCAGACGATTCTGAGCGATTTCATCGAGACGACCGGCATCGTCGTTTCGGCGATGGATCTGGAGGGCCGCTGGCTGACCAAGACCCCGGGCAAGATGACCGACCACTGCGAGCAGATCCATGGGACCCCGGAGGGCAAGGCGGCCTGCGTACAATCGGACCGCGACCTGGTTGCCGAGGTGAATCGGAACCGCCGGTACGCCCTACGCTGCTGCCACGCCGGCCTCTACGACTTTGCCGCCCCGATCCTCGTGGAGGATGAAGTGGTCGGCTACATCGTCGGCGGCCAGGTCCTGGGGGCGCGGTTGACGGAGGAGCAGGTCGTCGAGACGATCTCGCGGCTGGAGCTGGATGAAAGTGCCTACCGCCGGGCGCTGGTGCAGCTGCCGTTTCTGGCGACGCCGCGCATCGAGTCGCTGGTCCGGCTGCTCCAGGCGATGTCCAGCGCGATCGCCGACGCCGCCTACCACCAGCAGGAGCAGGAGTCCCGGGCCGAGGAGTTGGCCGAACTGGTGCGTTCGCTTTCGACCCCGGTGATCCAGGTCTGGGAACAGGTGCTGGCGCTGCCGTTGATCGGCCCGGTCAACGAAGAGCGGGCCCTCCTGATTACCGAGCGCCTGTTGGAGGGAATCACTCGCTACCGCGCCAGCATCGCCATCCTGGACATCACCGGCGTGCCGGTGGTGGACACGCACGTGGTCCAATCGCTCATGCAGGCGGCCCGCGCCGCCTCGCTGCTGGGGGCCGTCTGCATCCTCAGCGGCATCCGTCCCGAGGTCGCGCAGACGATCGTCTCGCTCGGCCTGAACCTGGGGGATATTCCGGTGAGCGCCAACCTGCAGGAAGGGATCCGCATGGCCTTGGAGATGCAGGAGCAATAGCGCCGGCCGGCGCGTGGCTCGCCCCCCGTGGAGCGTCAGCTCTCCCGTTGCACCCGCAGCAGCCGCGCCGTCGCCAGCCCCAACACGACCGGCCGGCCGGCCGCTTCCGCGCCTGCTTCCACCGTCATCGTCTCGTTGCACGGGCGATAGGACACCACCCGCAGCCGCACGCCCGGCAGCAGGCCGTTCTCCTCGAGAAAAGCCATCAGCTCGCCGCGCAGCTCGGCCTCTTCCGTCACGCGCGTGAGGACCACCACCTCGCCCTCCCGCGCCTCGTCCAACGGCACCGCGGGGGCCGGCGTGTTCCCCGGCAGGGGGTTGCCGTGCGGGCAGGTCGCGGGCTGCTCCAGGAGCGTGTCCAGCCGGTCCACCGCCGCCGGCGACAGGTGGTGTTCCAGCCGGTCGGCCTCCTCGTGCACCTGGTGCCAGGGCAGGCCGATCACCTCGTGCAGCAGCAGCTCGGCCAGCATGTGCCGGCGCAGGACGGCCTGCGCCGCCGCCAGGCCGGCTGGCGTCAGGGTAATGGCCTTGCGCTCGTCCAGCAGCACCAGCCCATCGCGCTCCATGCGCTGCAAGGTGACCGTGACCGTCGGCCGCGAGACGCGCAGCCGCTCGGCCAGCCGCGCGCCAATCGCCGTCTCCCCCTCGCGCTGCAAGAGGTAGATGGCCCCCAAGTAGTCCTCGATGGTGGCGGAGATGACCTCGGCCATACCGCACTCCCAGAGACTTGACAAATCTAGATAGTTAGTATATACTAACATTGCGAGTTCAGGTTGTCTACATTATAGCACAGGACGGCGTTTTCTGCAAGCGGTGAGGCAGACGATGGAACAACTGGTTTCGCTGGATACGCTGGTTCCGCTGCAAAAGGGCTATCTCCGATCGCTCGAAGGCGGCCGTGGCTTGCTCAGCCGGCTGGCCTCGCTCGGCTTCACCCCCGGGGCGCCGATCGAGGTCGTGCAGAACCGCGGCCGGGGACCGCTGATCGTCCTCGTGCGCGAGTGCCGCATCGCCCTGGGACGGGGCGAAGCGCGCAAGATCTGGGTCCAGGTCGAGAGGAATGGACATGGACCGGCCACGGAGTAGCCCGCTGGAGGAGTTGGTCGTTCGGGAGGCGTTCCCGGCGGCGGAGCCGCTGCCGGCCGGGCCGGCCTGCCCGACGCCCAATCCGCTCGACCTGCTCTGCGGCTGCGAGGCGCGCAGCGGGGGCGCCTGCCCCCGACGCGAGGGCGCCGTGGTCGTCGCGCTGGCCGGCCAGCCGAACGTCGGCAAGTCGACCGTCTTTAACCTGTTGACCGGCCTCTCCCAGCACGTGGGCAACTGGCCGGGCAAGACGGTGGAGCAGAAGAGCGGTACATTCTGCCACGACGGCCTGGCGATGCAGATCGTCGACCTGCCCGGCACCTACAGCCTGACGGCCAACTCCCCCGAGGAGCAGGTCGCCCGCGACTATATCATCCGCGAGCATCCAGACGTCGTCGTGGTCGTCGTGGACGCGGCGATCCTGGAGCGCAGCCTCTACCTGCTGGCCGAGATTATGCACCTCTCGGTCCCGGTGATCCTGGGGCTGAACATGGTGGACGTGGCCCGGCAGCAGGGGCTGCGCGTCGACACCCACGTCCTCGAGGCGGCGCTGGGCATCCCCGTGGTGCCGATGACGGCCAGCCGCAACCGGGGGGTGCACGAACTGGTGGACAAGATCGCCGCCGTCGTCCGAGGCGAGATCACCCTCGCGCCACGCCGGCCGGAAATCCGCGAGGACCACCGCACCGTGCTCGCCGAACTGCTGGAGCTAGCCGGCCCCTATCTGCCCCCGCCCTATCCACCCGGCTGGGTCGCACTCAAGATGCTGGAGGGCGACCGCGAGATCACGCGCCTGGTCCGCGCGCAGCTGCCGGCCGCCGTGTGGGGCCAGGTCGAGGCCATCCTGCATGCGCACGAGGACGCGGTGCTGGCGGTGGCCGGCGGGCGGTACGACTGGATCGAGCGCATGGTCCGCGCGGCGGTGGCCCGGCCGCGGGCCGGCCGCGTGACCCTCACCGAGCGTCTCGACCGCATCGCCACCCACCCCCTGGGCGGGCTCTTGGTGCTCGCCGGGGCGCTGGGGCTTGTCTTTTGGCTGACCTATACCATCGGCGTCCCGCTGCAAGAGTGGCTCGACCGCGTCGTCGTGCAGGGGCTGGCAGCCGCAGTCAGCGGGCTGTTGGCCGGCGCTCCGGCCTGGGTCGTGGGGCTGGTGGTGGACGGGGTCATCGGAGGAGCCGGGACGATGCTCACCTTTGCCCCGATCCTGGTCATCTTTTTCGCCGCGATGAGCTTTCTGGAAGACGTCGGCTACATGGCCCGCGCCGCCTACAGCATGGACCGCTTCATGCACCAGATGGGGCTACACGGCAAGAGCTTTATGCCCCTCTTCCTGGGCTTTGGCTGCAACGTGCCGGCCGTGATGGGCGCGCGCATCGTCGACGAGCCGCGGGCGCGGCTGCTTACGATCCTGCTCGCCCCGCTCGTGCCGTGCACGGCACGCATGGCGGTCGTCGCCGTGCTGGCGCCGATCTTTTTCGGGCCCTACGCTATGTGGGTGTCCTGGGGGCTGGTCCTCTTCTCCCTGCTCATGTTGGCCGTCCTCGGGGCCATCCTAAACCGCGCCCTTTTCAAGGGCGAACGGGCCGCCTTTATTATGGAGATGCCGCTCTACCACCTGCCCAACTGGCGCACGATTGGGCTGGGAGTGGGGCAGCGGCTGCTCTCTTTCCTGCGCAAGGCCGGCACCGTCATCCTGGCCGTCTCCGTCGTCGTGTGGGCGCTCTCCACCCTGCCCCACGGCCAGGTCGAGACAAGCATCCTGGCCGCGGTCGGGCGTGGGCTGGCCCCGGTGGGCGCGCTGCTGGGGTTCGACTGGCGGATGATGGTCGCGCTGCTCACCAGCTTTATCGCCAAGGAGAACGCCGTGGCCACGCTGGGCGTGCTCTACGGCACCGGCGCCGAGGGCCTGGCCGCCGTGCTGACCGGCCAGGTGACCCTGGCCAGCGGCCTGGCTTTCATGGTCGTGACGATGCTCTTTGTCCCCTGCGTGGCCACGCTGGCGGCCATGCGCCAGGAGACCGGCTCCTGGAAGTGGCCGCTCCTGGGCGTGGCGATGCAGCTGCTCCTGTCCTTTGGAATAGGGGCGCTGGCTTATCAGCTGGTGCGGCTGCTGACGGGGACCTAGTTCGGATCGGGGTGCGCGAACGGGCGACACCTTGCGAAGGACCTTCGCAAGGTGTCGCCGGCCACGAGGGCGCCGACAGTCACGAAGTTGGTTTCATGCCAGCGCCGAGGTAGAACTACCATGCCACACGGACCGTACGAAAACTCCCCGAGCAGCGCGACGCTGCTGGAGCAGCTACTGGCCCTGGTGCGCCGGGGCGGCGTCCGCTCCATTGCCGAGGTGGCCGCGGAGCTGGGCACCACCCCCGCGCTCGTCGAAACCATGCTGGAGGACCTGGCCCGGCGCGGACACCTGCGCCCTGTGGAGACTCAGTGCCGGCGGGAGTGTGCCGGCTGCGCGCAGGCGTGCCGCTGCACGGTAACCGGCGGCGGGCGGGCTTGGCAAATGGAGCTGCCAGGAGAACAATGACGTGGGGTTCGGCCCGGACGGCCGGGTCCCCCGGAGGAGGACACGATGCGCATCCTTGTCTATGGCGCCGGGGTGTTGGGCAGCCTCTACGCGGCCCATTTGTGTGCGGCCGGCCACGACGTCGCCCTGTTGGCGCGCGGCCGGCGCCTGGCCGACCTGCGTCGGGCAGGCAGCTTTGACACGGCCGGCCGGCGCTGGTATAATAGCCTCCGCGAAATCGACACACAGGAGGAATCGTATGAACAAACGCACAAAGGTTGCCGCGCGCAAGCACGGCCGGGCGCAGCGCAAGCTCACCCTGCGCCGCCAGGAGGCCCTGAAAGCAGGGGCCAAGCGCATCTCCAAGAGCAAGCTGCACCGGCTGGTCGGCCCCCCGATCCACCCCGGCAAGTAGCTCCCCTACGGCTCCACCACGGCAAAAAGCCACACCCCTTCCTGGTGGTAAACCAGTTGGAAGCCCGGGTGGTCGCGGAATAGCTCCGGTTGGAGGCTCCCGCCATAGCGGCCCAGGTACACGTAGGCAATCCCGTGTGCCCGGAGCAGTTGGTGGAGTGTCTCCGCGTCGCCCGCGTCTTGTGCGGCCTGGACCACGCTGTTGATTCGCGTCATGGCCGCGGCCGTGCCCAGCCCGTAGAGGGCCGGCGGTGGCCACGTCGGCCTCCCGGCCAGCGGCGCAATCCAATATCCGCCGTCCGTCCCCGCGTATACGCCGGGCAGCCATTCGTAGCTGTTGATGAGCACGGCCGCGTCCGGCGCCGTGTGCTCCTCCACCCAGGCGATCGCCCGCAGGTCCGCGGGGGTCAGGATCACGGTGCGCGGGTTGACGATGCCGCGCAACTGGTAGCACCCCCATCCACAGAGCACGAGCAGGAGCACGGCCGCCGCCCAACGCCAGGCGCGGGCCTCCGGCCGCAGCCGCCGCAGCGCCGCGGCCGGCCGTTCCGCCCAGCGCGGCCGCGGCCCGGCGCCGCCGAGCCTCCGCGCGACGCGCGCCAGCCCCCCGCCGGCCAGCGCCGCCGCCAAGCTGACGGGGAGGTACATGGCGATGGCTACCGCCGTGTCGTCCATAACCGCGCCCAGGCGCAGCCCCGGGATCAGCCGCTCCAGCGGCCCGCCCGGCTGCAGCCCCACCAGTTGGGGGTTGGCCAGGATCGGCAGCACCCCGACCCAGAACGCCAGGAGCAGCGTTTCCCGGCGCCGCCACAACAGCCCCAACACTGCGCCGGCCGCGACGGCCGGCGCCACGTACTGCCCCGGCCCAAAGAGGACATAGTAGAGCGAGAAGGACTCTTCCACTGCCGGCCAGCTCTGCGCCGCCGGCACCCAGAGGTGCTGGATCGAGGGCCCGAGCCACGGGCCGATCAACAGGGCCGCCGCCAAGGCGACCGCCAGCCCCCGGAGGCAGGGCACCCAGGCCCGGCCGTAGCGCCAGCGCAGCGCGGCCTCCAGCACCAGGAAGACGGCCAGCGCCGCCACAAACGCCGCCACCCGCAGGTGGGTCACCACCAGGCCGGCCAGCATGACGGTCGTGCCCGCGGCCAACCCCCAGTGCCAGCGCGGCCGGCGGAGCCACCGTTCCAGCAGCAGGACCGCCAGCGGCGTCAGGAACAGGCCGGCCAGCTCGGTGTAGCGACTCCAGGAGATATAGTACGCCGGCATCAGCGAGAGGGCCGCGGGGACCGCGGCGGCCAGCAGCCCGCCCCAGCGGCTGCCGCTCCAACGCCGGCCCAGGGCGTAGACGGGCAGCGCCGTCAGCCCGCTCAGGAGCTGTCCCAGGAGCAGCAGACAGTCCGGAAGCGGCCGGCCGGTCAGGTGGTGCAGCATGGCGACCAGGCTCTGGAAGCCAAAGTGGTAGGTCGCCGGATCCACATCGGCATAGGGCCGATAGTCGCCCGGGATGGCCGCACGCTCGACGATGAGGCGGCCGAGCAGCGTGTGATGCACGGCGTCGACCCAGGGCGGGCCGGCCAGGTCGAGCGCGTGCACCGCGCGCAGCGCCAGCCCCAGGACCAGGATGCCGCCGAGGGCAAACCAGACCGGGCCGGGGATGCGGCCCAACCCGCGCCAGCGGCCCCGCCGCAGGTCCACGACGAACAGGGCCAGCGCGGCCGCGCCGACGACGGCGCCGCCGATGCGCACCGCCGGCCCGCTCAGCAGGGGGCCGGGGAGCGAGAGGAGCAGCAGGAGCACCGGCACCGCCGCCACGCTCAGGCCTACCGTCTGGGCCGCGACATCCAACGCATCGTCCTGCCGGCCGCGGGGCAGCAGGCGTGCCAGGAGGTACCCCGGGACCAGGAGCAGGAGCAGGAGGGCCGGCAGGACCGCCAGGCCGCTCGGCACCTGGATCCCCAGGGCCGTGGCGATATCGGCCGCGCCCAGGTCGTAAAAGGTGGTAAAGTCGAGATCGCCCGCGGCCGGCTGGCCGTCGCGCAGGAGGGTGCCGTCGGGGTAATAGTCGGCTTCGTGCGCCCAGACGGTCGCCCGGGCCGGGATCTGGGCCTGCGGGGCGCTAACCTCGAGGAGGTAGGTCCGGCCGGCCGAGCCGGTCTGGGGGGCAAAGCGCACCACAAAGGGGGCGTTATGGGTGATCGCCGGGGCCAGGAGCGTCGTGCGGGTGACCACCTCCTGGCAGGCCAGGTCGCCGCAGAGGCGAAACTCGAGCGCCGCCGTGGAGCGATTGCTCTCCTCCCCATAGTCCACGAGCAGCACCTCGACCGCGCAGAGGCCGGCGTGGCTGGGAATAAAGGTCTGGGCGACGGTGTGCGCGCCGTGGAGGTCGCCGGCCGGCGTGCCGGCCTGGCGCTGCGTGCTCGCCCAATCGGCCCGCTCCACACACCCGGTCAGCAGCACAACCAGGGCCAGCAGCACGAGGAGCCCCAGGGGCCGGGGATAGCGCCGGGAAAGCAGCCCGTGGGAGTCGACGCGCCCGGCAGGGGGTCGTTTTCGTTCTACGGGGAGCGGCTCCACGGATGGGAACTGCCAGGAAGACGGCGGGACGCCGCCGCGGCAAAAAAAAGAGCGCAGCGGAGTGGCGTGCCTGCCGAAACAGAGGACGTCACTCCGCCGCGCTGCGCGGCCTGCCGCACACATCTCCATACAGCTCTTCTACGGATAATCGACCGTGGCCGGCGTGGGATAACCTTCCAGCGGGGTCGGAACGACTACCGGCTTGGTCTGCTGCGGGGCGCTCGGGGCAGCCGGCTTGGAAGTCGCCGTGGGCTGCGGGGAACCGGCCGTCTCGCAGGCTGTCAGCAGCGCCAGGCTGAGCAACATCACGACAACCAGGAGGATCAACAACGCTCTACGGGCCATGATACACCTCGATCAAAGATTCCTTGGCAAGAACAGGCGGTATCATAGTCTATCTTGACCCGGTTGTCAAATGGGCCGCTACCGCCCGGGGTCCGCGGGCCGGGCCGCTCAGGCGCTCCCTTGCTGGGGGCCGCGACCTCTTTTCAGCGGGTTGGCGCCCAGCGCCGCGACCCGCGTGCTCATCTGGTTCACCGCCTCGACAAAGGAATAGCCCTGCGATCCGGTGACAAAAAAGATCTCGACCCGCCCGCCCCCTAGGCCGATCTCGTCCAGGATCAGCTTGGCCCGACCCACGCGCTTCTCGGCGCGCAGGTTGCCCTCCAGGTGGTGACAGGTGCCCTTGGTGCAGGCGACGACCATCACCGCGTCGGCGCCCTGCTCAAAAGCCTTGAGCATGTACAGCGTATCCATCTTGCCGGTGCAGGGCAGCTTGACGACCTTGATGTCGGCCGGGTAGCGCAAGCCGAGCGTGCCGGCCATGTCGGCCGAGGTGTATCCGCAATAGATGCAGGTGAACACGGTGATCTCGGGCAGTCGCTCCTGTTCCACGGCCGTCTACTCCTCGCACTCTTCCGGCAGCCAGCTGCCCAGCGCGGCCATCTCGGGGACGATGATCTGCTCGTCCCGGTAGAGGGTGAGCTGGATAGCCTTGGCCGGGCACTCGCTGGTGCAGGTGCCGCAGCCCTGGCAGCGGCCGGGCTCGATATAGGCTGCGCCCTGGATCCCGCCCACACCCGTGCGGGTGATGTCGACCACCGGCACGTCAAAGGGACAGACCCGCACGCACGTCAGGCAGCCCACGCACTTGTCCGGGTCTACGATCGCGGCGACCCCACCGACTTCGATCGTATCCCGGGAGAGGATCGTCAGGGCCCGGCCGGCCGTCCCCTGGGCCTGGGCAATCGCTTCCTCGATGAACTTGGGGTAGTGGGCCATGCCGCAGAGAAAGATGCCCTCGCGCAAAAAGTCGATCGGGCGCAGTTTGATGTGCGCCTCCATAAAGAACCCTTCTGGCGAGAGCGGCACGCCCAGCATCTGCGACAGGCGGATGCTGCTCGGGTCGGGCTCGATGCTCATGCTCAGCGCCAGGGCGTCGGGGAGGAGGGTGAGCTCGTCGCCGAGCGAGGGGTCGGTGATGCGGACCTGGACCTGCCCGTTGAGCGCCTCCACGATGGGCGGGTGCTCATCGCTGTAGCGCACAAAGACGACCCCGTGGCGGCGGGCCTCGGTATAGTACTGCTCCCGGAACCCATAGGTGATCAGGTCCTTGAAGAGGACATAGATGCGCGCCTTGGGGTTAAGGCGGCGGATGCGCACGGCGTTCTTGACCGTGTTGGTACAGCAGATGCGGCTGCAATACTCATAGGCCGCATCCGGTGGACGGACGCACTGGATCATCACAAAGGTGCTCATCTGGGCGACGCGCCCGGGATTGACCAGGATCAGCCGCTCCAACTCTTGCTGGGTCATCACGCGCTCGTGCTGGCCGAGGAGATAGACCGAGCCGTGGAACTCTTGCCCGCCGGTGGCGACGATGGTCACGCCGTGTTCGACATCGACGGTGTGGCGGCGCGCCGGGTCGCTACGGTGGACGTCGATCCGCGCGCGAAAGTTGCCGACGAACCCTTCGTGGTGTACCACCTCGCTGTCCAGAAAGACGGTGATCCGCGGTTCCTGGAGGACACGGTGGACCATGGAAAAGAGATAGGCCTGCGGGTCGGCGCCTTCGGCCGTGGAGTACAGGCTGCGCACGTGGCCGCCGAGGACGTCGCTGCGCTCGACCAGCGTTACGGGATGGCCGGCCGCGGCGATGGTCAGGGCGGCGTTCATCCCCGACATACCGCCGCCGATGATCAGGGCGCGCTTGGTCACGCCGACGGGGGTGCGGTGAACCGCCTCGAGGTGGCGGGCGCGGGCGACGGCGACGCGGACCATCTCGCGGGCCTGGCGGGTCGCGGCGCGCGGGGACTCGCGGTGCGCCCAGGCACACTGCGTGCGGATGTTGATCATCTCCAGGAGGTAGGGATTAAGGCCGGCCATGCGCAGCGCCTTTTGGAAAAAGGCCTCATGGGTGCGCGGGCTGCAGGCCGCGATGACTACCCGGTTCAGGTTCTCTTTGCGGATGACGCGGGCGATGATCTCGGGCGCGTCGCCGATGCAGGCAAAGTCGATCTCTTCGACCCGGACCACGTTGGGCAGCGTGCGCGCATAGCGGTTCACGGCGGTCGTGTTGACGACGCCCGAGATCTCTTTGCCGCAGCGGCAGATGAGCACGCCGACGCGCGGCTCTTCCCGGCTCACATCCCGCTCCTCCGGGTACGTGGTGCTGGGCGGGCCCGGACGGGCCGCAGCGGCCAGCAGCTCCATGCAGGAGGCCGCCGCCGCGCTGGCCTCGGCCACCGTCTCGGCGATCTCTTTCGGGCTGGAAAAGGCCCCGGCCACAAAGATGCCCGGCCGGCTGGTCTCCACCGGCGTGAACTTGCTGGTGCGGCAGAAACCGTGCTCGTTCAGCTCGATCCCCAGGTCGTGGGCCAACGCCACGGCCTGCAGCGGCGGCTCCGACCCCACGGAAAGGACAACCAGATCAAAGCGCTCTTCCTGCAGTTGGCCGGCCTCGTCCAGGTAGTTGACCCAGAGATCGTGCGTCGCCGGGTCCTCGCGGATATTGGAGATGCGGCAGCGGGTGTACTGGACGCCGTAAAAGTCGCGCGAACGGATAAAGTAGGCGTTGTACTCCTTGTTAAAGGTGCGCTCGTCCATCATAAAGATGCGGCATTCCGTCCCCGGATCCCGCTGCCGGGCCAGGACCGCCTCCTTGGTCGCATACATGCAGCAGATGGAGGAGCAATAGGCGTGCTCCTGATCGCGGGAGCCGACGCACTGCAGCCAGGCGATCTTTTTCGGGGACCGGCCGTCGGAGGGCCGGCGCGTGGCGCCCTCGGTCGGGCCCGAGCGGCTGACCAGGCGCTCGAACTGCAAAGAGGTGACGACGTTCGGGTAGCGGCCAAAGCCCAGCTCCTCGCTGAGGGCCGGGTTGTACAGGGTAAACCCGGGAGCCAGGATGATTGCCCCAACCTGGATCATCTCATCCCGCGGCTCTTCCTTCAGGTTGATGGCCCCGGTCGGGCAGATTTCCTGGCACTTGTTGCAGCCCTCACAGTAGGGGCCCTTGTCCACGAGGTAGGCGTCGGGCACGGTCCGTGGAGAGACCTTGTACACGGCCTTGCGCTTGCCCATGCCCAGTTGGAACTCACTGGGACGCTCGATCGGGCAGACCGCGGCGCACTCTCCGCAGCTGGTGCACCGGGCAATGTCCACGTAACGCGGCGTGTGGTGCAGGCGGACGGTAAAGTTGCCGGCCTCGCCCGCGACTTCGCACACCTGGGTCAGCGTCAGCACCCGGATGTTGGGATGGGTGCTGTGGTCCAGAAAGGTATACGAGATCGTCGGGCGCGTACAGCCGTAGCCGTGCTCTGCCGTGCCGCGGCAAAGGACGCAGTCGTGTGACGGAAACATGAACCCCAGTTGGGCGATCTTGCCGCCCAGGGCCGGGGTCGATTCGATCAGATACACCTGGAGGCCGGCCTCGGCCAGGTCATAGGCCGCGCGCATACCGCCCACGCCGCCGCCAACCACGAGGACGGCGCCAACCGTACCAGCCTGTTTTTCTTCCAACTCGTTCCTCCGAAACAGTGCCTGCGTGTTGTGCAGTCTTTCACAGGCGCATTATAAGCCCGAAAGGGACTGGCGTCAAGGAAAGGGGTCACAAAAACCTCGCGCCGGGAAGGGCGCGAGGCTGGCGGAGGGACTTGAAGGACCTCTGCAAAGACCTCCCCTCTCAGTGGCCGTGCCGGGTGGCGACCCGGTCCCGGCCCACGTACAGGCCCAGGCTGACGGCCAGCAGCGTAAAGAGGAGGCCGGCGCCGAGTGCGAGGGCTACCGCGTTGAGCATCGTCTGCTGGGTGACGATCCAGGCCTCGAAACGAGCCAGCCAGTCGGAAAAGGTCGGGGCGAACGAGCCGACGGCTTCCGACCCGGCCGGCCAGATCAGCGTAAAGTAAGCCCACAGCAGGCCGGCCAGCAGGCTCCCGACGGGGAGCCAGAGGGTCCACGGCAGGAACGGCTCTGGCCGTCGGCCGGCCGCGGTCCGGGCGAGCATCTGCCGCACCGACCAGGCCGGCATCGGCTCCACCGGCAGCGAGCGCAGCGCCATGTCGACCAGCGCGAGGCGGGCCACCAGATCCTGGCAGTCACGACAGCGATCCAGGTGTTCCGCCACCTCGGAGCCCGGCAATAAGCGGCCCTCCAACGTCTGCTCCAATAGGGTGTTTCGCACCTGTTCACAGCGCATCTTGACCTCCCTGGGGCAAGGAGTCGGCCAGGGCCGCCCGGCCCCGGTGGAGATTCGTCTTCACGGTGCCCACCGGCATACCCAGCAGCTCGGCAATCTCGGCGCAGGACATCTCCTGCTGGTAAAAGAGCGTCAGGACCAGTCGATAACGCTCCGGCAGTTGCTCCACCTGGTTCCAGATAAACGCCCGCCGTTCCGACTTCAACGCTTCAGTGTGCGGATCGTTGCGCGCGTCGACCAACTGCCCGGCGAGGTGCTCATTCAGCTGCACGGTCGCGCTTTCCCGCCGGACCCGCCGCAGGTGGTTCAGGCAGTGGTTCACGACGATCCGGTACAGCCAGGTGCGAAACCGCGACTCCCGGCGAAAGTAGGGCAGGCCGTTCCAAACGTGCAGGAAGACGTCCTGCGTCATCTCGGCCGCGTCCTCGGGGTCGCGCAGCACCCGCCGGGCCAGGGTATACACGTAATCCTGCTGCTCGGCTACCAGTTGGGCAAAGGCCTCGGCATCTTGTTGCTGGCAGCGTTCCAGCAGCGCGGGATCGGGGTCTTTCATCGTTCAGGCCACCCATCATCCGGCCTGTTCCTCCTCGTCACTGAGCTCTGACCCAGAGCCCTCCTGTTGCGCCTTGCGCTGCCGGGCGGCCCCGCCGGTAAAGTAGATAAAGACCATGCCCAGGCCGACAAAGAGCGGGACGAGCCCCCCCAGGAGCCAGGGCCCCATGCCGATCGTATAGAGCCCCAGCAGCAGGGCCAGGCCGCTCATTGCCGTGATGACCCCCGCCCACAGGACCCCCTTGGGGCTGCGCTGCCCGAGCCGGTCCCAGAACGGCTCCTCATTCTGCAAGAGGCCGTATTGGGCCAGGGCGGCCCGTTCGCGGTAGCTGATGTAGCGGACGACGGCCAGGAACAGGAGCAGCACCGTCACCAGGAAACAGGGACTCAGGAGGATGATGACCGTCAATACGTTCAATTTCTCTACCTCGCCTCACTCAGTCTGCGCGCGCCGGCAAGCGCCTTTCGTTTTTCCATTGTAGCATGGGTGCAGGCCGGATGCAACTGCGGCTCCACGGCGGACTACTTGACGCTCCCCACGCGCGCCAGGCGCGTGCGCCGGGCCACCGCGCGCCGCGGCGCCAGCACGCCGGCCTCGCGGAACCAGTGAATAGTATCCCGCACCGTCTCCTGAAAAGGCCGCGGACTGTAACCCAGCTCGCGCGTCGCCTTCTCGTGGCTGATGCAGCAGTTGCTGCACAGGATGTCCACCGATTCGCTCGTGAAGAGAGCCCGCGTCTTGGTCCACCCGGCATAGGCAAAGGCCGCCTTGGCAAAGGCGCGCGCCAGGCTCACCGGCAGACCGATCCGCGGCACGCGCACGCCGGTCACCTCTCCCAGGTAGGCCATGATCTGGCGCACCGACACCGTCTCCCCGGAGAGGATGTACTTTTCGCCCCGGCGCCCCTGCGCCGCCGCGCCGAGCAGCCCCTGGACCACGTCGCGCACGTCCACAAAGTCGTAGGCTCCCTGGACATAGACCGGCATCCGCCGCCGGGCGACGTTGAGAAAGAGCCGGCCCATTTCCGAGGGCTGATAGTCGTACGGCCCGACGATCCCGGTTGGACAGACGATCACCGCATCCAGCCCGCGGGCGATGCCCGCCAGGACCTGCTGCGCGGCCTGGGCCTTGGAGCGCCCGTACTCGGTCGCGATGCGGGCCGCGTCAAAGGGCGCGCTCTCGTCGATCGTCACGCCGTGCGGCGGCTCCACGAGCGCATGGATGGAAGAGACATAGGTCAGGCGCTGCACGCCGCCCTGGAGGCAGGCCTCGACCACGTTCTGCGTACCCCGTACGTTGACCTCCTGCAGGAGGTGGGCCCGGCCGGGCGTGATCGTGATCAGGCTGGCCAGGTGATAGACCCGGTCGGCGTGGCGAAAGGCCCAGATGAGCGAGCCCAAATCGCGCACGTCGCCCTCCACGCGCTCGACCGGCAGCCCGACGATGGACGGGGCCGGATCGTTCGGCAGAACAACGGCGCGAACCTGTTCTCCCCGCTCCAGCAGTGTGCGGACCAGATTGTTTCCGAGATGCCCCGTTGCCCCTGTGATCACGTGCAGCATACATTCCTCCGTGTCCAGCAAGATCCGCTCGCCAGCAAGTTGGCGAGCCGGCGAATCAGCGGGTCGGCGAGTCGGCGAGCTGGCGCGCCGACGCCGGCGCACCGACCGGTTGGCGGGCCGGGACGCCGGCCCACCGTCGCCGGCGGACAGCGGCCGGCCGGCCGGCCGGCGCATCGCGCAGGTGGACGTCATAGATCGTGCGAAAGTGGTAGCCATAGATCGCCAGCGTGACGGCCAACCCCACCAACCGTGGTTTGTGCAGCAGCGTGTGGAAAAAGAGGCGCCAGTAGTGGCCGCGCTCCGGGCTGCGGACGCCCAGCTGCCACATCGAGCGAAACCAGGCCTTGATCTCGGTCCACTGGAGCTGGACCCGCATCTGGCGCGCGTCATAGTCCGCCAGAAAGGTGCGGACGCGCCGGTAAAAGTTCTCCGGCGCATAGATCGTGGCCAGGATCCGGCGGTGGCCGGCGTGCAGGACGTAGGGGTGCATCTTGGGGACAATGTTGGTCGAACCATCGGTGTTGTCCCCCCCCATCTCCTCGACGATGCGGCCCGCGGCCTGCAGCCGCTTGTAGAGATCGGTCCCGTACGGGGCCTGCAGGAGGCCGACCATCGCCGTGACGATGCCGCTCTCCTGGATAAAGTCGATCTGCCGCTGAAAGGTGGCGGGCGTGTCGCTGTCAAAGCCGACGATAAAGCCCGCCTGTACCTGCAGCCCCGCCCGGTGCAGCCGGCGCACGCTCTCCACCAGGTCGCGGCCGCGGTTCTGGCCCTTGTTGCACTCGGCCAGGCCGTCGTCGTCGGGCGTCTCGATGCCGACAAAGACGGTGTCGAAGCCGGCCGCTACCATCATGGTCATCAGCTCTTCGTCGTCGGCCAGGTTGATCGACGCCTCGGTGCCGATGCCCAGGGCGCGGGGGGTGCGCTTCCGCCACGCTCGTAGGGCCGGTAGAATCTCGCGCTTCAGGATCTTTTTGTTGCCGATAAAGTTGTCGTCCACGAAAAAGAGGCGCCGGTTCCAGCCCAGCGCATAGAGCGCATCGAGTTCGGCAACCACCTGCGCGGCCGTCTTGGTACGGACGCGGTGGCCGAGCAGCGCCGTGATGTTGCAAAAGTCGCAGTTGAACGGGCAGCCGCGGGAGAACTGCAGGCTCATCGAGTCGTAGCGGTCTAGCTCGAGCAGGTCCCACCGCGGCACCGGCGTCTGGGTGATATCGGCAAAGTCGTGCGTGGTGTAGAGCCGCTCGGGGCAGCCCCGCTCCAGGTCGGCCAAGAAGGGCGGCAGGGTGAGCTCGGCCTCGTGCAGCACAAAGTGGTCCACCTCGGGGAACTGCTCGTGCTCGCCCGTAAAGAGCGGGCCGCCGGCAACCACGGTGCGGTCGGCAGCCTTGGCGCGGGCAATGATCTCGTGGGCCGACTCCCGCTGAATGTTCATCGCACTGACCAGGACCAGGTCGGACCAAACGAGGTCGGCGTCCGTCAGCGTACGCACATTGGTGTCCACCAGGCGCAGCTCCCAATCGGCCGGCAGCATCGCGGCGACGGTAATCAGCCCCAGAGGGGGGCAGGCAGCAGCTTTGTCGATGAACTGGAGGGCGTGGCGGAAACTCCAAAAGGTATCGGGGAACTCGGGATAGATGAGCAGTGCTTTCAAAATAACCTCCTGCGCCAATGATGCCGGAGCCGGAGCCCCGGTTACTCCCTTGGACACAGGAGGAGGAACGGAGGTTTCAGGTTTGCAGCTTCCAGGCTACAGGCTCGCGTCGTCCCCCGTCTCCGGCAGCGGGAATACTTTGCCGTATTCCTCCCGCAGGTGCCGGCGGCTCACGTGGGTATAGCGCTGTGTCGTCGTCAGGCGGCTGTGGCCGAGGAGCTCCTGCACAATGCGCAGGTCCGCGCCGCCCTCCAGGAGGTGAGTGGCAAAGGTATGGCGCAGGGTATGGGGCGTAACCTCTTGCTCGATGCCGGCGACGCGGGCATACTCCGAGACGAGTGTCCGAACGCTGCGGTCCGAGAGCCGGCCGCCCCGGCGGTTCAGGAAGAGGGCCGGGGTGGTGCGCTCGCCGGCCAGGTGCGGCCGGGCCTCCTGCAGATAGGTGCGCAGGACGCGCAGGGCCGGCCGGCCGATGATGACGATGCGCTCCTTGTCCCCCTTGCCCCAGACGCGGGCCTCCCGCTGGCCCCAGTCCACGTCGCCCACGTCAAGGCTGACGAGCTCGCTCACGCGCAGCCCGGTGCTGTAGAGCAGCTCCAGGATCGCCCGATCGCGCTGGCCCTGGGGCGTGCCGGCATCGGGCGCGCCAAGCAGGGCCACCGTCTCGTCCACGCTCAGGTAGTGCGGCAGGCGGTACGGCAGCTTCGGCGTGCCCACCCGGCGGAGGGGGTGGGTGGGCAGGATGTCGATCCGGACCAGGTAGGCGTAGAATGCGCGCAGCGCCGCGAGCTTGCGGGCGATGCTCGCCGGGGCCAGCGCCCGTTCCGCGAGGTGGGCCAGGTAGCGCCGGGCGCAGACACGGTCGACCTGGGACCAGGTCCACCCTTCCTGGCGGAGAAAGGCCGCAAACTGCTCCAGGTCCTGGCGGTAGGCCGCGATCGTATGGGGCGAGTACCCCCGGCCGGCCGAGAGGGCAGTGAGGAACGCTTCCAGGTGCCCGTCGAAAGGGTCTTCCAAGACGGTCACTCGCGGGGGCCGACGAGCAGCCGGCCCATATGTATCAAGCTAAGAGACAACGGGAAGCTCTTCTGGTATCATGATAGCGCCTAAGCAACCATGATACGTAGGAGGAGCTTCCCGATGAACGCTACTATACCACAGGTGGCCCAGGCCATGC
>Ga0302251_1000794_pt1 | contig 24613 bp, 19 predicted proteins | sample AAG_RA_Gln_MG_FD_193534 | JGI IMG/M metagenome (GOLD analysis project Ga0302251, IMG submission 193534) | Enriched activated sludge microbial communities from anaerobic digester in WTTP, New Holstein, Wisconsin, United States - AAG_RA_Gln | ecosystem: Engineered > Bioreactor > Anaerobic >...
ATGCAGGCACAAATTTCCCGAGAACAGGGTCTATGGAATATAGACGATGTTTTGGATGAAATTGTCAGCAAACTTATCCGCCGCCATCCTCATATTTTTGGTGACCTCCATTTGACAGATGCCGATGCAGTTAAACAAAATTGGGAACGCTTGAAAAAAGCAGAAAAAACAGAACGGAAAAGTGTTTTGGAAGGAATTCCGAAGTCATTACCGGCTCTTATACAAGCACAGAGAACCCAGGAAAAAGCTGCTTCCGTTGGTTTTGACTGGCAGGATATAAAACCCGTTCTGGAAAAACTGGATGAAGAAAGGGAAGAACTTGCCGAAGCGCTGAATAGTAATGAACAAGATGCCATTAAAGAAGAAATTGGAGATATGATTTTTACTTTGGTGAACCTGGCAAGAAAGTTACATATAGATGCAGAATCCGCTTTGAAGGAATGCACCCGTAAATTTACTCACAGGTTTAATACAATTGAAGAATATTACCTTAAAAACGAAGAGGACATTAATGAAGCCGGTCTTGAAGAACTTGATGCTCACTGGGAAAGAACCAAAGAACACTAATCTCTTCAATCGTCTGCGGTTTATCCTGATTTTCGGCAGCTTGGTAATCTTTATCTTCTTTGCTGTCTATATTCAGTTTCTCCTGAAACAGGCAAAAAAGGAACAGGAATTTATTCCGCGCATTTTTGCACAGTATATTGCTTATACCGATAGATATTTAAGAGAAGCGGAACGCAATGCTCAATTGATTACTGAAATAAGCTCCAAATATTTGCAGTTCACTACTTCCAGGGATTTCAAACAAGACCTCTGGGATTATATCAGCACTGAATTTATGCAGGAAAATCCGGTTCCTGTAATCATAACCGATCAGAATTTTCAACCCCTGTTATGGAAAAATGTTGGTGTACCTACAAATACACTCTTTCAGGAGCTTTCCCCTGAAAATCAGAAAAAATTGGAAAATTTGATGAAAACAATGGTTCAAATGCCTTTAACGGATGATGGCAGAATTAGCGGTTATGCCTATTACAGTAAGCCAATTTCTTTTGCCGAGTTTATTAAAAATGTGGATTGTTCAATTATCGTTACTGACCACTATAAACAACCCCTCTTCTGGAGAAATGTTGGTATTCCGGAAACAGCCAATTACTATGAAATTTCTAAGGAAGAGCAGCAAAAGCTGGCTCAGCTTACTAAAACGATGGATGAAATTCCTCTTTCCAATGCGGCAGATAGTTTGGGCTATATTTATTTTTCCACTCCCAAGTCCCTTTCTTATATCCGTTATATCGTTATTTTAGAATTGATTTTGGCTTTGATGGTTGTGTTCTTTGGCATTTATGGCTTGTTTTTGCTTAGTAGAACGGAAAAAGATACCCTCTGGATTAGCTTAGCCAAAGAAACTGCTCACCAGTTTGGAACCCCCATAACTTCTTTAATGGGATGGCTGGATTACTTAAAAGAACCCGCTCCTGATGGATGCACGCGGGATATAGATCAAATTGTCCAATATATGACTGCCGACCTGGAACATTTGAAAACAATAGCTTCCCGTTTTGGAAAAGTGGGTAGCATTACTAAACTGGAATCCCAAAATTTAGACCGGATTATTTCTGAAACAGTAGAATATTTTCGGGAAAGAATGCCTCACCTGGGAAATAAGATTGATATTCATTACATCAGCAAAATTGAAGGAGTGATGGTTCTCCTGGATAAAGACCTCTTTAAATGGACACTGGAAAACCTGATTAAGAACTGCGTAGACGCTATGAGTCAAAAAGGTGGAAATATCATTATTACTGCTACTCTTAAAAAACCCTGGATTTATATTCATATCAGGGATGAAGGTAAAGGTATTCCTCATCGCCATTGGAAACACATTTTTGAACCAGGAGTTACAACTAAAACCCGAGGTTGGGGCTTGGGTTTAAGCTTGGCAAAACGCATCATTGAAGAATACCATAACGGACATATTAAAGTGCTGCAAAGTACAATGGGTGAAGGCACCACTTTTGAAATAAAACTGCCTGTCTAACAACCAAATAAGGAGAAATAATGGCTTATGTTTTTACACCCTCCCAAATGAAAACACTGGATGACAATACTATCAATTGTTTCGGTATTCCAGCTAATGTGCTTATGGAAAATGCCGGAAGGGGCTGTGCTGATTATCTTATTAATAACTATCCGGAAGAAACAGACGGAATTATAATTATTCTACACGGTGATGGAAATAACAGCGGAGACGGCTTTGTTCTTGCCCGCTGGCTGTATAACTACACGAAAAGTGTGTTCCTCATAAAAGTCCATAATGGCACTATGACAGAAGAAAGCAGACACAATTTTGAACTCTGCAAAGCACTCAAAATCCCTACTTATGATTTGAATAAGAAATTAGACAACCTGGATGTAATTGAGAATTTACCAGGAGTAACTATGATTATTGATGCTGTCTTCGGGACGGGCTTTAAGGGTAAATTACCTGCTGCTCTTAAAACAATATTTGAAAGCGTTAAAAATACCCCTGCCCTCAAAGTAGCTATAGACATCCCTTCCGGCTTAAATGGAGCTACAGGAGAAGGAAATGATGCCTTTGAAGCTGATCTAACCTTGACCTTGCATTCGTATAAAATGGGTTTGTTCCTGCAGGATGGTAAATACAAAAGCGGAAAAGTCGTAACTATTCCTATTGGTATTCCCGAGCATTATAATGATGCCTTTTTCACTCCCGCTGTGCTAATAGACAAAGAAAACTTCAAATTGCCTGAACGCTATTATTATGCTAACAAAAATGATTACGGCAGGGTTTTTGCTATAGGTGGTTATATAGGATATTTGGGTGCAATATCTATGACCGTAAAAGCTGCTTTAAGAGCCGGAGCCGGTTTGGTTTATTTGGTAAGTCGCGACGAAAATGCCTATTTCTATAATGCTAATCCTTCTGAATATCTCTTCGTAGGGATACCCAGAGTAGGAAAAACACTTATCCCGGACTTGAAATTATTTTCCGATCTATTTAAAAAGGCAGATAGTGTTATTATAGGTCCCGGTTTAGGTGTTGATACTTATGCTAACTATATGCTGGAATTTGTCTTGCGAACTTCTACAGTGCCTACCATTGTTGATGCCGATGCTTTACGCTTAATTGCTAAAGACCCCTCTCTGCAACAATATCTGAAAAAACCTAATATCCTGCTGACACCCCATTGGGGAGAATTTTGTTCTTTAACAGGAAAGGATTTGGATCAGCTGGTGAAAGATATACCTGCCGCTCTGGAAAATTATGTGCAAAAGACCGGGGCAAAAGTCCTTATAAAAAGCAATACTACAATCTTTAGCGATGGCAAAAGAATGTTTATCAATACCAGTGGAAATGATGGACTTGCCACAGGCGGCAGCGGAGATGTTTTAGCTGGTATTATCGGTTCCTTTTGCGGACAAAAAATGGAACTTGGAGAAGCAGCTATAAACGCTTCTTACATTATGGGTAAAACAGCTGAAGACCTTGCCAAAAAACGCTACGCACCGTCAATCCTGCCTTCAGACATTATAGACAACCTGTTTATGCCCCTCAACGAAGAATCTTAACCTCCTCCGGAAGGTTGATGTTCTAGTCAACCACAAAAACCCCGGATTGTTGATGTCCCCGTCAACAAAAACCCCGGAAGGTTGATGTCCTCGTCAACCAAAACCCCCGGAAGGTTGATGTCCTCGTCAACCAAAAACCCCGGAAGGTTGATGTCCTCGTCAACCAAAAACCCGGATTGTTGATGTCCCCGTCAACCAAAAACCCGGATTGTTGATGTCCCCGTCAACAAAAACCCCGGAAGGTTGATGTCCCCGTCAACAAAAACCCCGGAAGGTTGATGTCCCCGTCAACCAAAAACCCCGGAAGGTTGATGTCCTCGTCAACCAAAAACCCGGATTGTTGATGTCCCCGTCAACCAAAAATCCAGGAAGAATACGAAATATTTATTGACACCCTTGAGCAAATATATACTGTTGAATTTGTAAAGGTATACTCTCTTGACTATGATGAGATTTAATCAAGACGGAAGAGCAGGAGTTTTATGATAATTACAAAGGAATTTGCTGATCAGTTGATCGCAATAGAGAAAAAAGCTTTTAACGGTAAAGAAATGATGGATACTTATTCTTTTACTTTGGCTAATTGCCTGAAAGAAAGAATTAATATGATTTCTATACCTAATGCAGAATATGAGTTTTTTCTGGAAATAACTCGCAGTAAAAAATACATCATAAAGCTTACTCTGCATTTTCAGAATACAGATGGTCAATTACCTTTAATTCGGATTGATTATTGCGGAACTCATAAGAATCCGGAACAGGCAACTGAATATGTTCCAATGCATTTCTTACCGTATACAGGTCAATATCTTGGAGTAAATATTCCGCATATTCATTATTTTGTCCAAGATTATGACTTAAATTGGGCTATTCCCCTGTCAGAAGATGTTTTCCCTATTAAAAATATCCAATCAACTGCTGACATAACAGAGGCAATTTTGGCTTTTGCCAAATTAGTCAACCTCCAATCACAGTTAAAAATAACTATGCAAGATGAGGTTTTTTTATGAATCAGATAACTGCGTTGGTAGATGATTTTTATAACTTCTTAAGACAGAAAACTACTATTACTTTGGATGATGTTTCCACCTGGATAAAAATAACTACTCCTTTTCTGGGTTTATTTAACGATTCTATAGAGATATATGCTAAAAAAGAGAAAGGGAAAGTAATTTTATCTGATGATGGAGAAACAATTCATAATCTTGAATTAAGCGGTGTTTCTATTTCTCGCTCTGCTAAGCGGAAAGAAATGTTAGAGAGAATTTTATTAAATTATGGTGTAAATTTATCCAAAGATTACGAATTAACTGTAGAAACTGATGAAAAGAACTTTCCCCAGAAGAAACTGAATCTCTTATCAGCAATTTCAGAAACAAATGACCTTTATGTGCTATCCAAACAAACAGTGGAATCAGTATTTAAAGAAGATGTGCAAGCTTACTTGAAAGAACTGGATATTATTTATACCCCCAATTTTATTTCCAAGGGAAGCACGGGTCTTGAATTTACTTTTGATTTTCAAATTGCCTATAGAAATACAGAGATTGTGATAAAAGCTTTTAATACGGTAAATAAGTTAAACTTGCCCCACTTTCTTTTTACTTGGAGCGATATTAAACAGATGCGTGAAATTCTTTCAAGTAAAAAGGTTATTGGCTTGGCAATAATTAATGATACTGAACGAGAAATTAAGTTGGAATATCTGGAAGCATTGCAAAACAAAGATACTGAATATATTCTGTGGAGTACTAGATACTCCAATGATAGTATAAATAAATTAAAAGCTGTTAATGATTGAAACCTTGACACTTCTAAGAAAAAAATGCACCTTCAATGACTGGTTAAGGTAAGCTATTCTTATAAAAGTAAACCAAAATAAAGAGATATAAAAATCGGTGTTTGTTAATTTAATTCCGCGAAATCCCGGTCCATATTAAATCTGTGTAATCAGTGTAATCTGTGAGCTGTTTTTTGGGCTTTGGTATTATAGGTGTTTATAAAATCTGCGTAATCTGCGTGAGAGAAAAATCCCGTTCACCATTTTACTTGACACAAACTGCTACTTCAAAGGTTGGTAATTAAATTGCAGATAAAGAAAAGGATACTAATTGATGAAGGATAAAATCAATCCCAAGCGTGATAAAACAAAATCAGACATTCTGCCATACACTTTAACACCTCCTCCTGAAGGGAAAAAGTTCCATAAACGCAAACCTGGTTTGCAGGATTGGGTGGAAGCAATTCTTTTTGCTTTTGTAGTAGCTATGATTATTCGTAATTACACTTTTGAGAATTTTCTGATACCCTCTTCCTCAATGGAAAAAACACTTTTAGTTGGAGATTATCTGATTGCCAATAAAATAAAGTATTTTTTTAACGATCCCAAGCAGGGTGAAATAGTCACTTTTCGCTATCCTAAAATTGAAGAAGGCACTCCGGAACACAAGGATTATAAGGATGATTTTATTAAAATCTTTCCCCCCATTTATATAAATAAAAAGCATAGTTTTTCCAAGCATCCCTTCACTGCTTTTCATATCTGCTATTATGCTCGCAGAAATGTAGTGAAAAGGGTTATCGGTATGCCTGGAGACATAGTTGAAATCAAAGACAAAATTGTTTATGTAAACGGCAAAGAATATACCGGGGGCTTTGAAAATTACGGAGTTGCCATTCCCAGTCCCCCTGCTGCTCCGGAACGAATTGAATATTTTACCTATCCGGAAAACGGCTTTGATTATGTTTCTATGAACCCCTGGTATGAACCCTACAGAGTAAAAACTGAAGGTGATTCTACTGCTGTGCGCAAGATTTTTAACCGTGACTGGTTCGGTCCTATACAAGTTCCGGAAAAGAGTTACTTTGTAATGGGTGATAATCGTGATGTTAGTGAAGACAGTCGTTACTGGGGTTTTCTGGAACGCAAATATATAACTGGAACTCCCTGGCTGATTTTCTTCAGTAGAGGTATTGAATTTAACAAACTCTATGACGAACCGCATATTAGATGGAACAGGATTTTCCGGCATCCCCGTTAGGACTGTATATCCATATTCCTTTTTGTTTAAGCCGTTGTGGATATTGCAGTTTTTTTACTCTTCCTTTTCGGAACAGTGCTTTAAATGAATATGTTGCTTATGTGGAAAAAGAAAAAGCTCTTTACCACAGCCAATTAAACCGTCCTATAGCCACAATTTACTTTGGTGGTGGAACTCCTTCTTTGCTGAGTGCAGAGCAAATTATGCGTATATTAAGCGGACTGAATATTCTTCCTGATGCGGAAATTACTCTGGAAATAAATCCTTTACAAATAACAGAGACCTATCTTCAAGCGCTTAAAACCACACCAGTCAATCGTTTATCTATCGGACTCCAAAGTATGAATAAGGAGGAATTAAATTGGCTGGAAAGACATCATAAACCTGAACAAATTCAGGAAAAAATAGCTCTCTGCCATCAGTTTGGCTATCAAAATATTTCCTTGGACCTGATTTACGGTTTGCCAAATGCTACCCTTCAGACCTTACAAAACACAGTGGAAAAATACCTGAAACTGAATCCTGAACATATTTCCTGCTATCTGTTAACTCTGGATGAGGATTGTAAACTGGCTAAGAAGAATAATAACTTGCCGGATGAAGAAATGCAGGCAGAACAATATGAATTTCTTTGTAACTGTTTAAAGGAAGCTGGTTATATTCATTATGAGATTTCCAATTTTGCACTTCCGGGTTTTACTGCTAAGCATAACTTAAAATATTGGCATAGGGATGATTACTTATCTTTAGGTGTCTCTTCGGCAGGTTGGATTTCTCCTGTCCGTTATCAAAATCCTGCAGACCTGAATCTCTATTATCAAGGCGTAGACAAGGGTGAAATATTTCCGCAGAAAGAAGAACTTTCCAGGTTCAGCATAGTTCAGGATTATCTTATGATGGGTTTACGTTTAAAGGAAGGTATTGATCTGGATTACTTTCAAAAGGACTTTAAGTTTAAGCTGACAGAGCTGTATGGAGAAAGAATATTAAAACTGCAACAGATTGGGATGCTGAATTTAACAGACAGACATTTGGTATTAACGGAAAAAGCATTATTTGTTTCCAACAGCGTTATCGGGGACTTAATTCTATGAACTTGAATGAATTGCGTTTATTTCTTCGGGAACTTATCCAGAATAGCGAATTTGCCGATAAAAGTTATTTTGCCGGTGGATGCGTCAGGGACTTTATATTAAACCCCAATGCTACAATAAAAAGTGATGTAGATATTTGTGTGGAACTTCCTGAAGGAGGAATTGCACTTGCCCAATATTTGCAGAACCGATTGCAAACAAGTGAATTAGTTATTCATAAAAGTTTCGGAACTGCCTCTTTACACTATAAAAACCTGCAGCTGGATTTTGTGGCTACCCGTAAAGAACAATATTTTGCCGGTAACCGTTATCCGAAAGTTGAATTCGGAACTTTATCAGATGATGTTCTCAGAAGGGATTTTACTATTAATGCCTTGCTGATGTCAATTGCCACAGGTGAGATTTTGGATTTATCCGAAAAAGGAATTAGCGATTTGGAACAAGGAATTATGCGCACTGTTAAAGACCCGAACTTAAGTTTTACGGAAGACCCTTTAAGAATGTTAAGAGCTTTGCAATTTGCTTTGCGCTTTGATTTTTCTATTGAAGAAAAGACCTTTAAGGCAATGCAGATAAACGCTCCAGCCCTAAAAATCCTTTCCCGTAGAGCCATTAATAACGAATTAAAAAAAATCCCGCAAAGCAAAAAACACGAAGTAGATACATTATTGGATACCTTGAACTGGAAACCGTATTTGCCAGGTGAAGAGGGAAAAAAGGGGAAATCAAGTTAGTTATGAGTCCTCACCGCTAAACAAAATATGGGTTTACTGAGTCGTTATGAGTCCTCACCGCTAAATTAAATATAGGTTTGCTGAGTCGTTATGAGTCCTCACCGCTAAATTAAATATGGGTTTGCTGGGTCGTTATGAGTCCTCACCGCTAAATTAAATATAGGTTTACTGGATCGTTATGAGTCCTCACCGCTAAACAAAATATAGGATAACGGAAAAGTTATATCAGCGGTGACGACTCCTAACTTAAATGGTGACGACTCCTAACTTAAATGGTGACGACTCCTAACGACCCTAATTTCTCATTTTTTCTTTTTCCTTGTCTTCTGTTCTATTTTAGCAAAATTCAATCCACTTGCAAGAATTTCTTGACAAAAAAACAGCTTTCTTTATCTTATTATTATATGGAAAAGCATAAAATCCGAGCTGAAAATCTCGTTAAAATATATGGCAAAAGAGCCGTAGTAAATGACCTTTCTCTGGAAATGAGTCAGGGAGAGGTAGTTGGCATTTTGGGTCCTAATGGAGCCGGTAAAACCACCACTTTTTATATGATCATCGGTTTGGCAAAGCCCAATAACGGTAAGGTTTATTACGATGAAATGGATATTTCTCATAAACCAATGTATAAAAGAGCTCGTTTGGGTTTGGGATATTTAGCTCAGGCACCTTCTATTTTTGCCAAATTAACTGTAGAAGAAAACATTCTGGCGATTTTACAAACCCTGAAAATCAGCAGGAAAGAACAGAAAAATCGTTTACAGGAAGCTCTGGAAGAACTTAATTTAACACCATTGGCAAAACAAAAAGCATATACTCTTTCGGGAGGTGAAAGAAGAAAATTGGAAATTACCCGTGCCCTGGTAACGGGTCCTGCTTTTCTTTTTATGGATGAACCCTTTGCCGGAATTGATCCTATCGCGGTTGCTGATATTCAGGATATTATAGCTAAATTGAGGAATAAAGATATCGGAATAATGATTACCGATCATAATGTACTGGAAACTTTGAAAATTGTAAATAGAGCTTATATTATCTATGAAGGAAAAATTATCGTTTCGGGTTCTTCCCTGGAATTGATAAACGACGAAAAAGCCAGAGAATTATATTTGGGGGAAAGATTTCTGGAAAGCCCTTTTGAGCAAAGATTATGAGTGCAATGGAACAATATCTGTCTTTAAAACAAAAGCAAGAACTAGCACTTAAGCCCAAAATGCTGCAGTCCTTAAAAATGCTCGCTTTGCCTATTCTGGAGCTGGAAAGCTATATAAAACAGGAATTGGTCAATAATCCTTTGCTGGAATTGCGGGAAGAGAAAGATGAAGATGATATTGATGAAAGCAATTTTGAACAGTTAACTCCCGAAAGCTCTACACCGATTGAAGAAAGCGATATGAACAAAAACCATTTGGAAACATTGGCTGAAGCTGAAGAACTGACAGAGATTTTGGATAACTGGAATGAATATCATTCCAGCTATGAGGGCTGGTCTTCCGAAAGTGAAACAGACCATACTGAATCGCTTATTCGCTATGAAAAAGATGGCAAAGAAAATTTTCTGGAACAGCTTTTCCCTCTGGAACTTGAGGATCAGGAAACAGATTTTGTTACCGATATTGTTGATTCCTGTGATATTTACGGATTTTTACCCAAGGGTTTTAACATTGTTAATTTGGCAAAAAAGTATTTAATTACTCCAGAAAGAGCTGAAGAACTGCATAATATTATTCTGTCTTTAAGCCCTAAAGGTATCTCTGCGCGTAATATGACTGAATGTTTGATAGCACAATTGACAGAGGAACAAAAACAAAACCGTATTCTTGTGGGCTTGGTTTCTGAACATTTTGAAAATCTGATTCACCGTCGCTATCAAAAAATTGCTTCTGCTTACGGTGTTTCAGAAGAAACAATTTTAGCAGCTAAGGAACAGGTCTCCAAGCTTGATCCCAAACCTGGATTACGAATACTTTCTACTAACGCTGTTTATGTTTTTCCTGATGTAACAATGAAAATGATAGACGGCAAATATGAAATCATTATCAATGATCATATAACTCCTAATATTATTATCAGTCCCCGCTACCGTAAAATGATTAGCCGTGGGTATTTTGACAAAGAAACGATGCAATATGTGCGGGAACGAATCAATTCCGCTAAATTTTTAATAAAGTCCATCTATATGCGAATGCGGACTTTAGAAAGAGTTTCGCTTTCTATTGTCAATCATCAATATGATTTCTTTTATTTGGGAACGGGACAAATGAAACCTCTTACTTATGCTGTAATTGCCAGAGACCTGGGAGTTAACGAATCAACTATCAGCAGAGTAGTTAAACATAAATATGCAGAAACACCTTACGGGATTTATGCTTTCAAGGACTTTTTCACTTCTACTGCTGGTTTTGATGATGATTATCAAAGCATTTCCCGCCAAAAAGTTAAAACTCATTTAATTCGCTTAATTGAGACGGAAAATAAGAAAAAACCCTATAGTGACCAGGAACTGGTTGAACTTCTTAAAGCAGAGGGCTTAAATATATCCCGCAGAATTATTACTAAATACCGTGATGAATTAGGCATTTTGAACAGTCATTTAAGGAGACAATAAATGCAAAATAGTCAAGTGATTATTATTGGAGGAGGTCCTGGCGGTTATGAATCAGCCATCCGCCTTCATCAATATGGTGTTTCCTGTTTACTTATTGAAAAAGAACGGCTGGGAGGACTTTGTTTAAATTGGGGTTGTATTCCTACTAAGACATTGGTTAAAAGTGCCGAATTATATTCAGAAATGCTAAATGCTGAAAATTTTGGCTTACCGAAACCGGAAGTAACTTTGGAATATAACAAGGTCTTCCAACGCAAAAATGCTGTTGTTGAACAACTAGCTGGCGGAATAGAATATCTTTTTTCCCAGCGTGATATTCCCGTTATTAAAGCAACAGCTGTTTCTGTAGCCAAAGAAAGCGGTAAATATATTGTAACTATATCTACAGGAGAATGTTACAGTGCTGAATATTTGATTATAGCTACAGGTAGTGAGGCAAAAGAACTCCCCAGCATTAAAATTGATGAAAAAGATATTCTTTCTTCAACAGGTATGTTAAAATTGCAGGAACTTCCCAATGAACTTGTTATTGTAGGCGGAGGAGTTATCGGTTGTGAATTTGCCTCTATTTTTTCTACTTTTGGAGTGCAGGTTACGCTCATAGAATTTCTTCCGCGCATTATGGCTACTGAAGAAGAAGAAATTTCCAAACGGCTAACTAGGCAATTTAAAAAAACCGGAGTAAAGGTTTTAACCAATACGGGAGTGCAAGGAATTACGAAAAAGGAAAAACGCCTGGAATTGATACTAAGTAACGAAACAACTCTCTATGCTGATAAAGTTCTCTTAAGCGTTGGCAGAAAACCAATTAATAACCTCAACTGGAAGGGAATTAATATCAAAGAGGAAAAAGATGCTATCTTAATTGATGATTTTATGCAGACCAACTGTGATAAAATCTATGCTGTTGGCGATGTAACTGGAAAATTACAACTTGCTCATACTGCTGGTAAACAAGGTTTGATTGCTGTTGAACATATTGCTTCGCGTTTATATCCCGAAAAACATTCCGCTCCAAAAGAACCATTAAACTATATTAATATTCCTCGTTGCACTTTTACCCATCCGGAAATTGCTTCCGTTGGCTACACGGAAACAGAAGCAGAAAAGAAATTCGGGGAAATTGTTACTGGTAAATTTCCTTTTTCAGCCAATGGAAAAGCAGTAGCAACGGGTAATATTAACGGCTTTGTAAAAACCATTGCCCGTAAAGATACTTCAGAACTTGTAGGAATGCATATTTTGGGTCCCAATGCTGCAGAACTTATTGCTCAGGGCACCATTATGATCATCAATAAAAATAAAGCAGAAGACATTGATTCCTTTGTTTTTGCTCATCCGACTCTTTCGGAGGCAATATTGGAAGCTATGGAAGACCTGCAAAATAAATCAATTCATAAAATTTAAAAGGAGGAATCCCAAATGCAGATTACAATTACAGCCCGTCATTTTGAGCTTACTAAAGCTATCAGGGATTATGTGGAATCAGCTTGTTCCAAGCTGAATAAGTATTTTGACCAAATCATCACTATGCATGCAGTTTTGGCTTTGGAAAACAGTCGCAACATCTGTGAACTTTCACTTCACGCTGCAAAATTTTCACTTCAGAGTCAAGCTGAAGAGATGGATATGTATCTTGCCATAGATAACGCTGTGGAAAAGATGGAAGGCCAAATTAAAAAACTTAAAGATCGCATTACGGATCACCAGAAAAGAGCATTAAAACAACAATTTACAACATATTCTCACGCTACTGATTTTCAACTGGATGCTAAAAATCACAGCAGGAAAACAATAAAAACTAAAAGAGTCGTAACCGAATCCCTCAGCTTGCCGGAAGCTTTAGAAAAACTGGAAGCAAGTAAAGAGGATTTCCTGATTTTTAAAAATATTGAAAGTGATAAAATAAATGTTCTTGTAACCAAAGATCACGAGGTTTATAAACTGCTGGAACCCTAATTGGACTACTGAATTCCGATTCAGCAGAAAGAGGAATAAAAGAATCTTTAGCTATCTTTATGAGGTGTAGAAAGCAGAATTTATCACCCTTGTGGACTGCTGAATTCCTATTCGGCAGAAGGAAAAATGAATTTGCTGTCCCGGACAAAGCGAGGAACTTAGATGAAAGAAATTACCGTCAATGACTTTTTCGACGCTAAAAAGAAAGACCTGGCGCTATCTTTAATAACTGAACCGGAAACCTTAAACAAGAAAATCGGTTCACCTCATATTAACCGTCCCGGATTAGCTCTGGCTGGTTATATGGAAGTTTTTGCTGCAGACAGGATACAGATTTTGGGGGAAAAGGAAGTTCGCTATTTACAAAGTTTACGGGAAGAAGATTTAATTTCCCGCATCCGGGAGATATTCAAAATGGATATTCCCTGCATTATAATCTCCAAGGGGCTTACTTTACCTCCGGTTATTGAATATCTTGCCAACGAACTGAATATAGCTCTTCTTTCCAGTCGGCTATCCACTATTAATTTAATTGATAATCTTACCCGTTACTTGCGCGATATTTTTGCCCTGGAAAAGACCATTCATGCCACTCTTGTTGATGTTTTCGGCTTGGGCATATTAATTACAGGTAAAAGTGGAATCGGGAAAAGTGAATGTGCTTTAGACCTTGTTCATCGTGGACATAGCTTAGTGGGAGACGATTTAATTACTTTACGGTATATAGACGATCAATTGATTGGCAAGCCGGGACGGGATATTGGTCATTTTATGGAAATTAGAGGTGTGGGTTTTGTGAATGCAGAACGCGTTTTCGGCATTGCTCATACGCGCAAACAAAAAAATATAGACCTGCAAATAGAGCTGATGCCCTGGCAGGAAAATATGGATTACGAACGCTTTGGTTTGGTCAATAATTATGTTGAACATTTAGGAGTTAAAATACCGATCATCTATTTGCCTGTTTCTCCCGGAAAAAATGTTTCGGTTATTGTGGAAGTAGCTGCAATGAATGTCATTTTGAAAAGTGTGGGATATGATGCTGCTGAGGACTTTAACCGTAAAATAAATGAAGAAATCCGCAAGAAATCAATGCAAAAAAATCTTGAAGGCAAAGATGATGAAACAGGTAGAAGTGACAGTAACCAATAAGTTAGGTCTGCATGCTAGGCCCGCAGCACTTTTGGTTAAAGCTGCCACAAAATACCGCAGTGAATTTTTTATTGAGAAAGATGGAATGAGAATAAATGGAAAAAGCATTATGGGCGTTATGATGTTAGCTGCCGAATGCGGTTCCAAATTGCAACTTATTGCTGATGGTGTTGATGAGGATTATCTGCTAGCAGAAATTAAAGAAATGATTGAAAATGGTTTTGGAGAATAAATGCAAAAACTTTCAGGAACCCCTCTGAATAGCGGAATTTTTATTGGCAGGGCAATTCATATTTCTTTGCCAGAACCAGAAATTGAAACCGGAAAGATTAAACCCGAAGATGTCTCCAGAGAAATAAACCGTTTGGAGAATTCTCTTATTGCTGTTGAAGAAGAAATTAACCAGGAACTCCATTCCAGTAAGTTACCCCCCAACGAAGCAGAAATAATCTCTGCGCAGCGTGAAATTTTATATGATCCTGAAATTTACAAGCAACTCCTAACTGCTATCCAAAATAAATTACACTTTGCTACACAAGCAGTAGCAGATTGTTTTACGAATATTATTAATCATTTTGATACGCTGAAAGTGGAGACCTTTGCTGTTCGGGCAGCTGATTATCGCGATGTTCAAATGCGTTTGCTGAATGCTTTATCTGGGGTTAAGAATACTCTTCAGCACAGATTAGAAAAAGACCAAATTCCTGTATTAAAAGAAATTGTGCCTTCTCTAGTGAGCAAACTTGCCCAGCAAGGAATTAGGGCATACATTGTAGCCAAAGGAAGCTATAATTCACATTCTTCTATTCTCAGTCGGGCTTTGGGTTTAGTTGCCATTGCCAATATTCCCGATTTATTAGAGACAGTTAAAGATGATGACCTAATAATTGTAGATGGCTATTCAGGTTCGCTTTTTATCAATCCGGATAAGGCAACTTTAAATTTTTATAAACAGAAAACTGAGCGCGAAAGAATAAAACAGGAAAAATTAAGACAATTGCAGTTATCTGATTCCAAAACCGCAACAGGTATTAAAATTAAACTGTTAACTAATATCGGAGTGCTGGATGAACTGGAAATCATAAAAGACCTTTCCTGTGAAGGAATTGGCTTATTCAGAACCGAATTTTTGTATCTGGGAAAGCAAAATTTGCCTTCAGAAGAGGAACAATTTACCGTTTACAAAGAACTTGCGGAAAAGATGAACCCTATGCCTGTTACTATCAGGACTTTTGATTTGGGTGGAGATAAACTTGCTCCCCTGGGTTCTGAAAAACAAGAAGAAAATCCTTATTTAGGCAATCGGGGCATAAGATTTTCCCTTTCCCGTCCGGATATTTTTTCCCCTCAAGTGAGAGCTATATTGAGAGCTTCGGTTTTTGGCAAAGTGCAAATTATGTTTCCGATGATTATAGATGCAGAGGATTTTCGGAAAGCCAAAAAGTTTGTCCAAAATTGTCAGCAGGAGCTTTCTGTTCAGGGAATTGCTTTTTCTCAGGAAATTCCCTTAGGAGCAATGATAGAAATTCCTTCTGCCGCATTATGTTCTGAAGAATTAGCCCGGGAATGTGATTTTTTAAGCATCGGAACTAACGATCTTGTTCAATATACTTTGGCCGCAGACCGCAATAACGAAAATGTGACATCTTATTATATTCAACATCATCCTTCGGTTTTGGGGCTGATTAAACAGACGGTAAAAAGTGCAAAAAAATATCAGACACCGCTTTCCGTATGTGGAGAAATGGCTTCCCATCCTCAATATATTCCTCTTTTAATCGGAATGGGAATAACGGAATTAAGCGTTAATCCGGGAAGTTTTTGGATAGCTAAATCCATCGTTCAGAAATGTGATGACCGGCTTTTTGCGTTGACCGAAAATCTTGATTTTGTCACCCCTATATATATAGTGGAACATTTAATCAATATTGACTTAAAATCCTATTATGCAAACAGGGAGGAATAAATGCTGCAATATGAATATCACAACCTCTTGGCTTCTAAACAAATGCGCAGTAATTTGCCCAAAGAGAAATTGCTGGAATGTGTAGATCAGGTGAATAATGCGCATCACGAAATTATGGCAGAACGCAATGCTGATTTACTTGGTTTCTATGATTTGCCCGATTGCTCTACAGAGCATATTGATAAATTTATCGCTAATCTCAATCCTGATTTTGATACAATGCTGGTTTTGGGCATTGGCGGTTCCGCTTTAGGCAATAAAGCCCTATATTCTGCTTTAAAAACAGAGGCGGAATTGCCCCGTAAACTCTTTGTTTATGATAATGTAGACCCTGTTTTGCTATATGAAATCCTAGCACAAATAAACCTGAAAAAAACTTTAGTGAATGTTATCACTAAAAGTGGAACCACAGCTGAAACAATGGCTGGTTATATGATTGTGGCAGATATAATTAAACACAAATTCCCCCAGGACTTTCAAAAGCGGATGATCATTACCACAGATAAAGAAAAGGGATTTTTAAGGCAGGTCATTAACAAAGAGGGTTACCCCGGTTTTATTGTTCCTGATAATGTGGGAGGCAGGTTTAGTGTTCTTTCTGATGTGGGATTACTTTCTTCTGCTTTTACCGGAATTGATATTAAGACATTGCTTAAGGGAGCAAAAGATATGCGGGAAAAATGTTTGAATCCCGATATTGGGGAAAATCCTGCTTACCTGAATGGCTTGATTCATTTTCTCTATTACCGCCAGGGAAAAAATATCAGCGTTATGATGCCCTACAGCAATTCCCTTTATGATCTTGCTGATTGGTATCGTCAACTTTGGGCAGAAAGTTTGGGTAAACGCAAGGACATAAAAGGTAGAGATGTCTTTGCGGGACAAACACCTGTGAAAGCATTGGGAACAACCGATCAACACTCTCAAGTTCAACTTTATACTGAAGGTCCCAACGATAAGGTCTTCACTTTCTTAACCGTGGAACACTTTAAACACGATTACACTATCCCTAATCTGTATCCCGACCGGGAAGAAGTAAATTACTTAGGTGGTAAAAAACTTTCTGAACTCCTTAATGCAGAACGATTTGCCACAGAAATTGCCCTGAGCAAAGCAATGCGCCCCAATGGCAATATTGTTTTCCCCCAAATTGATGAATACCACCTTGGACAATTTATTATGCTCTATGAAATTCAGACAGTTTTTACAGGCAAACTTCTGAACATCAATCCCTTAGACCAACCCGGAGTGGAAGCCGGAAAAATCGCTACCTATGCCTTAATGAATAAAAAGAACTATGACCAAGTACGAGCCGAAATTGAACAATACAAGATTGACCGTGGCTTAACCTAAAAAGAACTATAAATAATCATTAGCTAAAGATCACAAGCGATAAACTGAGACATTCAATGCTATGAACCAGCTTTTTCACCAATATTTAGAACTTACCTGAAATAATCAGGAAAATAGGTTTAGACCACCGGAAAGTTGAACTCCTCATCAACCCCTTTTAAAAAAAGGTTGAGACCACAGGAGGGTTGATGTCCCCATCAACCTTTATTTAAAAATTACTGATAAACCCTTTGCCCTGTGCTCTTTGTAACACTCTAAAACACCCGTTTTTTTTACTCTCCTGGAATGGCATTTGGGGCATCGTTTTTTATTCACTTTTATCCTCCAAAATAAAAATGTGCATTTAATTATATGCCATTCTTATGGATACCCCACTTTTTAGCAACTACATTTCTGGCAATACACCAATTTTTATGATATTTCTTATTGTGAAATGGGCATTGCTCAGTTACTTTTCGCTGGATTTTTTTCAATGTGAATATCGTTCAATTCCCTAACCTAATATAATATTAAGGAATTACTTATTCTCTTCCCTTTCTTCCCTAGTAGCATTGCTTACCCATTACCTACCCATTACGGATGGCATCCGTAATGGGTAGGTAATGGGTAAGCAATTAAATTAAGGATAATGGAATCCAATATTTGTTCGTTATTGACTTCTGAACTTTCTATTGCCTATGGGCTTACGCACCTGTCGCTAGCGTTGTGTCGCTCTTTGGAGCTGGAAAAAAGCTCAACTTTCTAAACCTTCTCAACCCTCTAAACCCTTCTTTCCGAGGGGCTTACGCACCTATCTATATTTAATTCCCAATTTACTTATCCGTTAAAAACAGAGATAAAAATTTTGCAGAATTTAACTTGACATTTTTTACTGATTAGGGGATAAGTAGTTTTTTTAAAAGAGAAAAAAAGCCGAAAAATAATCATCTAAAGAAATAAAAAACAGGGAGGTAACCTGTTATGGACAGGCAAAATAAGGAGTCCGATTTACAGTCCTTTAAGGAAATAAAACAAAGTGCGTTAATCTTTCAGGAAAAACAGGGCAAAGTTTATCGCTTTACCAAACGCTCTATAGAGGTTATCCGCTTGGGAAATCCTTATCCTGCAGCGTATAGAAAAAGTTTTAAGACGAATAACTGGCAGTGTTATATTCCATCCAAATCCTTTCCTTTTCTGTTTAATAAGCCATATATCAATAACTTATCCAGTGTCAATTATCCTATTCGGAAAAATGCACAAAATAAAGAATTCGTCTATAAAAAGATGGTTGCTTATGCAGGTGAGGATAAAATTGCTCTGCTGAATCTTTTTTCAGACCGTTATTGGTTTTTATATTGCCTGCTGATGAGAGAAGGAAATTATGCTTTGGAACTGATGAACACAAATCCTGCCTTGGGATATTTACTTAGTGCACACGCTGTTTTTCATCCCCTGAAAAGCAAAAAATACTGGCAATCGGTAAATAAACTGATGAAAATGAAACGCAAAAATATCCTGGGCTATTTTGGTTTTCCCGCTTGTTCAACAATGGTTAAAGTCATCGCTAAAATCAAACCCGAACAGTGTTCTGTGGATTTATTTTTTCTGCTCAGAACCGCTTTGCAAAATTCTCCTTCCATTCTGCGTCAGCTCTCTTTTTATCCTGTGCTGACTCCTACCTGCATATATATTTATGGCAACGGATTGGGAGAAATTTTGAATCACAATCTGATTGCCGATATCTCTACAAGAGAAAAAGAGGAAAGAAAAAATATCAACCGCTTGATTGACGATATCTGCCGAATACTTAATATCTTAAAAACATATAATATAAATGTATCAAAACACGAACTTATAACTATGAACGATTTGAACGCTATCCACAATAAACTGATGGAAGAAATGTTACAAATTAGAGATGTAATTAAACAACATTTTCCTGAACCCCCTCTGCCTGATATTAAATGTAACACCCTGTGGATTGAACATATACGGAACTCTGCAGAACTCTATATTGAGGGCTCAGAAATGCATCACTGTATCTATTCCTATACTTCTAATATTCAAACGGGAAATTGTTATGTTGCCAAAATGCTTTATCCGGAACGACTTACTATTATGTATAAAAAAACACCGAAAGATGGCTTGCAGCTAATAGAAACTCACGGAAAATGCAATTCTAACCCCTCACCCGAATTACTAAACCTGATTGATCTTTGGCTGAAAGGCAATTTTAACGCTCTTCAAGAACCTGAACAGACAGTCGCTTTTCCCTCTATAGAATAAATTAGTTCATTATTTGTTATTGGAGAAAATATAATGACGAAATTTGCAAAACAAAAAGGTAAATTCTGGCTTCCTAAATCTCCTGAGCATAAAGTGGATGGAGAATTTGAACTTGTTGACGAAGCTTTGGGCATTCTTACTGTTTATGATGTTATTGATTCTTCTGTAAATTATGCTGTCTATATTAATGAAGCCGATGAAAGAATGCAACATCCTTTAATTATTGGACAGCTAAATAATAACGAATATGTTGCTTTACTCGAATCAAGCTTTCATTTTCTACATATAAAAGGTGATAAAAAAATTTTTGGATATTATATAAATGTTACTGTATTCAATACTCCTTTTCTGATTAATTCAGAAAATGAGTTAGAGTTCAAAAAAATATCATTTTCATATGATAACCTTACCCAATACTTAGGTTATCCAAATGTAGAACATGATTTTAATAAGGAATCATTAAGTGTATCAAATAAGTTTACTACTTACGAAAATTCTTTTATTCTTAGCAATGAATTATTGTGTAAAATCATTTATACATTTGATTCATCTTTTTCTTTAACTCAAAAAACATCTTTTATTTCTCCAATAACAATTATTGATTTAGAGTCAAGTTCAGAAAAGAATATTTTTCAGTGGTTAAAATTGATTGATAATAATATCGGTTCTTTTTTTTCCTTTTGGTTGGAAAATATCTATGCCCTATTATGATTAATGCTCAATGTGAATGTGAATCACAAAGTTATACATGTCCCGTTTATTACAGGTATTTTAATAAGCATTCTAATCTGTTCAATAATAAAAGATTGTGTTTACAAAAAATGATGCCTGAATTAGAAGAAAATATGTGTGAATTCTATGATTTTTCTCAAAAATATCCTCTAATTATCAAAAATTATCTGACACTTTATAAATTTGATGCAATATTAGAATATCAGTATTTGTCTGCTGTATATACAGTTGAATCATTTGCAAGATATGTTCATCAGGATCATAATTATTTTCCTAATAAAGAATTTCAGCAGAAAATAGTTGAACCGTTATATAAATACATAGATCAGAATATAATCTGTAATAATAAAGATTGCATACAACGATTAAAAAATGCGATAAAATACTCTAATGAGCCCTCTCTCAGGTCTATAATTAAACAATTACTTAATAACAATAAGGATATTATTAGCCAGATAATAAATGATAATTTAAAGACCTTAACTACTAATATTGTTGATACACGGAATTGGTATACTCATTATTCAAAAGAATTTGAAGTAAAAGCAAAAACAGGGTACGAACTGTATAACTTATTTGTAAAAGTCCGTATTTTATTTGAAACATGCCTTTTTAGAAAATTGCATATGTCGGATGAGCATATTATTAGTACTATAAAGACAACATATTTACTTGACTCCCGTAAATAATTGTGGTGAACAAATTTCTTTTACCTACCTCATTTCCTCTTTGTTAGTAAATATTCTTTCTTTCTTTTTGCCTATAAACGCTTTTCTTCTTGACATAAAAGAATAGAATAAGAAAATACAATAATAGAATAATCTAAGAGGCAGTTTCCGATAATGAAGATATGTATTGTTTCCAATACGCATCCTACTAATGATGTGCGTTTATATTACAAATTGGCAATGAGTTTAGCCAAGCAAAATGAGGTCTATTTAATTACTACCAATGGCATCGTAAATGATACCAGTAATCCATATCAGATGGTAGTTGATGTTTCTTCCTCCCATTTAGCGATTTGGCATTTAGGCAAAAAGGTTAAAGAATTGAAGCCGGAGATAATAATTTGTGTGGAGCCCTTAACTTTGCTGATTGCGTGGGTATTAAAGAAAAAGCTGAAATTCAGGGTTATTTTTGATGTGCATGAATTCTTTGCCATTTCTTTCAGTGAAAGGTTTCCCCGGTTTTTGCGTTTTCCTGCCTATTTTATATATCAATTTGGCTTAAAGCGGTTAATGAAAATTGCCGATGCCGTCTTTACGGTAAATTTGGAGATGCAAAAACAATTGCAGAGGGGAAATAAAAACAAGCCCTTTTTGGTGCTGCCGAATTATCCGGTAAAAAATGTTTGGGATTATGAATGCAATATTCCGGGTTCTTTGGAACAGCTTTGCCGGATGAATTTTGATTTAATTTATATTGGTGGTTTAACTGAAGACCGTGGTATCTATAAAATTCTGAAAGTTGTTTCTCTATTGAAAAGTGATTTTCCTTTTTTGAAGGTGCTTATTCTGGGTAAATTTTTTAAGATAGACACCGAAAACAGATTCAATCAAAGCATTAATGACTATAATTTGAATGCAATAATATATTATCAAAGCTGGATTCCGGCAGAAAAAATTGGACTTTTGCTTAAGCGTTGCCGGTTCGGACTTTGGATTTTTAATCCGAAAAACAGACGGTTACGACTTTCCACTCCTCTCAAGGTTTTGGAATATCTTTCAGCAGGACTTCCGGTAATAACCATTAAGACACCTTTAATGAAAGCGCTGGTGGAAAAAAACGGTGTCGGAATTTGTTCTGCATACCAATCAAAAGCATTAGCTGATGCCAGCGCCAAAATGTTGAGATTGAATAATAATGAATACAAAGCTATGAGCAATAAATGCCTGGAATTAGCTGAAAACAAATTCAATTGGGAAACAATGGAACCGGAACTTTTCAAAGTAATTAACGGACCGGGCAAAAAGTGAAAATCCTTTATATAAGCTATTTTTACCCTCCTTTAGCTGGACCTGCCTCTTTGCGAAACCTGAAAACGGTTAAATATTTAAGTAAATCAGGTAACATAATTGATGTTCTTACTGTGGGCAATATTGTTTATAACTATTATGATAATGGCTTATTAGCTGAATCCAGGCAAAACCGGATTATGCATATTCCCTCTTTTGACCCGATGTCTATCCTGGAAAAAGTGAGCGGGAAAAATAAATCGGTTTCCCGCCAAATATATCATAACACACCGGAACGATTCAAACTCTTTATTCGTCAGCTTTATCCTTTGGATGATAAAGTTTTGTGGCTGCCCAATTTGTACAAAGCAGGAAAAAAGGCACTCAAAGAGGAAAAATATGACCTTATATATGTTTCCTGCGGACCTTTTTCTTCTGCGGTGGCGGTAAGAATCCTAAGTGAACATTATAAGTTGCCATACATTTTGGAAATGAGAGATTACTGGACTCTTTTAAGTGACTATAATTTGCAGGGAACTTATTTCAACCGTCTTTTTTCCCGGTACACGGAAAAAAAGCTTTTGCAGGATGCCTCTTTAATAGTTACGGCTACTAAAGGTATTGCAGAAGATATAAGTGAACAGTTTGGTAACTTTTTGAAAGAGAAAACCTTCATTCTGTATAACGGACACGATGAAGAGGATTTTCTTTCCCTGCCTGCATTTTCAACCGATAAAAGTAAGTATATACTCAGTTATTTTGGAGCTCTTTATGCTAAAAGGTCGTTGAAATGGCTGCTGAAGGCATTGCAGGATTTGAGAAAAGAAAACAAACTGCCCCCCAACTTTTCTCTTCATTTATATGGTAATTATCATATTGAGACCCTGCAGGAAATTAAACAAAGCGGAATTGAAGATTTAGTGAAAATAATTCCTCAACTTAGTCATCAACAGGCAATTTCTGCTATGCTTTCTGCTGATGCCTTACTGCTGCTGATAAATTCTGACAGCCCTAAAGGAACTCTTACCAGTAAGGTCTTTGAATATTTACGAACCGGAAAACCTATCCTGGCTCTCGTTCCTCAAAATGGTGAAGCGGGAAAACTCCTGAAAGAAAGTGGACAAAATTATATCTGCCCGATGGAATCCACTTCGGCTATTAAAATTTGTGCGGAAAAGTTATTTGCAGATAGAGATAAAGAACTTAAGTTTCATTATCCTGAAGATAAATACGAACGGAAAAAACAAGTGGAAAAACTTAATGAACGACTCCTTTCTGCATTATCCAAGAACGGCAGAACAGCGTCCGCCGGTACAAAAGGTGGAAAAACTTAATGAACGACTCCTTTCTGCATTATAAAGAAAAAATAACTTTGAACTCCGAACTTTGAACCACAAACTTTGAACCATGAACTTTGAACTCCAAACTTTGAACCTAGAACTTTGAACTCCGAACTTTTAACTCCGAACTTTGAACCACGAACTTTGAACTCCGAACTTTGAACTTTGAACCTCGAACTTTGAACTCCGAACTAAACCCTCTGCCCTTCGCTAACTTTTCAGATATTCTTTGACAGGATTCTGCTTCCAAATTTTATATGTTTATATAAATTCAGGGAGTGAGAGATGTCTTTCGTTCATTTACATAACCATACACAATATAGTATGTTGGATGGTGCCTGCCGAGTTGACAGGATGATTAAACTGGCTAAAGAATATGAAATGCCCGCTGTTGCTATAACAGATCATGGCAATCTTTTTGGTGCTATTGATTTCTATAAAACAGCCAAAAATGCAGGTATCAAACCTATCATCGGTATTGAGGCATACATTATTAATGGTGAACTGGAAAGCGAAACCGGTAAAAATGAATTCAGATATCATATAATATTACTTGCTCAAAATGAACAGGGCTATAAAAACCTGATGAAACTCTCCTCCTATTCCTATATAAAAGGATTCTATTATAAGCCCAGAATTTCCAAAACCCTCTTAAAACAATACAGTGAAGGTTTAATATGCCTTTCTGCTTGCGTTAAAGGTGAAATTCCAGCTCTGATTTATAATGATCGCATAAAACAAGCAGAGGAAGTTGCTTTGTGGTATAAAGACCTATTCCAGGAGCGTTTTTATATAGAAATTCAAGATCATAACCTGG
>Ga0302251_1000795_pt1 | contig 24546 bp, 22 predicted proteins | sample AAG_RA_Gln_MG_FD_193534 | JGI IMG/M metagenome (GOLD analysis project Ga0302251, IMG submission 193534) | Enriched activated sludge microbial communities from anaerobic digester in WTTP, New Holstein, Wisconsin, United States - AAG_RA_Gln | ecosystem: Engineered > Bioreactor > Anaerobic >...
CGTCCAAAAAACACCGCCAAACAAGCTTATGAACAAAAAAATATTTTTATCAATTTTTATTATCTTATTACTAGCTGCTGGATTTTTCCTATATTTTTTGCATAATCAAGAAAAAAAGAATGAGCTGGCTGTCAAAAATGTAATTGAAGGATTTGGAAATTCTTTGAAAAATGTTTCTCTTCTCGCTCCTCCAGCAATTCTTAATCAAGACCTAGACAAAAACTACAAAGACTTTCTCTCTCCAGCCCTCTTAGAAGAATGGAAAAAAGACTCTTCTCAAGCCTTGGGCCGTCTTACTTCTAGCCCTTGGCCAGACAGAATAGAAATTAGCAAAATTGAAAAGGTTTCAAACAGCTCATATTTGGTTGAGGGCTATATTATTGAAGTAACAAACGGAAACGGAACAGCAATAAAACGCCATGTTTTTTTAAAAGTGGAAAAAATTGACAATCGCTGGCTTATCTCTCAAATAACTGTTGGCGCTTATGAAGATGCTTGGAATATTTTTAGTTCTGCTGATTTAGAGTTTCAATATCCAGAAAACCTACCCGCTCAATATATTTCTCCTGCCGAATGGCCGCCACGAATAACAATAAGTGAAGGAAAATTAGAATGTCAAGAAAGCTCTTCAGAAAACAATTTTCCTTTAACAACAGCAAGAAAAACAATTGATAATAATGAGTACTGCGTTCAAACAAGACAAGAAGGTGCGGCTGGCTCTACCTATATTGAATATACCTATACCACTCTAAGAGAAGGAAAAATCATTGGTGCTAATTTTGTCTTACGCTATCCCCAGTGTTTGAATTACGATGACCCTAATAGAAGCAACTGTCAAAAAGAAAGAGAAAATTTTAACCTTGATAGTATTGTTGACCGTATTATCAAAAGCATAAAAATATATGGAGAATAGATTTTTCCAACTTAAAGAAGCAGTAGAAAAAGAACTTTCTCAAGCTGACCACGATATAGACCACACAATGAGAGTCTATAACCTTTCTTTAAAATTAGCTAAAGACAAAAATGCTGATTTAGATGTTTTAAAAGCAGCTGCTTTACTCCATGACATTGCCAGGGCAAGAGAAGATAAAGGAGAAGGCGACCATGCTCTTTTAGGGGCAGAAATGGCTATCCCCCTTCTTCAGAAAATTGGATTTTCAGAAGATAAAATACAAAAAGTGCAGGAGTGCATTGCTTCTCATAGATATAGAGGAGAACAAGAACCAAAATCAATTGAAGCAAAAATATTGTTTGACGCTGATAAGCTTGATAGTTTGGGAGCTATCGGTATTGCCAGAGCTTTTGCCTGGGTAGGAAGGAATAATGCTAAAATATATTCTGAAGAAAATATTGAAGAGTATATAAAAATAAATCTGAAAGGGGGAAGAATACAAGACAAAACAAAACATTCTCCTCAGTTAGAATTTGAAACAAAATTAAAGTTTTTGCCAGAAAAGCTCTACACTCAGCAAGCCAAAAAGATTGGCGAAGAAAGAATGATTTTTATTAAGAAGTTTCTGGATGCTTTAGAAAAAGAGATAAAAGAAGGGGTTGAATAATTTACCTTTTTGCCATATAATCTTTTTCACATGGAGGGATGTCAGAGCGGACGAATGAGGTAGTCTTGAAAACTACTGTGGGGAAACCCACCGGGGGTTCGAATCCCTCTCCCTCCGCCAATCAGTAAAAGTTCTTGCTAGCTCGCCCATTAATAAAATCGTTCGGATATTTTCAAATATATGGCCTTAGCTCCTGGTCCGATAATTTTCAATCGCCTTTTTCAAGGCTTGATTAGCTAAAACAGAACAATGCACTTTTTCTTTAGGCAATCCTCCCAATTCTTTCACAATATCATCTTTAGTAATCTTCACTGCTTCTTTAAAAGTTTTATTCTTAGCCATCTCGGTAGTAATTGAAGAAGAAGCAACAGCAGCTACACAGCCCAAGGTTTCAAACTTAATATCCTTGATAATTTCTTCTCCTTTCTTGTTTTTCCCCACCTTAATGTAAACTTTCATCAAATCTCCGCAGATAGGATTGCCTACTGTCCCTACTCCATCAGGATTCTTAATCTTTCCCCTATTTTTTGGCTTAAAGAATTGATTTAATGTTTTTTTAGTGTAATTGTTCATATTCTTCCAAAACATTGCCTGATATTTTTCTTAATTCAGCCACTGCTTTCTTAATCTTTTCTACAGTAAAATCAATATCTTTTTTGGTAGTGCTTTTGCCTAATGTCACTCGCAAAGAGCCATGCGCTTCTTCTGGGCTTAAACCAATGGCCAATAAAACATGAGATGGTTCAAGAGAATGAGAGGAACAAGCTGAGCCAGTTGAACAAGCGATTCCCTCTTTATCTAAGAGCATAATCAAGCTTTCTCCTTCAATATTCTTAAAAGTAAAGTTGGCATTATTAGGAGAACGATCCCTTAAAGAGCCATTCAATTTTGATAAAGGTACTTCTTTTAAAACTCTGCTTATTAAATGATTCCTTAATTGTAAAATCTTTTTGTTTTCTTTTTTAATTAATTCTAAAGCCTTGCCTAAACCAACAATGCCTGGAACATTATGAGTTCCTGCCCTCATATCTCTTTCTTGAGAACCACCTTCTTGGACAGAAGCAATTAAAGAATTATTTTTTATGTACAAAAGACCAACTCCTTTTGGCCCATATATTTTATGCCCAGACATAGAAAGGAAATCCACTCCCAATTTTTTAACATCGCAATTGAAATAATTAACAGCTTGAGTAGCATCAGTATGAAAAGGAACTTTTCCTGCTAATATTTTTCCGATTTCTTCAATCGGCTCTTTGGTACCAATTTCATTATTAACATACATAATGGAAACAAGAGCTGTATTATCTTTTATTGCTTTCTTTACTGCTTCTGGAGAAATTATTCCTTCTGTGTCAGGAGACAAATAAGTTATTTCAGCCAACTCTTCTTTTTCTATACTTGCGCAAGCAGCTAAAACACAATGATGCTCTATGGCCGAAGTAATAATATGCGGTTTGCTTTTGTATTTTAAGCGATAAGCTTTAGCCACTCCTTTAATAACCCAATTGTTTGATTCTGTCGCTCCAGAAGTAAAAAAGATTTCTTCGGGCAGACAATGGAAAAAACAAGCAGCTGTTGAACGCGCCTTCTCTACTGCCTCTTGTGCTTCCCGGCCAAAAAAATGAAGAGACATAGGGTTGCCATATTTCAAATTAAAATACGGCAGCATGGCTTTTAAAACTCTTTTATCTACTGACGTAGTTGCAGCATGGTCTAAATATATTCTTTTCATGATTTCAGATTAACACTCCCCTAATCTCCTGTCAAACAAACCTTTTAAAATATTAATAATTATGGTATTATTAGAAATAATAAATATGGTTAATCAAGAATTACTTTCATACATCCAAAAAAGATTAGAAAAAGGTTCTTCTCCAGAAGAGATTAAAGAAACCTTAATCAGCGCTGGCTGGAAAGAAACAATGATTAACGAAGCTTTCTCTTTCTTAGAAGAAACTCAGGCTCCTCAACCGCCCCAAGAAATATTTACTCCTCCCCCAGAACAACCAATCATTAAAAAAAGCAAATCTCCGCTGCCTTGGAAAAAAATAGCTGTAGCAGTAATTGCTCTTCTAATTATTGGCGGAATTGCTTTTAGCGCCTATTCATATTATTCTAATCGCCCCTTAATGATAGTTAACAAAGCTTTAGAAAAATTGCCAGAGATAAGAAGCTTTCAAACAAATAGTAAGCTCAAGGTGCAAATTGATAATCAAACTATTGAAAAAATAAAACAAGACAATGGTTTGGCTGCTTTTGATTCAGAATATTCATTTCAATTAAAAACAGGTATTGATTTTAATAATTTCAAACTAGACTCAGAAATTTCTTCTGATAAAGGCTTAGCTGGTGAATTAAAAATTACAGATAATGTTCTTTATGGAAAATTAAATCAAGCTGAATTATCTCTTGAGCCATATTTTAAACCTCAGGACACTGAACAAGTTCAAACCATTTACGACACTTTTAAAAACATTTTAACTGATAAATGGGTGAAGATCTCAGATGTTAATTTTAGCCAATTCGTTCCTAATCAAACAGCGGTTCAAGAAGCTTGCCAGAACATTATTGCCAATCAGTCAAAGATATTTAAAAAAATAACAAAAACGAATGATAATGGCTACAAACTAGAAATTGATAAAAATGCTTTATCAGAAGCATTGCCTAATCAAGAATTAAGAGAAGCTATTAAAGAAAGCGTAACAATCAATGACTTAGAGGTTTGGATAGACAAGAAAACAGGTTTAATAGAAAAACTTAAAATCAGCTTGAGCATTAATTTACCGCAAACAGAAATAATTCAGTACGAAGGCAGTTTCAGCAATTTTAATCAACCTTTGATTATTCAAGCTCCAGATAATTTTTCTTTGCCCGAAGAAATAATAAAAGAATGTGAGGCTAGTCTTCTGCAAAATCCTCTTTACCAAATAGCTCTGAGAGACCGAGAAATCATCAGTAAGATGGAATTGTTAAAAGAATCAGCCTTGGCCTTCAAAGAACAAAAAGGAACCTATGTCAACTTTGAAAAAAGCACTGCTTTTCTTGTTCCTTGGAGAACAATAAATAAACAAGGAGGAGCGCCTTTGGTCATGTATTACAAAGAAGACGCCTTTTGTATTCAAAAAGAACTTCTCTCTTCTAAACACTATTGCGTTGACTCTACTGGCTATTCAGGCAATGAAGCTTATTGTGATAAAACAAGCTGCGATTGCAAAAAATAAAGAATCTGCTACCCTGAAAACAATCAGCCCTCGTAGTTCAATGGATAGAATACGAGCTTGCGGAGCTTGCGATAGAGGTTCGACTCCTCTCGAGGGCGCATTTAATTATGAAATTAGGAGACCCAATTGAAAGTGTTCCTCGAGTTGGACCAACCTTTGCCCAAAAGCTTAAAAAAATGAAAATCAAAACCTTGGCTGATTTGTTGTTCAATTTTCCAAAATATTACAAGGACTTTTCTAAAATATCGTTTATTAAAAACATTAAAATAAATGAAGAAAATTGCTTTAAAGGAAAAATCATTGATATTGGCTTGGAAAAAACTTGGGTTAAAAAAATGTCCATTATTACTGCCTTAATCCAGGACGAGACTGCTTCTATTCAGGCGATTTGGTTTAACCAACCCTATCTAATGAATATTTTAAAAAAGGGAGATGAAGTTCTTGTGGCCGGAAAAGCTATTATAAAAAACGGAAGGATTGTTCTCAATTCTCCTGTTTATGAAAAAGTATCTTCTCAAGAAACTACTCATTTAGGCAGAATAGTTCCTGTTTATCAAGAAAGCAAAGGACTTACTTCCCGATATTTTAGATATGTTTTAAAGCCCATTCTTAAAGACATAGCTGAGAAAATGCCAGAAACCCTGCCTGAAGAAATAAGAAAAGAGCATAATCTTTTAGAATTAAAAGAAGCTCTTTATCAGATTCATTTTCCTGATTCCATAAAAATGGCTCAAAAAGCCAGAGAAAGATTCTCTTTTGAAAATATCTTTTTCATTTCTCTTTTCAGCTGCAAAAAAAGAATAGATAACCAAAAAGAAAAAGCCCCTCGCATTCCTATTAGTCAGCAAATAATAAATAGGTTTATTGCCTCTTTGCCTTTTGAATTAACTAAAGACCAGAAAAAAACTAGCGAAGAAATTCTAAAAGATATGGATAAGGCTTGGCCAATGAACCGCCTTCTCCAAGGAGATGTTGGCTCCGGCAAAACAGTAGTTGCTGTTTTAGCAGCAATCAATGCTGTTAAAAACAAAAATCAAGTAGTGCTTATGGCGCCAACAGAGATACTAACCAAACAACATTTCAAAACATTTTTCAATCTTTTAAAAGATTTTAATATCAATATCGGTCTTCTCACTGGCAAAGAAGATAAATACTATTCTAAAAAACTAAAATCAGACACTATTGAAATATCCAGGGAAAAACTTTTAAACAAAACCCTGAAAGGAGAGATTGACATTTTAATCGGTACTCAGGCCTTAATTGCTCCAAAAAAGAAAAAAAGGGCAGAAAAAAAGCTTTTATTTAAAAACCTGGGACTAGTTATTGTTGATGAACAGCACCGCTTTGGCGTAAAACAAAGAGCTGCTCTTTTGGCCAAAAACCAAGAGAAAATTCCTCACCTCCTTTCCATGACCGCTACTCCTATCCCCCGCAGCTTAGCTCTTACTCTCTGGGGAGACCTTGATCTTTCTGTAATCACTCAATTGCCTAAGGGAAGAAAAAAAATAATCACCAAAATTGTTACTGAAGAAAACAGAGGAAAAGCTTACCAATTCATTGAAAAAGAGATTAAAAAAGGCGGTCAGGCTTTTGTTATCTGTCCCCGCATAGAAGCAGACGATGAAAAAGAAGAAATTAAAACTGTGGAGCGGGAATACGAAAAGCTCTCCCAGAGAATCTTTCCCAATTTAAGAATAGAAATGCTTCATGGAAAAATGTCAGCCAAAGAAAAAGAAAAGAAAATGAAAGATTTTCGAGCCCAAAAATTTGATATTCTTGTCTCCACTTCGGTAGTAGAGGTAGGAATTGATATTCCCAATGCCACAATTATGATGATTGAAGGGGCTGATCGCTTTGGTTTGGCTCAGCTTCATCAATTTCGAGGCCGAGTAGGCAGAAGCAACCTTCAATCATATTGCTTTCTTTTAACCGAATCTAAAAACCTAACCACCAGAGAAAGATTAAAAGCCATGATTAAATATGATAATGGCTTTAAATTATCAGAAATAGACCTAAAGCTAAGAGGACCAGGAGATTTTTTTGGAGTGAAACAATGGGGATTGCCTGATTTTACCATGGCCTTGATAAAAGACGTAGAATTGGTAGAAAAAACTAGAAAAACAGCAGAAAAAATATTAAAAAAAGACCCGGAATTAGAGTCTTATCCGACTTTGAAAAAAAGATTAGAGGCTTTTGAAGAAAAAATTCATTTGGAATAAATCCTGATTAAGCTTGCTTGGCTTCGGTTTAAAAATCTTAAAGGTAAAAAAGTATTGCCTATCCCGCTGTCAATGTAAAGACGCGTTTTTTCATTTAAAGAAAACAGACCTTTATCATATAAAGCAAAAAATCCTTGACCAGGAACAAAAATAGCTCCAAAAAATGGCGCTCTCACTTGACCACCATGAGTATGGCCGCTTAATATTAAATCAAATCCATTTCCTCCTTGTTTAATTAAGGGAAAAGCATCATGAACCAAAAGCAAAGAAAATTTGTCTTCTAGCTCTTTCATTTCAGAAGCATCAGAATAATAATCAAAGCCGTAAATATCAATATCTTTGTATTTTGTTTTTTTATCATCAAGAATTGTTACGCCTCTTTTTTCCAATTCTTGATAAAAAATCTTAACATTTTTATGGCTTAAATCATGATTGCCAGAAACATAAAAAAGCGGCACCTTATTCAAAGCCAGCGCTTCAACAACTGCATAAACTTCATTATAGTCATTTGTTCTCTTATCAATTAAATCTCCAGTTAAAACAATAATATCAGGGTTGTTTTCTCTTATCTTTTGAAGAAAACCTTCAGATAGTTTTTTACCATGCAAATCAGAAATCTGAATAATTCTTGTTTCCTCTTCTACTTTATCGCTCTCAATCAAAACTTCATTAATTTTGGGAAAATTAACTTCAAAAACAATATCCAAAGAAAAAATAATTAAAATGGCAATAATTAACTTAGTATTCATTGCTCTTTTCTTACTTTAGGCGTAACCCAAAATCCCATATATCTGCCAGTTAACCAATACCATTGAGCATGAAGAGCAGGCAGGGCACTGAAAAAAATCATAACAAAAGGAATTAAAATCCACTGCAGAGCCATTGTTACGTATTTAAACTTTCCATAATTAACTGGCTTGGGTGGAAGAAGAATCATACTGGTATAAACAGAGCCAATCAAACCAGCCATGGCAATAGTTAAAATATAGCTAGTAATCTTGGGCAGATTATAAGAAATCAAAGTTTGAGAAAAAGCTGATCCGCCAAGGTACAAAGGCAACCAGCCCAAAAGAAAAATAAGAATTGAAGAAACTGCCCAAGAAACATGGCCCTCTATTAAATCAAACCCCAAGGCCAATTTTTTCTTCCAATTAATTTTCTTGTTTTTAAGGCTGGCAAAAAGAAAATAAGGCACCTCTCCTACTCCATAAGCCCATCTTTTTTGTTGCTTGTAAATATTTTTTAAAGTTGTCCACAGGTCTTTATCGCAATTAGCGTCCATGGAAATAGGATAATAAATAGGCTGAACACGATAATCTCCGTCATAATAAAAGAAGCATTGCCAAAAAATTCTGGAATCATCAGAAATAACGTTTGTTTGCTTAAATCCAACATCAGCTAAAGCTTTAAAGCTCATTGCATGAGAAGAAAAAGTTACCAAGCGCTCCGGCCTTTCCTGATTCATGGTGTGCCAAAAAGTAGAAGAAAAAGAAAAAACCCTGGAAATTGAGGGGGTTTGCCAAATATTGTTAAGATACAAAGGAATGGGTTGATAGCTGGTTCTTAATGGCTTTTCTACTGTAAGATAGTAATAAGTTAAACAACTGAAATACTTAGGATAAACCCAAGAATCAATATCCAAAGAAGAAATAATAATGTTTTCATAAGGAATCTGCAAGGGGTCAACAATCAATTCTTTAGCTTTTTTCCCAGCCCAAGCATCATTAGAACCATGACCAGCAATTTCTCCAGGCAAACCAAACGGATGCCAAGTAATAAGAAATTTAAAAAATTTATCTCCGTATTTTTCTTGTATTTTCTGAGAAATAATTGAAGCGTTTTCTTTATCTCTTTCTTCGCAAGCCAAAACTACTATCAACCTGTCTTTGGAATAATCAGTTTTCAATAAATGCTCAAAAGTTTGCTCAATAATTTCCAATGGCTCTTTGTAAGTAGGAAGAATAACTAAATGATAAATATCTCTCCAAGAATTAATCTTAAGACCATTTTTTATCTCCTTCAGTTCTTCTAACCTAGCCAACCAATCTTCTTTTTCATTTTTTCTCATTTGATCATAGCCATACTTTAAATGAAAAGAAAAGTAAATGGTACGGAAAAGCCAATAAACATCATAAAGAATGATAAAAAAAGCTGCAAAAACAGGCAACTTAAAAGAAAAGAAAACAGCTAAAAACAAAACAGAAAAGCTAATTAAACCAACCAGCATTTCAAAAAAGCGATATAAACGCCTTTCTTTTTTATCAGTCAAATCCGAAGCTCTTCCTATTTTAAGATAATATTTATCTTCCATTTAAATGTGACCCTACAGGGAATCGAACCCTGATTACCAGATTGAAAATCTGGTGTCCTAACCGTTAGACGATAGGGCCAGACGATGCCCTATTTATATCAAAATTAAAGAAAAAAGGCAACATTTGCTAAAAAAGCTTTTTTCCTTTACAATAAACATATATGAAAATTCTAGGAATAGAAACTAGTTGCGATGATACAGCGATAAGCGTCATTGAGGCTAAAAAAGCCAACCCCCAAAAAAACTGGCCCGGAGTAAAAATTCTTTCCAGCCTTGTTTCTTCTCAAGAAAAACTTCATGCGCCATATGGTGGAGTTTTTCCTTCTCTCGCTAAACGGGAGCACCAAAAAAACATTACTCCCCTTTTGCTTCGTTCTTTAGAGGAGGCTCATTGTTTGAAAAAAACAAAAACTCCGGACAAGCAAAAAATTAAAAAAGTAGAAAATATTTTAAAAAGGAACCCTGAACTTTTTCAAAACCTCCAACCCTTTCTAGAAAATTATCAAATAAAAGGAATAGAACGTCTGGCTGTGACCACTGGTCCTGGTTTAGAGCCTTGTCTTTGGGTAGGAGTCAACCTTGCCAAAGCCCTCTCTTTTTACTTTAATTTGCCGGTTATCAAAGCCAATCATATTGAAGGCCATATTCTTTCCAATTGGCTTTTCCCAATTAAATATGCTCCCCTTCCTCTCGTTGCTTTAATCGTTTCTGGGGGCAACACTCAATTATTTCTCATTAAAGAGTTTGGTAAATACAAACTAATTGGAGAAACTAGAGACGATGCTGCTGGAGAGTGTTTTGATAAAACAGCTCGTCTTCTTGGCTTAGTTTATCCCGGCGGTCCTGAAATAGCAAAATACGCTGAACAATTTAATAAAGAAAAAGGTTTAAACATTAGCCTCCCTAGACCGATGATAAATGACAAAAACTTTGATTTTAGTTTTTCTGGACTAAAAACAGCTGTCCTTTATGATTGCAAAAAAAGAAAGAAAATTTCTCCAGAATATGTAATAGAAATGGCTCATGAAATCCAAGAAGCAGTGGTTGAAGTGCTTTTAAAAAAAACAATGAAAGCAGCAGAAAAGTATCAGGCTCAAGCTGTTTTGATTGGTGGAGGAGTTTCTGCTAATAAAAATCTGCGCCAAGGGTTGAAAGAAGAATGCGCCAAAAGAGGATTAATCTATTTTATTCCTGACCCTAGGTTTTCAATGGACAATGCCGCCATGATCGCCTTAATAGGGGCCTTGTCTTCTTCTGAAAAAGAAGTAAAGTGGAAGAATATAAGAGTCAACGCCAATGCTAAACTATAGTGAAATCGTTTTTTATTTCCTTTTAGCAGTTTTGCCTGGAATTGTTTGGCTTGGCTATTTTTTAAGAAAAGATAATTTGCCTGAACCAAAATTTCAAGTCTTAAAAGTTTTTACCCTAGGCATAATTGCTACTGTTCCCACTGCTTTTTTGGAAATAATTCTTCTTAAACATTTAAACGCTCTTCACCTAGCAACTATCCCCTATTTCTTTACCAAATATCTTCTAGCCATTGCTTTGGTTGAAGAATCTTTCAAATACCTGATAGTCCGTTATTTTATTATCAAACAATCATCTCTTGATGAACCAATTGATATTCCTCTGTATATGATTATTTCCGCCCTAGGCTTTGCCACTGCTGAGAATATTTTAGTTTTTAGTAATCAAATCGTAGAATTGGCTGCCAATCCTTTTGCCTTAGTTGTTGTTAGATTTATTGGAGCCACCTTTCTTCATGCTTTATGCTCTGGCTTAATAGGTTGCTTTTTAGCTCTTTCTTTTTATTACTTCAGAAAACGTTGGTTAATTATTCCTTGCGGTTTTATTCTAGCTATAATTTTCCACGGCCTCTTTAATTTTTACATAGAATTAGGTATAATAAACCAAAAAGAAAATCTTTATCCTTTATTAATTATTTTTCTCTTAGCTGTCATCGTTTCTCTCTTCTTAAAAAAATTAAAAAAGATTAAAAGTGTTTGCAAAATATAACATGGCTTTATTCAAAAAAAAGAAAACAATTGAGGTCAACGAAACTGATATCGTCCAAAACGCCAAAAAATGGAATGTGACAGAAGGACAATTAGCAGTTGATGTTTATGAAACTGATAAAGAGCTGGTTGTTCAATCAGCTGTGGGAGGAATAAAAAACAACAAAATAGAAGTTTCTCTTGAAAACGATATCCTGATTATCAAAGGAGAAAGAGAAAACCCTGTCAAAGATGAAAATAAAAAATACTTTTCTCAAGAATGCTATTACGGCCCTTTTTCTCGAGAAATTATTCTGCCTAGAGAAATAGACACTAGCCGCATAGAGGCTAATGTCAAAGACGGTATTTTGGTGATAAGAATGCCAAAAATAGAACGGGCGAAAAACAAAAAGATACAAATAGAAAGTTGAAACCGGGGCTAGCCCGGTTTTTGCTTGGTGCCGAGGGAGGGAGTCGAACCCTCACATCCGAAGACATATGCTCCTAAGGCATACGCGTCTGCCAATTCCGCCACCTCGGCAAAAGAAAACATCCGCTCTTTTTGATAAAGATATACCAAAAGAAAGCGGATGTCAAAGTTTCTTACTGCTGAACGCCCATCATCAATTTTACAATTGAGGGGATAGCTCGAGCAAACAAAGCAATGGCAATACCAATAGCCGCGTACATGATATAGTTTCTTCCCTGTTTGACAGCATCAGGATTTCCTCCAGCTGTAGTAAACTTAATCGCACCCATGATAATCATTAAGGCAGAAATAGCCATTAAGAAGATAAATATCCAATCAGTAATTGTGTAAACGCTATTAAGCAAGCAACACATTCCGCAAGGGCTGTTAGTTGTATTGTAGTCGCAGAAACCGCTAGTAGGACAGCCAGTAACATTGACGTTATGCTTCATATAGCAACCATTCAATTCTGAAGGAGTTTGAGCAAAAACAGGAAGGACAACAACTGCCAAAAGAGTTAAAGCTACTGTTAAGAAAATCTTTTTATCCATAATATTATTTAATGACCTTTAATTATTTTAACAAAGACGACCTTTGTTGTTATTAAGAAGATGTCGATACTAAGGTTCTGACAATACTGGTTATTCCTTGGGCAATTAAAACTATTGCCAAGCCAACAGCAGCATAAGTAATCATTTTTTTGGCTGTCCCCACTTTTTTTTCATTGTCTCCAGCAACAGTAAACATCACTCCACCAATAACTACAAATAATACTGCCAAAAGTCCAGCAATAAAAGAGACATAATCAGTAATGTTCTTGATTGTTTCAGTGACTGCATCGTCATAAGTATCAGCTGAAATAAAAGTCAAAGGGATAATAAAAAGCAAAGAAATTATTAAGATTTGTTTTGTTCTTTCCATATACATATATTATACCACTAACCTGTCGGACTTTCAACTAAGTCTTGTAATATTCCGACCAAGCTCTTTGATAAAAGGACTATTAATAAACCAACAATGGTCCATAAAATTATCTTTTTCCCTTTCTCCACCTTGCTCGGATCACCGCTAGCAGTAATGAAAGTGACGCCTCCCCAGACAAGCAAAAGCGGCATTAAAACCAAAGCAATGTTTAATATCCAATCAAAAACAGCGTTAATCAATTCTTCAAAAGTATCATGAGGAATAGGATTAGGAATTACTGTTTCTCCTTGAGCTAAAACAAAATTGCAAGAAATTAAAGTAATAATTAAAATTGTTGTAAAAATATATTTTTTCATGTTTTTTTAATCAACATAGCCCAATGAAACTTTCCAGCATCAAACTCTTTTTCCACCTTAAATCCAAGCTTATTCAGTAACAATCTTAATTCGTCAAAGGAAACCACCCTTTCTTTTATTCCCACTGGGCTATCTGACTTCCAGTCAACAATCAAAGCAATTCCTTGTGGCTTTAATAATCTATATGTTTCTTTTAAAATGCTTTCTTTATCATCTGATTCAAAAAGAATATTGCTTAATAAAACGAAATCAATGGTATTGCTAGCAATTTTAACACCTTTTTCTACGTCTGCCAAGATGGGCCTAATATTAACAATTTTTTCTCTTTCAATCCTAGCGTTTAGGGCTGAAATAGCTGAGTCCAAAATGTCTACTGCATAAATCACTCCTGTTTTCAGCATTTTAGCTAAAGGAACAGCCCAACCGCCTGAACCACAGCCCAAATCACAAACCACCATGTTCTCTTTTAAAGGAACCTTTTCTAGTATCTTTTGCGGATTAAGAAACTCATCAACCATATATATTATTGACTAGCCTCTCCTGAAAGGCAGATAGCTGCTGCTACCTTATCTCCTTCTTTCATTTTCATTATTCTAACTCCTTGAGTGTCTCTGCCTAACTTAGGCACGCTTGCCAGTTTAGTTCTAATAACGTGACCTTTCTGGGAGATAACAATAAGGTCTTCTTGATTTTCAATGATTTCAATTTTTACTAATTCTCCTGTTTTTGAAGTAATCTTGGCTGTTTTTACTCCTGTTCCTCCTCGGCCCTGCTTTTTGTATTCTGACAACAATGTTCTTTTGCCAAAGCCGTTTTCAGTTAAAACCAAAAGGTATCCTTTTTCTTTTAATTTATCTTTTCTCACTACTTCCATACCAATAACCTCGTCTCCTTTCCTTAACCTGATACCTTTAATGCCTGTTGCTGTTCTTCCCATCGCTCTTACCTCTTTTTCAGAAAAACGAATTGATTGGCCTTGTTTAGTAGCAATGATTATCTCGTCCCCTTCTCCAACTTTCTTTACGCTACACAAAAGATCGTCTTTCTTCAAATTAATAGCAATTAAACCATTCCTTCTTACGTTCTCAAAGTCCTTTAATTGAGTTTTCTTAATTATGCCATTTTTTGTAGCCATAATCAAGTATTTAGCTCCACCCTTAATATCTTCTTTACTCAAGGGCAAAACTGATAAAACTTTGTCCCTACTGGAAATCTCCAAGAAATTAGCCAATCCCCTACCTTTATTGGATTTTTGACCCTCTGGTATTTCATAAGCCTTAGTTTGAAAAACCTTTCCTGAATCAGTAAAGAAAAAAATAGAATCATGGGTTTTAGCAGAGATGAAATGGCAAACTTGGTCATCTTCTGAAGTTTTCATTCCAATTGTTCCTTGCCCTCCTCGATTCTGTTTTTTGTATTCGGCTGGATTGATTCTTTTAATATATCCGCCGTAAGTCAAAGTAACAATTGTATCCTCCAAAGGAATTAAATCTTCTTCAGAAATAGCTTCTGGGCTATGCTTTACTACTTTTGTCCTCCTCTCGTCCCCAAAAAGCTCTATTTCTTTTTCTAAATCATTTTTAAGAACTTTCTTCTGCTCTATCTTGCTAGCCAATATTTTTTCATATTCTCTCATTTCGTTTCTTTTTTCCTCCAACTCATCTTCTATCTTTTTCTTTTCCAATTTAGCCAATTGGTGAAGACGAATTTCCAAAATAGCTTCAGCCTGAATCGCTGTAAGTTTAAACTTTTTAATCAAATTAGTTTTAGCCTCTTCTCTGTCTTTTGATTTTTTAATAGTTTCAATCACATCATCAATCTTTGTCAAAGCCTTAGCAATTCCTTCTAAAATATGGGCTCTTTCTTTGGCTTTTTCCAAATCAAAAGTCACTCTTCTGATTAAAACTTCTTGACGATGCTGTAAATAAAGGTCTAAGACATCTTTTAAATTAAGGATTCTTGGCTCAATTCCATTAACCAAAGCCAGCATGTTTAAATGAAAAGTTTTCTGTAAATCAGTATATTTATACAAAGAATTAAGTATTTTTTTAGGAATAACTCCTTTCTGCAAATCAATGGCGATTCTCAATCCTTCTTTATCAGATTCATCTCTGATATCTTTAATTCCTTCTATTCTTTTATTCTGCACCAAAGAAGCAAATTGAGAAATTAAAACTGATTTATCAACCTGAAAAGGAATCTCAGTAATAACAATCTGAGTTTTATTTTCCTTTTCTGCGATATCAACCTTCCCTCTCATTAAAAAGGATCCCTTGCCTTGAGAATAAGCAGAAATTATTTCTTTTTCATTAAAAATTATTCCGCCAGTAGGAAAATCAGGCCCTTGAATAAAGTTTAATAAATCTTCAGTTTCTGCCTTGGGATTATCAATTAAATAAATCAAAGCTCGACAAACTTCGGTCAAATTATGAGGAGGAATATTAGTAGCCATGCCCACAGCGATACCAGTTGAGCCGTTAAGCAATAAATTAGGAAGAGGCGCAGGAAGAACAACTGGTTCTTTTCTTGTAGCATCGTAATTGTCAGTAAACTCAACGGTATTTTTCTCAATATCTTTAAGCAGTTCTTCCCCTGCCTTAGAAAGCTTGCATTCAGTATATCTTTGAGCGGCCGGTGGGTCTCCATCAATGGAACCAAAGTTTCCCTGGCCCTTAATCAAAGGATACCTTAAAGAAAAATCTTGAGCCATTCTAACCAAAGCCCCATAAACTGAGCTGTCTCCATGAGGATGATATTTTCCCAAAACCTCACCAGTAACAGCCGCTGATTTTCTGAACTTAGTATCAGACCTAACGCCCATTTCATACATGGCATAAAGGATCCTTCTCTGAACAGGCTTTAAACCGTCTCTTACATCAGGCAAGGCCCTAGAAACAATGACTGACATTGCATAATCAAGATAACTTTCTTTCATCTCTTCAGAGATTTCCACTGGCTCAACTTTGCCTATGTCTTGAATGATTTTTTCTTCTTTTTTTGCCATTTGCTATTTTTCTTCCAAAATTATTATCTCTGCTTTCTCGTTTTCATTAGAAACATTCTTTTTATTAATGCTTAATTTTTCCAAAGGAACTATTTCTTTTTCTCCCATTGCTTTCAAAAAAGCATTAAGAGTGTCTTTTTTCTTAGAATCATAAGCCATGGGTATAACTATTTTTGGTTCTATCTTAGCAATTATTTTTTCTGCTTCTTTAAAATTAATAGTTTTATCTCCGTTAATAGGAATTAAAAGAACATCAACCCTGCCCAAGGCCTCTAACTGCTCTTCATTAATATCCTCTTCTCCAAAAAATCCAAGGTGGCAAATCCTAACTCCTTCTGCTTCAATTAAAAAAATAATGTTTTTCTCTTTATCAAGAGTCAAAGAAGGTACAGCTTGAATAAAAACTCCCCTTGATTCGTATTCTCCCCAGGAAGAAATAAAAAATTGCCCATTTTTCTTCTGGGGCGCGCTATTAACTTCGTGAGTTTTCAAAACAATATCTGCTTTAGACTTTTCTTTTTCGTCAATACTTATAGAAACTCCTTCATTTTCGTTAGAAAGAGTTGTAATTTGAAAATAAGTTTCTCCACACCAGCTAATCTTCATAATATATTATACAATTTATCTGGGAGCGGGCGAGCAGAATCGGACTGCCGTCTCAACCTTGGCAAGGTTGCATAATGTCCACTATACGACGCCCGCATCTTGTGCCGAGGTCCGGAATCGAACCGGAATCTAATGTTTTTCAGACATTCGCCGTGACCGCCTTGGCTACCTCGGCAAATTATACCATTTTTATTCTTTTTTCCAAGCTGTGTGGGCGATGTAGGGCTCGAACCTACGGCCTCATCGGTGTAAACGATGCGCTCTTCCAGCTGAGCTAATCGCCCGTGGGCGGGGGGAGATTTGAACTCCCACGAGAATAATCCCCTATGCTCCTCAAGCATAGATGTCTACCAATTCCATCACTCGCCCTCTTGCTCTATTTTCAACTTTGCTTTTTTACCCTTGGCCTTTCTTAAATAATAAAGCTTGGCTCTTCTTGTTTTTGTTCTTTTTAAAACTTCTATCTTAACAATTGAAGGAGAGTAAATAGGAAAAATCTTCTCTACTCCTACCCCTCCTATTACTTTTCTCACTGTAATCATGCTGTTTGGTCCTTTGCCGTGTTTTATTGCCAAAACTTGACCTTCAAACGATTGAATTCTTTCTTTGTTTTTTTCTTTAATTTTTTGATAAACCTTGACTGTGTCTCCCTGTTTTATTTCGGGAATTTCTTTTGTTTCCATGTTTTTGTTTTTTATTTTTATAATGTGGGCGTATCCTGACTCGAACAGGAGGCCTTTACGATGTCAACGTAACGCTCTAACCAACTGAGCTATACGCCCTTTTAACTTTTAAAAGGGCTTGCCTGCCCATTTTTTATTCTAAAGGATTTAAATGATTTAGTCAAGAAATTCCTAGTGCTCGAACTAAACCAATTCAAACTTTCTTTATTATCTTACCAAATTTAATCCACAAATCAAAGAGGAAAAATCTCAAACGCTAAAATTAGGCAGGCGGGGTGAAACCCCGCTTGCCCACTAAAACGCAAAATCTAATACCTTTTCGTTTGCCCAGTACTTCGGACGGACTCGTTCAAAATTAGATTTTTTATTTTTTAAATATAATTGGCAAAGTTTCTATGTTTTACTCGTCTCTACCCAACAAGTAGGATCTTCAGCGATATAATCTCCACTTATTCCTTCTGCAGCTGCTCTACAACCACCGCATAGTCTCTTTAAATCACATACATTACATTTACCTTTTATCTCTCTTTCAATTAAATTATGAATTATTTTTGAAGAAGTATAAGCTTTTAAAATTTCCTTTGGGGTTTTATTTTTTATATTCACTATTGGTTTTAATAGCATTGAACATGGAGTAATAGTTCCATCGGGCAAAACATTTATGGTTATAATTCCTGCAGAGCATCCTCCTAAAAATGATGGGCTTTGACAATCAAATTCGCCAAAATCCCAGGTTTTTGTAGAAACAGCAAATTTAAGTGGATCTTCAGTTGAAACTCTAATTCTGGAAGAGTATTTTTGTCTATATTCTGTTATTTTTTCTAAAAATAATTTTTTCTGTAATGGATTTAATACTAATTGCTGGTTCAATCTTCCTTTACCTGTCGGAATTACAGAACCAAAACCTATTCTTTCAGCATTGCAATTTATTGCAAGTAAAATTAAATCTTCAATTTCATCAAGAGTATAAGGGGTAATAGTTGCCCTTATAGAGCTTACAAGTTTTGATTTTGCCAATAATTTTACTGCTCTTGTAGCTTTTTCAAATGCGTTAGGAAATGATCTAAAGGAATTATGTTTTTCGGGATTAACGCTATCAATACTTACCTGTACATACAACTCTCTAAAACCGATATTTTCCAGTCGTTTAATTTTATCTTCGGTAAGTAAAGAACCGTTTGTAGTAATAACAGCGTGATGAATTACTTTTTTAACATCATCGACTTTTCTTTTAATGAGCTCCAGGATTTCGAATATTTGTGGGTGTAGAAAAGGTTCTCCTCCCGAGATTGTAAAACGCATCTCCGCACACGCCTCCGGTAGTGCAAAATCTAAAACCTTTTTAATATCGTTTAAAGTAAGGTCTTTTTGAGGATCTTGCCATGCCCTACAGTGTTGGCATTTCATGTTACATCTTCCGGTAATTTCAAATTGAATCATTTCCAAAAAAGTCTCATACCTCGCATGAGAAGTTTCAATAATCATATTTACTCCATATTTTATTTATAATCACCACAGGTAGAACAAGTGTTTTTGCCAATAACCAAGCGAATAATTTTTTTCTTTGAACGCTTGCTTTTCATAAAATCTCTTTGTGATTTATTTTTTATCTTTTAGGCTACTCGTCGGCCGTTCGAGTAGTGTTTTATCATAAACTATTATAAACTACATTTTTTATTCCCACCACTAATTAAAATTTAGCATTTTCTCTATTTCTGTGTCAAGTACTATTCTAGAATAGACTGTGAATAAAAAAAAAGAGGGCTCAAATTAATGAACCCCTCTGGTTCAGCGAAAATAGGGCTGTTTTGAGAGGAGGAGGGGCCAACTCAGGGGCTCAAAAGGTTTGTTTCCCTGAAGCTGATTGAGTTTTTGTAAGAACTCAGGCCCTTTCATCTCTTTTTGGCCAGGAATCCCTCGCTCTCTTACGGTAATCATTCCATTCTTAAGCTCTTTATCACCCACTACACCAATAACCGGTATCCAATTTACTTCTGCTTCCCGAATTTTACGAGCAACGCTTTCGTTACGGTCGTCAACCTCCACCCTTGTTCGCATTTGAGAGACAATCTTCAGACATTGTGAAAGATGCCTATCCGCCACAGGCACCAATCGAACCTGAACCGGACACAACCAGTAAGGTAGTTTAGGAACCTCTCTTCCTTTAATTTTTCTTGCTTGTTGTTCTAAAAGAGCATAAAGATTCCTGTCTACCGAACCAGAAATGGAAGCATGAAGAAGTAAGGGATGTTTGGGTTTGCCGTCTTGATCAATATACTGGATATCAAACCTTTCAGCGTTTTCGACATCGATCTGGACAGTAGAAAGCGCGGCTGCTTTTTTCTGGGGATCTACAACATTAAATTCAAACTTGAGAATGAAATAGAAAGATCGTTCCTTCCATCTCTCGAAGAGTACTGGCTGTCCGAAATCTTTGACAATATCGAGAATAAAATCTCGATTCTGGTCAAAAAAATCATCTACTACCCTTATCGCCATTACATAATCAAGCTCAAGGTCTTTCATCCACTCCTTACAGAGCAGGTATTGTTGATAAAATTCAGCTTTTGCCTGTTCTACATCGACGCAAAGGGTATGCATATCAGGCATAGTAAACCCTCTCAAGCGACGAAGACCGGCAAGCTCACCTGCTAGCTCACGACGAAATGAATAGTGAGTCAACTCGTACAACCGGACAGGTAGATGCTGATAACTTAGTTGCATGTCGTGCATAATGAGGTACTGACCAAAGCAAGCGGCAAAACGAAGAAAGTATTTTTTCTTTCCGCTTAGAAGTTGGTACTGTCTTGCAGGAAAACGTTCAAGGTATCGGGATAATTGAGGATGGTTGAGGTCGTACATAATAGGACTTTCAACCTGCATTCCTCCGTAATTTCTGACCATCGTCGAGACATGTTCTTCCATAAGCCGTTTGATTAAATGTCCCTTGGGTAGCCATCTAAAATTACCTGGGTCGGCAGCGGGTTCGTAGTCAACCAATTCCAATTGTTGCATCATCTTCACATGAGCAGGAGCTTGCTTCGCTTCACGAGAACCTGAGCTTTCGTAACGATAAAAATCCCTTAAGTCGTCATGCTCTTTCCAATTAAAATCATCTGCTTTTATTATTGAGCCATCTGGAGAGACAACCAACCATTCAGACCGTGGCTGCTTCTGTCGCTCAGCCATTTTTCTTACCTCCCCTCTCGGGATTGTTGTTAATGTGCGATCAAGAGAATTCTTGGTCTTTAATTCTCCTGTAGAAATTATACTCTTAGACCAGATTTTATCAGGCGATCCTTTTTTAATTTTCTTTTTCATAGATTTCCAAAAATTTAATAGTTTATTATTTTCCTATAAAATATATTATCTTAATTTTAGAAAATAATCAATTGTTTGGCAGCTTATTGTTTTTGAAAACGAGTCCGTCTGAAGCACCAGGCGAGCAAAAAAGGTCAGAAAATTTTTGCGTTTCGGTTTCAACGGGCGGGACGGAAATTCCATCCGAAAGAAAAATTCAATTTTCTCTAATAAATTAAAGTTCGTGTCCGAAACTTCGAGTGCGCATGGATGGATTCGAACCATCGACCCCAGGTTTATAAGACCTGTGCTCTAACCACTGAGCTACATGCGCCTATTTCTTTCTCTTTGCTCTTACTATTTTTTCAAATTCCTCTGTTTCAATAGTTTCTTTTTCAATCAAAGTTTTTGCCAATTTATCTAAAATGCTCTTTTTCTGTTTTATCACTTTTTCTGCTTCTTTTTCAGCCTGATTAATCAGTTTTTGCACTTCTTTATCAATTTCCAACGCCACTTCTTCAGAATAGTTTTTAATTTCTCCTAATTCATTACCCCAAAAAGCATCTGTCCCTTTTTCACCGAAAACAATTGGACCCAAAGAAGACATACCATAAACTTTGACAATATTTCTCGCCAGCTGAGAAGCTTTAGCTAAATCATCGGAAGCTCCAGTAGTAACATCACGATACTTAACTTTTTCAGAAACATAACCAGCCAAAAGAACAGCTAATTCTGCCTCAAACTCTGATTTTGTTCTTAAAAGCCTGTCTTCTCGAGGAACCTTTAAGGTATAGCCAGCAGCCATTCCTCGAGAAATAATGGAAATCTTTCTTACTGGTTCAGCTTTAGGAGTAAAAGCAGCTACTAAAGCATGTCCTGCTTCATGATAAGCAGTAATGTTTTTTTCTTTTTCAGTCATAACATGGCTTTTTCTTTCTGGTCCAAGCAAAACCTTTTCAATAGAATCCAATAAATCCTGCTGGACAATACTCTTAGCGTTTTTCTTAGCAGCTAAAATAGCAGCTTCATTAAAAACATTAGCCAAATCAGCTCCAGAAAAACCCGGCGTCCTCTCTGCCACTTCCCTCAAATTAATATCAGAAGCTAAAACCTTTCCCCGAGAGTGAATCCTCAAAATATCTTCCCTTTCTTTAATATCAGGCAAATGAATTACTATTTTCCTATCAAACCTGCCCGGTCTTAAAAGAGCTGGGTCTAAAACATCTGGCCGATTAGTGGCCGCCAAAACAATAATTTTATCATTCTGCTCAAAGCCATCCATTTCAGTAAGTAATTGATTTAATGTCTGCTCTCTTTCTTCATGCCCGCCAGTAATAGCCGGCCCCCTAGCCTTGCCAATGCTGTCTAGCTCATCAATAAAAATAAGGCAAGGCTGATTTTTCTTGGCTGCAACAAACAAGCTCCTCACCCTGCCTGAACCTACACCAACAAACATTTCCACAAAAGAAGATCCGGCCACAGAAAAGAATGGCACATTGCTTTCTCCAGCCACTGCTCTAGCTAATAAAGTTTTACCGCAACCAGCCGGACCAACTAATAATGCGCCCTTAGGAATGCGTGCTCCCATTTTCAAGTATTTTTCAGGATTTTTAAGAAAATCAACGATTTCTTCCAGCTCTGCTTTTTCTTCTTTTAATCCAGCGACATCTTTAAAAGTAATCTTTTCTTTAGGATGACCCTCTGCTCCAAAAAGCTTAACCCTAGCTTTGGTAAAATCAAAGGTTTGGGCTGCTCCAGACTTAGCTTGACGAGCTAAAAACCAAAAGAAAACTCCAAACATTAAAAGAGGAAGGACAACTAAAAGCAAAAACGGCCAGAGCCATTCGCCAGCACTGCTTGGTTCTTCAAAAACAAAGGAAACTCTTCCTATTTTTTCTTTTTCTGCGCCAAAGTTTATTAAAGCTTGACTAGCGCTTTCGCCAGTTTCTTTTTTGGTTTGAAAAACATTACCGTCATAGTAAGTAATGGTTAAATTATCGCTCAAAACTTTAATTTCTTTTACTTTATCGTTATTGATGTCTTGAACTAATTGGGTAATAGAAATTTCTTTAATCGTTTCCTTTGGAGTACTAAACAGGTCAAAAATAGTTGCTAAAACTAAAAAAATTAAAACAATAAAAATAATGTTTTTTAAAAGACCCCTTAAAGGACTGGTCATAAATTTAACAAAATTATTTTTTTAATTTCAAAGACATCCAATGTCTTTGCGGCTGAAAACTCATTATTTGAAACTCATATTCTTTACCCGCTTCCAGCGCTTCTTTCATCTTGCTTTCAGCGCCAAACTCAGAAATATGAATCAGTCCTTGAATTCTAATTTGATCGTCTCCCTCTTCTTCTTTTTTCAGCTGAACAAAAGCTCCAAAAGGATTAAACCTTATTACTGTTCCTTTAACAATATCTCCTTGTTTTAAGTTCAATTCTTGCCAAGGATCTTTCTTCATTGCTTTTAATGATAAAGAAACCCTTCCCTGAGAAACATCAATAACTTTAACTGTTACCTTATCCCCCACCTGAACAATCTGGAAAGGGTCTTCTATTAATTGCCAATCTAATTCAGAAATATGAATCAGTCCTTCTAAAAGATTTTCTTCCTGAGTTTCTTCCAAGGTTTTACCAGGCAAAGCAAATTTAACGAAGGCTCCGAAATTAACTATTCCCGATATTTTTCCTTCCACTTTATCGCCTACCTTCAAGGATTGAATGGCTTTTTTGAATTGTTCGCTTTCTTTTGATTCTTCGGTTAGAATAATCTGGCCCGCCTTTTCATCAAAATCTAAAATTTTTACTTTAATTTCCATACCAATAAATGATTGCAACTTTCTTAATATCTTTGTCTTATCTCCTTCTGGAACTTTAGGATATTTTTCCGGAGAAAGCTGAGAGGTGGGTAAAAATGCTGGGATGCCTGAAACTTCAGTAAGCAGCCCTCCTTTGTTTACTTTCATTACTTTTATGGTAAACGGTTTGTCTTCTGCTTTCTTTTCTCTAACCAATCTCCAAGCCATATCTTTTTCTGCCTCTCTTAAAGAAAGCTCTACAAAACCATCTTCATTTTCCGTGCTTACTACTTTTACCGAGACAACATCTCCTTTTTTAATATTTTTCAAAACATTTTTAGCATTTTGATATTCAGCGCCATAAACAATACCTGTTTTCCTTGGGCCAATGTCTAGATACAGGACATTATTTTCCACGGCCAAAACCTTGGCATCAACAAGATCCCCCTCTCTAAGGGTTTGGACGCTATCGCTAAGTTTTTGCGCTAATTCTGCCTGCATATATGCCAATATATACCATAAAAAAATAAATAAGGCAAGGCTTGACAGGCTGTGGAAAAACCCTTTGACAAACGCTTTTTTATAAGATAAAATTATTTCAGCCTCTGAAAAGAGGTTTTTATATGACTAAAACTTACAATTTCATAGTTTTACTTATGGGGCTGGCTGTTTTTACAGCTTTTCTTGCCACTGAAAGCCAAGCCTCTTCTAGCCAGACCGAAACTTCTTTTCTCTCACCGGAGAATGGACTAGTGATTGAAGATAGTCAGGCTAGGGTAAAAAAGAAGATAAAAGTAGTGGTTACTGCTTATTCTTCTTGTCCTTACGAAACCGATAACACTCCTTTAATCACTGCTAATGGCTCAGAAGTCAAAGAAGGAATTGTGGCTAACAATCTTTTGCCCTTTGGAACTGAAATCAGAATTCCAGAACTTTATGGGAACAAAGTCTTCGTGGTTGAAGACAGGATGAGCGCCAAAAAAGGCTATTACCATGTTGATATTTGGTTTCCTAGTAAAGAGCAGGCAATCAGGTTCGGAGCTTTCAAAACATACATTGAAGTTCTTGAAAGTTAAAGTTCATGGACAAAGAAGATATT
>Ga0302251_1000802_pt1 | contig 24418 bp, 16 predicted proteins | sample AAG_RA_Gln_MG_FD_193534 | JGI IMG/M metagenome (GOLD analysis project Ga0302251, IMG submission 193534) | Enriched activated sludge microbial communities from anaerobic digester in WTTP, New Holstein, Wisconsin, United States - AAG_RA_Gln | ecosystem: Engineered > Bioreactor > Anaerobic >...
ACGGAACCGCTGCTTCCAAGGCGTAATCGGTCTGCCACAACTTACAATTCTTTACTCAAAAAATTCTTTATTTCAAGGAGCTGCTCATATAAACATGAATTTTAATATTATTATACAAGGCGTACTTGACGTACGCCGCAATGACGAGGGATGAAGCGCAACGCAGCATCCGGCCTTTTTACGAGGCCGTCATCTACGGAAGGCGGTCGATTCTCATATCGACCGCCGCATTCCCGGCCGGAAATTCAAGCCGGTCAACGTTTGTCCTGACCGCGCCTATATCTTCCAACTGCCGGACGAAAGCAGCGATGCGCCGTCCATCTATTTGAACCTTCAGAAAGATCACTTCTCCACGGTGCCGCCGCTCCAAAATCCTCGCATTAAACCGGTAAAGGCACGCTTCAACATCCTGCAGCCCCTGATTTATCTCCAATACCTGGATCGTCAAAGCAAGCCCCGGCCTTTTCACGGGAACCGCTTCCGCCGCCGGCAAAGAAGGTGATGCGGCCGTCATGTCTCTGCTTTCCCGTACTGCGCCGGGGACGGCTGCTTTTGATTTTCTGCTTTGGGGAGAGGAAAGCACGGTCGGCCCCGATATTGTCTCTGCTTCTCCTTTGGCGTTAAATTTCCCGGCCTCGGCTGCAATCCCGTTATCTTTCAATGCTGTTGCCGCCGGATGATCTTCCCGCAGCGGCGCCGGAAAAGCGGTGAGGTTGTCTTGCTTGCCTTCGCCGGCCGCCGGTGCGGGAGCAAACTGTCCGCAATTGGGGACCTGTGAAGCTGCGGAAGGCGCTTTTCCATCCTGTGCGGCCGCGGCAGGAACAGATGGTCGGCGGGAAATTTCCGGCGCGCTCCGCTCTTTGACGGACCCGGTCACGGGCGCGGGCAGCGGCATCATTTGTTTTATCTCCGGGCCGCTTTTCTGGTAGACCAGGAAGGCAAAAACGGCGATAAAAACGGAGGCCAGGGCCTGAATCGGAATCTTGATGTGCAGGGGAAAGAAGATCCGGCGCCAGATGCTTTGCTTTTTCCTGCTTTCTTCCCTGATCGTCGCCATGATCCTCTGCTCGAAGAAAGGCGGCGGCTCCACCTCTTCGAGATTGTGCAGGAGGCTTAACGCTTTGCTCAAGTCCGCGGCATCCCGCCGGCACCGGGAGCAGACGGCAAGATGTTCCTCAACACGCTCTTTCTCTGAAGGAGAGAGGGCATCGTCCGAATAGGCCGGAAGCAAATTGTTGATGTCTTTACAATTATTCATCGCAGATCACCGAATATTTTGAGCAGTCCTTCTTTCAGGGCGTTTCTGGCTCGAAAAAGGCGCGACTTGACCGTCCCCTCCGGCAGTTTCAACATATCCCCGATCTCTTCATAGGAGTATTCCTGAATGTCCCGGAGCACGAGAACCTCCCGCTGTTCACCGTCGAGGGCGTTGATGCAGACCTGAATTTTTGCCGACAACTCCTTCTTCTCCAGACACTCAATGATGGATTCTCCGCCGGAACGGATGGTATTCAGAAGAGCCTTCTCCGAAACTCCTGCCGGCTGGTCAAGAGATATTTCTTCATTTCCGGAGCGGGCGTTTTTTTGCCGGAGATGATTTCTGGCCTGATTCAAGACAATACCGCCAAGCCAGGTGGAAAAGCGGGAATCGCCCCGAAAATTTCCTATTGCCCGATAGGCGGAAATAAACGACTCCTGAACGATGTCGCAGGCCTCGTCATAGTCGCCGATCATTCGGCAGGCCATGTTGAACATTTTCTTTTGATGCCTCCGAACCAGAACCGCAAAGGCCTCCGTATCGCCCTGACGTGAACGCGCCACAAAACCGGCGTCATCATCCCCGATGATCCGGTTTCGTGCATCCCCTTGAGCAGGTATATCCGGCAAAGTGTTTCCTCCAGTCAACGTCGCGAAACTATCACGCCATCTTGCTTTGCGCAATGATGGAAAGTTCTTCTTTTTTCAGAACCGCGGCGGCGGAGGTGCGTATTCTACGTTATCCCATAAACGATTGTGCGGACGGCGGGGCGTCTGGATGCAGGATATAACACCCAGCTTACAGAGGGTCGAGCGCCATTCATATTTGATGTAGATGTTCTCCACAGCGCGTTTTTCCGGTTCAAAATTCACGATTCGCGAAGGGGAATATTCATCCCGCCCATATCCGGTGCCGGCACTTTCCATATCCTGCTCCGTTGCCGCCGCTTTATCCTTCATCCGCCCGTCCAATGCCCGCGGCGCTGCCGGCGCCGACTCTGCTTTGCTTGCGGAACCGGCCCTGCTTTCCCTCCGGGGTGAAAAGGCGGGAGATTGCTGTAATATATTCGCGGGCTGCCCGCAGTGGTTTACTTCCGGATAGACGGACACGGCGATGACTCCCATGGCGGACCGATCACCAAAAGCGGCGGCATAAGAGTCGGGAACATCCGTGAAATAAAAGCGATTAATGCGATCTTGCGCCGTACGCCACCCGGAAAACTCCTCTGCGGCATACGGCTCCAGGATGTACATACGTTCATTGTTTTTCAGAGAGGATTTTTTGCCGCTGATAATGTTGCGGCCGTCAACGGCTATGACCAGTCCGATGCACTGATTGAGGCGGTTTTGCACTTTTACGCGGTAGTGGTCTCCTTTTGTCGCCTCAGCGTACACCTTGTGCAATCCCTGTCTTATTTTCACCGGGTAGAGTGGCAATGTACGGCCGTCGTCGGTTGTAATCTGTACATCGACGGCGTCTCCAACACCTCCGGCCCAGGCATTCGCGGCAAAGATGATCAGCGCCGCCATAATGGCTAACAAGATTTTCTTCATTTTCAGTTCCTCCTCAAATTGTCTTTGCAATCTTAGACAACGGGAGACCCGAAAAAGTTCCCGAAAAAATATTTTTTATGACACCGACGGGAATAAATTAAAGACGTTTTTCATTTTTCTCATCATAAAATTCCGGATACAATTTCTTTGCACACTCAGGACAGATGCTGTGACTGAATTTCGCCTCGGAGTGATCTCTGATATATGCTTCAATCTGATTCCAATAGCCTTTATCGTCGCGAATCTTTTTGCAGGAGGCGCAGATGGGCAATAATCCGCTTAAAGCTTTGACTTGAGAAACCGCTTCCTGCAGTTCCAGAATAAGCCTCTCCCTTTCTTCTTCATTAAGCTTCTGCTCAGTAACATCCCGGATCGTTCCCTGAAAGCCAATTGTTTTGCCGTCTGCATCGCATCGGGACACTGCCGTGATCAGCACGTGCCTTATGCTGCCGTCTTTTCTACGCAAATTAAGTGGGTATTCCTTGGTATAGCCGCATTCGGAGGCAACTTTGATATGCTTTACGCGTTCTTCCTCGTTGGCATAGACGAAGGGTATCTTCATTTGGAGCAATTCTTCACGACTGGAATAACCTAACAGCTCAACCGCAGCGTCGTTAATATCGACAATTTTCCCATTTTTTGATGTTATGAAGACGCAATCCCGCGAAGTTTTAAAAAACTGATTGTATTTTTCTTCGCTTTCTTTCAGCACCGTTTCCGTTCTCTCACGTTCAAATATTTCCTTCTGCAAGGCTTTGTTTGCCTGCACCAGTTCGGCGGTTCTTTCCCCAACCCGAACTTCCAGTTCTTCCTTCGCCGTCTGCAGCGCTTTTTGCGCCTGCTTGAGCTCGGTGATGTCGCGAACAGATTCGATGGCGCCGACTACGTTACTGCTGCCGTCATATAACGGCCTTGCTTTCCCCCAGAGGACCAGAGGATGTGCTCCTACAGCCATACGAGTTTCGGTCAAAAGAACATCTCCCTCCCTCTTGACAAAATCATAGTTCTTTTCGGTCTCGGCTTCAGATCTGAACACCAGGTCAATGAGCACAGGCCTCCGCATACCATAAAAAGGTATGGCATATTCTTGATTCCCCTTCCCCAGCATATCTTCCGCCTTGAAACCGGTCATCTCCTCCATGGCACGGTTCCAGGCGATCACTTTCCCGGAAAGATCAATGGCAAATGTCGCATCCGGCAGAAAGTCAATAATATCGGCCAGTCGCCGCTCCGATTCTCTCAGCGCCGCCTCCATGCATCTGCGCTCAGTGATGTCGCGGATAGACTCGATCGCGCCGACTATATTTCCCCGGGCGTCATACAACGGGGCGGATTTTCCCCAGAGGGTACAATGCGTTCCTCCTAAAAGAACATCAGATTCGGCTAAAAAATCATCTCCCTCTTTTTTGACAAAATCATAATTTTTTTCAACCTCTTCATCAAATCCGAAGACCAGGTCAATAATCATGGCTTTGCGCATACCATAAAAAGGTATGGCATATTCTTGATTCCCTTTTCCCAGCATATCTTCCGCCTTGAAACCAGTCATCTCCTCAACAGCCCGGTTCCAGGCGATCACTTTCCCGGAAAGATCAATGGCAAATGTCGCATCCGGCAGAAAGTCAGTAAACTACTACCGGCTCAAGCCGGTAGCTTTGGTAGCGGTCTGAAGACCGGTACTATTTTATTGGATTTGGAGAAAAAAATCAGCATGCGGCATTCTTGCAGCTTGCGAAGAATTATCCTTGTCATGGATGCCGCATGCATACTAAAGTCTTCGCCTGAAGGCGAGGGTTTTTCTCCCAATCCCCGAGGGAGACAATAATATCAGCCAGCCGCCGCTCCGATTCTTTCAGCGCCGCTTCTATCCGTTTTTGTTCAGTGACATCCACCAATGTCATCAAAGTCTGTTTAGTGCCGGGAATGACAGCTACCGTCGTAACAATGTCTTTTATCTGCCCGTCCCGGCTGAGAAGTTGAAATTCATATGTACGGGGAGCAGACGGAGGATCGACATGGCGCAGACGATTATATTCTTTCATCCTTTGCAGATCATCTTTGCGGTGAACAAATTCCATCCACTTTTTCAAGCCTTCTACTTCCGTCCTCGTGTACCCGGCAATTTTCTCAAATTCACCGTTTACCACTAATATGACGTTATCTTTTTTAAAAATGACCGTTGCGATTCCCGCATTTTCAAAGACGGTCTGATAGAAATTCTCCGATTCGGCATTGTACCTAATAATTTCCATCATCTCCGAGAAATGTTCTTTTGTCTTGTTTTTATCTTTCATTTGCCTATTTCTTTCCGGTTTTTGTTTCTTTCTTCCTCGTTTCGGCTAAATAAGAGGTGTTAATATTCAACAGATATAGCAATGAGCTAAGCAGCCGCTGCCGGATGGCATTCAGGAAATCAGTCTCAGCAGGCAGGAAGAGAGAAATAGAGAGCATGAACATTTTGAGATAATACCGACGCCATCCAAAGAATGCAACTTGGCATAAAAAGTGCTGTTAGTTTGCAATGATCTTTTAGATTAGTTCCAGCAGAGAGTAAACATAGATTTAATGAGTGCTTATTGGGTGGCAAATCTACCTATTTTTCAAAAAAACGCAGTTGGGACTGGAGATTTGAGGTCCTGTCCAGCCCTAATTTCTTTCTGATATTTTTCCTGTGCGTAGAGATGGAACCTTCTACAATCCCCAATGCCGTGGCGATTTCCTTGGTTGTTTTACCATCCTTTATCAAATAAGCTATCTGAATCTCTCGGGGAGTCAGATTAAACTGGTGGATATTTTTCAACAGCGGGGATGCGATTTCGTCCAGATTCTTTTCAATGGTATTGAGGAAGAATTTCTGCTGTGCGTCGAGGTTGTTCTTTCTAATCTTTTCTAAATAGGGAAGCACAAGACTCCCGATATTCGCAACAAAATTCTCTTCCAGCATTTTTCTGTCATTGTCTCTTTTCTTCAGCAGCACATTCAGCGCCGTATTTACTTCCTGAAGATTTTTTGTCTTGTCTTCGAGTTCTTTTGTCCTTTCGGCAACTAGAACCTCCAGCTTTTCACGGTATTTTCTTAATTCTTCTTCATTTTGCCTCTGTTCGGTGACATCCCGGACCGTCCCCTGGAAACCAATTAGATCGCCGTTCGCGTCGTAGCGGGCCGCCGACGTAACCAGCGTATGCTTTATGCTGCCGTCTTTTCTGCGAAAATCAACGGGATATTCCTTGCTATAGCCGAATTCTGAGACAACGTCTATGTGATGTCTCCATTCTTCCGGATTGACATAGAGATCCGGAACCCTGATCGGAAGCAGTTCTTCACGGCTGGAGTAGCCTAATAACTCTACCGCGGCATCATTAATATCGATAAGACTTCCATTTCTTGTTATAAAGACGCAATCCTGCGAAGTTTTAAAAAACTGGTTGTATTTTTCTTCACTTTCTTTCAGCGCTGTCTCTGCTCGTTTGCGCTCGGTGATATCATGCACAATGGCCCACAGACTGACAGGTTTTCCGGCCTCATCGCGGATCAGAAATGTGCTCAATTCGACGGGAAAAACAGAACCGTCCTTTCTTTGATATTCCTTCTCGTAAATTGGCGCGTATCCCTGCAGCAGGATCTGGTCTTCAACAATGCTGTTTTCCAAAGCATGCCATTTCTCGGGAGTTATGTCTGAGTATGTCAGGTTACACAACTCTTTTTCCGAGTAACCCAGCATGGACTGATAGGCATGGTTGGATTCCTGGATGCGACCTTTCATATCTACAATAACAAAAGCTTCCTTCATGGATTCATGCAGACGGCGGTACTTTGCTTCGCTCTCGCGAAGCGCATATTCCGCCTGCTTCCGCTCGGTAATATCTCGTGAATGCACAAGATAGCCGATGTTGAATTCTTTCGTGCCGCCTCTCAAGGGAGTAATCAAAACCAGGAGATAGATGATGCCGCTTTTCGTCGTTTTATATAAATTGCACGCAGTTATTTTCCCAAAATCATAAGGTATCTCCAGACGCACACTCTCACCCCTCCGCAGTTGCGCCTTGCAGTCTTCTTTCAGGTGAGGGTTTTCAAAGAGTTGGACACCTTTTACTGCTTCAGCATCGGAGATGCCGAATATATCAAGGCAGGCTCTGTTGACGTCCAACAACACACCATTCCGATCGTATAGTTCAATTCCTAAAGGCGACTCCTCGTAGATGCCTCTGAATTTCTCCTCGCTTTCGCGGAGCGCCTCTTCCGCCCGTTTCCGCTCGGCAATGAAGCGTGCCTGTTGGATGTTTTGATAGGCGAAGGCAGAGAGCTGATTGGACAGTGCAAATAAAGTGCAGGCGATTTGCTCAAACTTTTCCTGCGGCATGACGGGAACCTGGAGAAAGGCTTCGCGGAATGCCGTCTCGTCAATGCCGAGCTCACGGGCGTATTCCAGAATTTCTTCTTCGCTTTGCGCTTCGTTTCGGACCTGGCCGATCAACCAGTTGGCGATTTGGCGCCCTCCGGCGGTGATGCTTGCCCCGGCTCCCCACAAGCCGGCGCTCAAACACTTGTGGATGGTCGGCCCGTAGGGATTGTACCGTCCAAGTTCCGCATCGGATTGCTGACAGTTTTTGAGTCCTTTCTCATTTCCACGGACAAACTCACAGAAAGATGTAAAATTGCTGGGTTGGGTGATAGCTCTGCCGTCCGGATGTGTCAGCAGAATGGCAACTCCCCAGGAATACGCCAGATTGTCCTGCAGGCGCTGCAGGTCGGGCAGATTGAACAGATCTTCGAAGGCAATGTTTTCGATTGAGTTTTCCGACAACGGCTGTGTTTTCTTTACCCGCTTGCCCTTGTTTCCCGCCTTCTCCAGTTCAGCGATATGCCGACGCAATTCCGCCAATTCATTTAGAAGCTGTTCTTTCGTCTGCTCGTCACCTTTCATTTTCGGCACCTCGAAGATTGTTAATTTTCATCATAATCATACATCATTTAGGAGAATAAGAGGATTTGGAGGGGGAGAAGGAGATTCAGCTATTTGTCAAAAAACGCAGTTGAGACTGGAGATTTGATGTTCTGTCCATACCTAATTTTTTCCTGATATTTTTTCTGTGGGTGGCGATGGAACCTTCTACAATCCCCAATACCGTGGCGATTTCCTTGGTTGTTTTACCATCCTTGATTAAATACGCTATCTGAATTTCCCTTGGGGTAAGATTAAACTGCTGAATGTTTTTCAAGAGTGGAGAGACGATTTCATCCAGATTCTTTTCAATAGTATTCAAACAAAACTGCTGCTGCATATCGAGGTTGTTCTTCTTGAGCTGTTCCAGATAGGGAAGCACGAGACTGCCGATATTGGCAACAAGATTCTCTTCCAGAATCTTTTTGTCTTCATCTCTTTTCTGCAGCAGCACATTCAGTGTAACATTTATTTCCTCAAGATTTTTTGTCTTGTCTTCGAGCTCTCTTGTCCGTTCGGCAACGAGAACCTCCAGTTTGTTACGGTATTTTTTCAACTCTTCTTCATTCCGCTTCTGCTCGGTAATATCACGGATTGTTCCCTGTAATCCTGTTAATCCGCCATTCTCATCATATTGCCCCACTGCTGTGACCAGCGTGTGCCTGATGCTGCCGTCTTTTCTGCGCAAATCAGCAGGATATTCTTTAGTATAACCGCATTCCACGACTTCATTGTAGAGTTCTTCCCGTTCCTGCGGATTGACATAGAGATCCGGCACCTGTAATTGCCGCAGTTCCTCAAGACTGTCATAGCCGAATAACTCCAGGGCGGCGTCATTCATATCAATTATTTTCCCTTCCCTTGATGTTACAAAGGTGAAATCCCGCGATGTTCTAAAAAAATGTCTGTATTTTTCCTCGCTTTCTTTCAGCACCGCCTCTGCTCGCTTGCGTTCGGATATTTCTTTCTGCAGCGCCCCGTTTGCCCGCTCCAGTTCAGCGGTTCTTTCGCGAACCCTCATTGCCAATTCATCACGCGTTTTTTTTAATTCAGTAAAGTCACGAACGGATTCAATGGCGCCGACGATGTTGCCGTTTTCATCATACAACGGCCTTGCTTTCCCCCAAAGCGCACGTTGCACGCCTCCGGCAGGCACATCAGCCTCGGCGAAAAACACATCCCCTTCTTTTTTAATAAAATTATACTTCTTTTCAAGATCTCCAAGAAATTCGAATACCATGTCAACCAGCATAGGCCTGCGAATGCCGTAAAATGCCAGGGCATACTCGTAGTTGCCTTTTCCCAGTATATCCTCCGCTTTTACACCGGTAATCTCCTCGACAGCCCGGTTCCAGGCAATCACCTTCCCGGAAAGATCAATAACGAATGTTGCATCAGGCAGAAAATCAATGATATCGGCCAGCCGCTTCTCCGATTCTCTCAGAGCCGTTTGCATCCGCTTGCGCTCGGTGATGTCACGTATAATGCAATAATAAACCGGTTTCCCCAAAACCTCTGTATACTGTGCTGTAGCGTGGAGATTAATGATTTCACCCTGCTTGGTACGATGTCGAGTTTCAAAATCAGATATTCCGCGTTGGATGACATATTCTATATGCAGTTGGATTTCTTCCGGTGTTTCATCTACTTCCACATCAAAAACACTCAGTTGAGAAAATTCCTCACGTGAATATCCATGCTGACGGCAGGCGGTTTCGTTGAAGTCTAAGAAGCGCGTTGTCGCCGGGTCAACAATTAAAATACCGTCGGGTGAATGATCAAACAATAAGTGATAAAGTTTTTCAGTGTCGTGTAACGATGCCTCAACTTGTTTGCTTTTTGTTAATAGTTCTTCCAGTTTTTTGACTTTTTGTTCCAATTCTTCATAGGTGGGCTTTAAGGTCATAAGCAAGATTAGTTCCGATTGTTTAATAAAACAGACTAAAACAGTTTTCTACCAATATTACAAGATGAAATTAACGGTGGCGGAAATTGCCGTTGCCATAACAGCGGGCAGTCATTATCTTTAATTCAAGGTGAGGTTATGAAAAATAAATTTTTTTCCGTTCTGCTGATTGTTTTGTTGCTTATAGCCGCGGGGGGATTGTTTATCACCATCGGCATGAACGGGCAAAATAAAGAAGGGGGCGTTATGGATAAAAAAGCAATGTGGGAGAAAGCCAGGAAAAATATGACTCCGCTCCAGTGCGACGTGGCCTTCGAAAACGCTACGGAAGCGCCTTTTAAAAATGAATACTGGAACAATCATCGGGAAGGAATCTACGTGGATATTGTATCGGGTGAACCGCTTTTCAGTTCCACAGACAAATTCGATTCCGGAACAGGCTGGCCCAGTTTTACGCGGCCCATGGAGAAAGAAGATTTACGGGAAAAAGCGGACAACAGTTATTTTATGAACCGGACGGAAGTACGCGGTACAAAGTCCGACATTCATCTGGGGCACGTTTTTGAGGACGGGCCGGCCCCGACCGGGAGGAGATATTGCATTAATTCCGCATCATTGAAGTTCATTCCCAAGGAGAAAATGGCGGAATCAGGATACGGCGAATATTTGTATTTATTTACCGGCAGATCAGCTCAGGATAGGGAAACGGCAATTTTCGCCGCCGGTTGTTTCTGGGGAGTGCAGGAATATTTCAGCCGGGTGAAAGGGGTAATAAAAAGCGAATCCGGCTATACCGGGGGAACAAAGAAAAACCCCACCTACGAGGAAGTCTGCACCGGTAAAACCGGACATGCGGAAGCCGTTCGGGTCGTTTTTGATCCCGGCGTGGTTAGCTACGAGAGACTTCTTCAGCATTTCTGGGAAATACACGATCCGACGAGCCTCAACAGACAGGGTAATGACATAGGCAGTCAATACCGGTCCGCCATATTTTACACTAATCCCCGGCAGGAAGCGGCTGCGAAGTCTTCTCGTGAAAAACTGGCGAAATCCGGCAGGTATTCCCGAAAAATCGTCACCGAAATTTTACCGGCAAAGGAATTTTATCCGGCCGAAGAATACCACCAGGACTATTTGAAGAAAAATCCTCACGGCTACTGCCACATCGACTTGAGAAAAGCTGTCGAGGAATGATCCTCAAGTTCATGACGATGTTCCTTCTTGGTCCGATAAAGCTTTTATTGTTTCGACAAGACCTTCCAACAGGATTTTCATCCGGTCGAAGTCCAGGGTGTCGATCGTGTCCGTGCTCGCATGATAGTTCGGATTACGATAAAACGCCGTATCAGTTATCATTACAGCAGGGTATCCCTCATCCCAGAATGATTTGTGGTCCGAAAAGTCCACGCCGGGAACGGCGCTGACGGTAACCAGTGTTTCAACGGGAATAGAGGAATGTTTTTTCAGATATCGTGCAACTTGCTTTGCAAGTTTACGGGAATCAAGATTACCGACAACACCGATAAAGTCAGGCCGATCAGGGTAAAAAAGATGCATCACCGGAATGGGGTAGGTTTGAGCGCTCTTTTCCTCGCTGAAATAACCCAGCATTTCAAGGCATAACATGGCGACAATCTTTTCCCCCCGCTCTTTTGCCTGCCGGGCATAAACGGCACTGCCCATATATTGAGACCGAAAAACAGGCGGTTCTTCAAGCGCAAAAAACACAAGACGGATGGTCCGATTGGGGCTAAATTCTTTCAACATTCCGGCTGCTTCCAGGAGCACCGCCACGCTGCTGGCATTGTCATCCGCGCCGGGAGTGCCCAAAACCGTGTCGTAATGGGCACCAACGAGAACCGTCTCTTCGGGAGCCTCTGTTCCCTTCAAGGTGACAATGACATTATTGTAAAATTGATCCTTATAGGAAACTTCCTGTCGTTGCGGTTTATAACCTCTTTTTTCCAGCGCCGAACATATGTAGTTCTCAGTCTTTAACAATTTTTCATATTCGTAAATACTTCTTGATCCAATATGGACGGAAAGGTACCGGACATGCTGATATAGAGCAGTCTGACGCATAGCGGGCGTGACATGATGGTATACAGAGGCTGTTATTCTTACCCGGAGGAGTGAGTACAGTAAAAATCCTCCCAGAAATAAAATGACTATCAATAAAATAATCATGATCTTTTTTCTCATGGGATGTTCTTTTCACCTGTAATCTTCCCTTTGTCGTGCACCTGGTCCATCAGCCTCGGCCCGGCGCACCTCTTCCACCATTTTTTTTACCCTGGCCGGATCTTTTTTGAAGCGACTCCACCGGCCATCCGGAGCCAGCATGTTGGTTCTGGTGCAGCTGTCCACCCCCGCCGGCTGCACTGTCAGAATGGCTTCTCGAACATTTTCGCCGTCCAGGCCGCCGGCCAGTATTACCGGGCGGGAACTGGCCGTCACGACGGCCCTGGCAAGCCCCCAGTGGCAGGTCTCGCCGGTAATACCTACAAAGCCGTTTATGGGCTGCTCCTGAGCGGATCCCGGCCGCCCCTGGAGAGTATCGAGCAGAAAATAATCACTGACCGGCGCCAGTTTATCCATTATAGCCAGGATATTTTGCAAAATCTCTTCTGTCCCCGCCGCGCCGGTGCGGGGAATCGAAAGAGAGCGCATGACGGCAACAGGCGGAAATTGCTCCCTGATTGCCTGTTGGAGCGATATCAGGCTGGCACATTGCCGCTCGACCGCCGCCCGGTCGCCGGAAAACGGCGAAAGAACTTCACAGAAATGAACAAAATCGGGCTGATAATAATCGATGATCCGAAAGATAGTTTCCCTGTCGCTCAAAAGGGGAATAAGTCCGCTTTGGGCGCCCGTCTTCTGAACTACCCGCACCGTTTCCCGGAGAAGCGGCGACTTCCAGCTTTCCCGGGAAAGAATAACCGTCCCGATCCGGTCCACACCCAGGGCCGCGACGGTCTCAGCTTCCCGCGGCTCCTGAATTTCATAAATCTGTATCATTATTCGTTGCATGGCAGGGACATATCATCTATAAAATGGTCGTCCGTTTTATCAGGACAAAACTTTTTTAGCTCTATTGCGCACCGTCCATTTTTCTATTGCCACTACCACCATCACCAGAGAGCCCACAATTAAAATGCGCGCCCAGGCTTCCAGACCGATGGGGCTGCTGTGAAAGGCGGTGTTCATGACGGAAGTATAAGTAAAGAGCAGCTGCAGAATTACCATTATCCCTGCACCGCCGAACACCCAGATGTTGGAGAAAAACCCGATCTCAAAAACGGATTTGGTCAGAGAGCGGCAGTTGACGAGGTACATGAGTTCGCCCATAACGAACACGTTGACGGCGACGGTTCTGGCTTCCGTGACGGCGGCGCCGTTGAGCAGTTCGTATTTAAAGAGACCGAACGACCCCACAAGCAGCAGGAAACCAACGATGGCAATCCGCCACATGAGCGTACGGGTGAGGATGGGTTCCTGCGGATCCCGGGGCGGTCTCTCCATGATTCCCGGCTCCTTGGGTTCGAACACCAGCATGAGACCCAGCAGCACCGCCGTGGTCATGTTGATCCATAAAATCTGCACCGGCAGAATGGGCAGGGTCACCCCGGCAAATACGGCCGCCAGGATGACCAGACCTTCTCCGATATTGGTGGGCAGTGTCCAGACGATGAACTTGGTGAGGTTGTCAAAGGTGCCCCTTCCCTCCTCCACCGCGGCCTCGATGGAGGCGAAATTGTCGTCCGTAAGAACCATATCCGAGGCTTCCTTGGCCACGTCCGTGCCGGTGATGCCCATGGCGACACCAATATCGGCGCGCTTCAGCGCAGGAGCGTCGTTGACTCCGTCGCCGGTCATGGCTACGACGTTGCCCTTAACCTGAAGGGCCTCCACCAGCCGGAGTTTCTGCTCGGGAGCCACCCGTGCATACACTGAGACTTCATCCACAACATCAATGATTTCCTGGTCGCTCATCGAGGCAAGTTCCCGGCCGGTAACGGCTTTTCCTGCGTTGGCCAGACCAATCCTGCCCGCTATCGCCGATGCGGTGAGAGCGTGATCACCGGTGATCATCTTCACCCGGATGCCGGCGCTGTGGCAGTTATGCACGGCCTCAATCGCTTCGTTGCGCGGAGGATCGATCATGCCCTGCAGCCCCAGAAAGGTAAGGCCTGTGCCGATATCCTTATGGTCGATCCTGTTTTTACCCTGCGGCACGATTTTGCGTGCAAAGGCAAGAACCCTGAGCCCCCTGGAGGCCATGGCCCCTACGGCTGCATGGACTGCGGACGGATCAAGCTCAGCCGGAGAACCCTGCGGATCAAGGGTATCGGTGCAGCGCTCGAGCAGCGACTCCACCGAACCTTTTACGTATACGACATCTTTGCTCTGCGGGTCCGTATGGAGCGTAGCCATGTACTGATGGTGCGACTCGAAAGGAATGGTGTCCAGGCGCCGGAGCCGGGAGTTTTCCTCCTCCAGCGAGAGGCCGGCCTTGGCGGCCGAAGTGATAAGAGCCCCCTCGGTGGGATCGCCCTGCACGGTCAGATAACCCTCCCGTTCCACAAGCAGGCTGTCATTGCACAGCAGGCCGCACCTGAGGGTTTCGATGACCGCCGGAGTTAAGGTCGATTCATTCCGCCCGCTCTGCGCTGTGATCTCCCCTTCCGGAGCGTAGCCCGTACCGCTCACTGCATAGCCCTCACCGGCGGACACAATCTCCTGAACCGTCATCTGGTTTTCAGTGAGGGTTCCCGTTTTGTCCGAACAGATCACGGTAGTGCTGCCCAGAGTCTCAACCGCCGGAAGCTTGCGGATGATGGCTTTTCTCCTGGCCATGCGCGCCACGCCGATGGCGAGTGTGATGGTCATCGCCGCGGGCAGCCCCTCGGGGATGGCGCCCACAGCCAGCGCGACGGCGGCCATAAACATGTCGAAGGCGCTCTGTCCACGGATTATGCCCACAATAAAGGTTATCCCGGCAAGGCCGAGGATCACATAGAGCAGTATTTTGCTGAATTCTTCTATCTTCCGCAGGAGAGGAGTCTGCAGCTCTTCGGTTGCGGAAATGAGCTGCGATATGCGGCCCACCTCGGTATGGTCTCCTGTCGCCACCACGACGCCGGAAGCCTGCCCGTAGGTGACCAGGGTAGAGCCGTAAACCATGTTGCTGCGGTCGGCAAGCACCGTATCGTGGGGCAGAATTTCTTCGCTCTTCTGCACCGGCAGTGATTCGCCGGTGAGCGCCGATTCGTCCACCTGAAGGTCACGGGCCGTAAACAGGCGCAGGTCTGCCGGAACCTTGTCCCCCGACTGGAGCAATACAATATCGCCCAGCACCACCGCCGCCGAGGAAATACGCACCTTTACGCCATGGCGGATGACCGTCGCCTCGGTCACCATGGTTCTGGCCAGGGCCTCCATGGCCTTTACCGCCTTTGACTCCTGGAGAAAGCCGATGACGGCGTTTACCAGCACCACGCCGAAGATAACCCCCGCGTCCACCCATTCCGCAAGCAGGGAAGTTATCAGCCCGGAGGCAAGAAGGATATAAATCAAAGGCTGATGAAACTGGAGGAGAAAGCGCATCAAAGGGCCCTTGCCCTTTTTCGTGGTGATGACATTGTCTCCGAACTGTTTTCTCCTGTCTTCCGTCTCGAACTGGTCAAGACCTTTGTCCGGCCTTGTCTCGAGGAGGTCAAGCACCTCTTCCGCGGGCATATGGTGCCAGTGTTTTCCTATCAGATTCTCCATACTTTGTTTATCCTTTCCTGTCCTGCTCCGGCAGAAACCATGCAGACATTAAAGTAAGAGTTTCCCGGTTTGACACAAGTATTTCCCTTTATTTGTCTTCCTGCTTCTCCTCCGCAAAGAAATTCTTGATTCTTTCGGCCATTTCCCGGAGCTTTTTATCAACGAGCTGATTAATCGTTCCTTCGGGATAAGCGCCGTCTTCCTGCCTTTCCCCCATAGGAACACCGGTCAGCACCTCAATGCCTTCGTCGATCGTTCTGGCCGAGTAGATGTGGAATTTCCCCTGGCGCACAGCCTCGACGACTTCTTCGCACAGCATGAGATTCGTCAGGTTCTGATAGGGAATCAAAACTCCCTGTTCCCCGGTAAGACCTTTGGCGGCGCAGACCTTGAAGAAGCCCTCGATCTTGTTGTTGACGCCGCCTATAGGCTGAATCTCTCCGTTTTGGTTTACCGAGCCCGTGACGGCGATATTCTGCTTGATCGGTATGCCGGACAGGCTGGAGAGAATGGCGTATAATTCAGTGGATGATGCGCTGTCGCCCTCTACACCCTCGTAAGACTGCTCGAAGCAGAGGCTTGCGGAAAGGGTAAGCGGTTTGTCCTGGGCATATTTCCAGCCAAGAAAACCGCTGAGGATCAATACTCCCTTATTGTGAATCGGGCCGCTGAGTTTCGATTCCCGCTCAATATTGATAATGCCCCCGCGCCCGAGAAAGGTCTTGGCGGTAATTCTTGAAGGCCGGCCGAAGACGGCATCCCCCATGGTATAGACGCTCAAGCCATTTACCTGCCCCACCACCGCGCCTGCGGTATCAATCATAATAACGTCGCGATTTATCAGGCTGCGCACCCGTTCATCAATGAGGTTGTGACGAAACAACTTTTCATCTATAGCCTTTTGCACGTGACGGGCTGAGATAAGCTCGGCATTGTCCTGAGAAGCCCAATAATTGGCTTCTTCAATCCATTCCTTGATCTGAGCGAATCTTGTGGACAATCTCTCCTGATCGGCTACCGCCCTGGCGGAGTGTTCGATGATCTTGGCGACACCGCTGGGATCGAAGTGCCTGACGCCGTTTTCTTCACAGCAGCGGGATAGAAAAGCGGCATAAGCAATCATGTTCTCCTTTGTTTTTTCGATTTCCAGGTCAAATTCAGCTTTTACCTTGAAAATTTCCCAGAAGTCTTCGTCATACATGGAGAGCAACTGATAGAGATTGGCGTCACCGATAAGCACGATTTTGACTTTTATCGGCATCGGTTCCGGCCGCATTCCCTCTGTCGTCATCAGACCAAACTGTTCCAGCGGGTCTTCTATTCTGGCTTCATCGTTTTTGATCGCCCTTTTAAGCGCGGGCCAGACGCCGGGGTTGACGAGTACATCCAGGGCATTGATCAGCAGATATCCGCCGTTGGCTTTTTCCAGGGCTCCGGCCTTCAACATGGTATGATCGCTGAAGTATCCGCCGAAAAAATAGTGTTTTTCCAGCCTGCCGAATACATTTCTGAAGTTGGGATTGCTCTCGATAATCACGGGAAGCCCCTTCGTCTCGCTGTTATCAACAAAGAGATTTATCTCAAAGGGAAGAAACGGGTTTGCGCCGCCGCTCATAACCTGATTGACGGGAACTCCCAACAGCGGACTTACCGGTTTTTCGGCTTGTTTGAACAGTTCAAGTTTGTCCAGTACATATTTTTTCAGGTCGACAAGGTACTGGTTAACCTTCGTCCATGAATTGTACTTGTCCAGCAAGGGATTGAACAGGCGGGAGACCGTATACTCCGCCAAGTCTTCGTCCAGTTTTTTCAGCAACTCCAATATTTTTCTCTTAGCGTTGACGGCGGCGTCAAACCTTGCCTGCAGTTTGTCAAGCAAGTCGGTCTGCTTCGCATCGAGCTCTTCCCTGGCCTTTTCGTCCAGGGCAAGATATTCATTTTGCTGCATCAGCCGGTTGTCCACTATCGGAATAAGCATCGGGCCGGACGGAGACATCTGCAGAGCGAAGCCCTGCTGGCGGGCATCTTCGGCTAATCCTTCAAATACTTTCAGATGTTCCTCCTCAGACTTTTCTATGTTCTGCCTCTGTTTCTTATAATCGTCACTGGAGAAAGCCTGTTCCAAATCCTTCCGCACATTGTCGAACAGATCGTCAATATCAGCGCAGAATTCTTTCCCTTTACCCTGGGGCAAACTTATGATTTGAGGACTGTCCGGTTTTTGAAAGTTGTAGAGGTAACACCAGTCTTCCGGAGCCAGTATCTCTCCCCGGGCTTCCTTGGTATTAATTAATCTCTCAATGTAGGTCTTGACCATGGATGTCTTGCCGGTTCCCGTCAGCCCGGCGACATAGATATTGTATCCCGTCTTGGTCATGTTCAGTCCGAACTCGACCGCCCTTATCGCCCGATCCTGCCCGACAAACTCACGCAGCGGCGCAAGGTCCTTTGTACAGCCAAAGTCGAAAAGTTTGGGATCGCATTCCCAGCGAAGTTTCTCCGCCGGCACTTCATATTTTTTCAGTTCCATGGAGCCCTCCGTACATTAATTATCGTTTGATGTTGCGACCTGTATTGACCAGTCCTGCCGCCGGTATCGTCTGCAAGTTATAATTATTCAATATTTAAAGTATTTCTGGTTGCAGTGTAGCATAAAACGAAAAAATGGAACAACTTAATTATTGATTTGCCGGTTGTGTTGATTTCTATTTATTGGACAACCATACCGGGAAAGGCTTTTTTACTTCGTTGCCACGACCTTCTCTTCCAGCGTGAGCGCCAGCTGCCGCGCCTCCGTGATGTCGGGAACGCCCTGCCTGCCCCCGTATTCACGGCAGGAAAGGGAAGCCACCGCCACGGATAATTTCACGGCCGCACAAAGGTCATCCCCACGGCTTACCGCCAGACTGAAAGCGGCATGGAAATTATCTCCTGCGCCTGTCGTATCCTTGACCTCTGTTTCCGGCGCAGGGATGTTGATCAGTTGATCCCCGCTGACATAATACGCGCCTTTTTCACCCCGCGTCACCACGAGGAAACCGGCGACCATCTCCGCCAGACGAAACATTTGCTGTTCAAAGGAAAGCCCCGTAAGATTCAATTCTTCCGCCTGCAAAAAATCAGCGCTGGGAATAAAATAATCGGCTGTCGCCATCATCGGAGCGATATCCTCCCGCCATCTTTCACAATCGTATACGATCCTGACGTCATCCCCGGCCAAAACCCTGATATCTTCCGCCAGGTAAGTCACCTCGGGATCCAGCAGGGCAACCCTGACCGGATTGATAAGGATCCTGGTCAGCTTATCCGCGCTCAGTGGCGGAAGTGTACTTTTCTCATAAATAATTGTCCGCTTGCCGCTCTTCCGGGTTATGAACAAATACGCAATCGGCGTCTTGCCGTCTTCAATAACATCCACATATTCCATCCCGACGTCGAAGTCCTTCAGACGCTCCAGGCAAAATAAGCCTTCGTTGTCGGCTCCCACGCAGCCATAATAGGCAACCGCTCCTCCCAGCCGGGCGATGCAGCAGGAGGCATTTCCACCCTGACCGCCACCCTCCACCATACGGTTTAAAAGAGGGGTCTTGGTGTCTTCCTGAGGAAACTGTTCAACTACGGAGATGATATCCAGGCAGCTGCGGCCGATAACCAATACATCGATATCTTTCATAATCCTATTCCTTATAAGTTTATCTTATTCTCAGTTTATATAAAAAATGCGCTTGAGGATGTCAAGAACATCCCGGCTTGGCGGCGGCGTGAGATAAAAGCAATGAACAAATAGAGACAAATCATCCGGTGTTGTAAATACTATTGTTAATATTGCTTTTCTGGCAACGCAAATTTATGATATCAGTAGCTTGGCAATTACGCGAAACGGGGCAAATATCATTATATAAAAAACAAAGTTATTCTTCGGCATATTGTTCGCAACGGAATTTGATATCTGCAACGGCATTCTTCAAATCAATGGGGTGGTGGTGGCATGGTCAGTCATAAATTATCTTTTTGGCATCGAGCCGGATTATATTTCTTTCTTGCTTTGTTCTTTTCTTTTTTAAGTTTCCCCAATGCTTTCAGCGCTGAATATACGGATACGATAACGGATATCGAAATTGAAAAATGGAGGCATGAAGAATTTGTTTATAATGGCGTTAAGCAGGCGCTTAAGACTTCCATGCTTATCGCTGAATATTGCCTTGTGAGAAAGAAACCTCTTAGTACAATTGCCTCGCCGAAATATGGAAACTGGTATGGCCCGGGATGGTGGGGAGGGTCAAATGCTGACGATAAGCCTGGCGATAAACCTCCCATTAATTCATTAGATATGATAGCTATGGCTCATGATATGGGTTACTGGATAGCCGAAGAACAGGGCAAACTGGTGGACAATAAGGAAAAGTATTTGCTTCTGGCCCTGGCAGATAAGTATTGCATAGACGAGGCCGAAGAACTTACAAAAAATTCACTCTATTGGAAATTTCCACCAATTAATTCGGATCGCAGCAACGCAGAGTTTTACGCAGAGGCCATGCCTGACGGATTTGTGTATCATGAACTTTATGGGCGAATTTTGTCAGCTGTTGCCTATGATTACCCCTATAGGAAAGCAAGGCATCTGCTGACTCCTGAGGAGTTTCGGAAACAAAGGGACGAGAGGGTCCAGGAATGGATTTTTCAAAAAGAAAAGGAAATATCCGGTGAAGTCGACGGGTTAAAGAAAGAGATTGACGAGGCTTTATCGAAATATTCAAAAAAAGCAATGGACCTTCGGAGTTCCATGCAAGAAAAAGAACGTCTGGCCAGACTCCATGCTTCAAATGCGATGCAAGCAGCAAAAAATGCAGAAATGCGATTTTCGACTGTTGAGAGGCAGCTTTCCCAGTGCGCTGCAGATGAAAAAATGTTGAGCGAAGCAATGAACATCATCGATCCTGCACGTATCCAAATGGAGGACGCACTAAGAAACGCAAAAAGATTTACAGCCTCATGCCAATCAAAGGCTGACGCTGAAAAAGCTCTAAATCAGTATAAAGAAGCAGAGCGATACTTGAAGCACATAAACAATAATTACGAAAAGATTCAATCAAAGATAAGATCTGTTGAACAATGCAGAGATATTCTTTCCAATCTTTCCTCTGAGACCAAAAGAGTTCTGTCAGAAAGCGACAAAGCTATTGCCATAATAGAGAGCGCGGCTAACTATCACAACGAGATGGACGCGATAAAGGAACAAAGGGAACAACTTGAATCTCGCTGCGGTTATTGGACCTCGAAGATCCGCGCATACGGGTGGTCCGAGAGGATCATCGAAACCCTGGGAAATGAAATCGGCAGCCTCAAGAACTTCTGTGATGTAGCAGGCCGCGATGATGCCTGGTTCCCATGGTCCAACAGGGTCGTCTATGACTTAGGGATTGATGTCAGTAAACTCAGGATCCCAAGCCGCAGGGAGTATGATGTCGAGCACATCTGGGATGAGATGAAGAAAATTGAGGCTGAAGCCAGAAATGCACGGGCAATCGTAAGGAGGTTATCCAGAGCCATTGAAATTAACGAGGAATTCGGGGAGGGTGTGAATGATAATATAAAAAGGGCAAAAGATATTGGAAATATCAGACAAAAAGCCCTCTTTACAATGTCAGCCCATTCGAATTTACCGGGATTAATCACCAAATGTGAAAGTTTGACAGCGACACGCACGGATTGCAGCAGAGTACGCGACGAATACTTCAAGCGCTGCAAAACTCAGACGGATGCCCATATAAGCAAAATATGCACGCCGGTATACCCCGGATGCAGGCAAGACGTGGCAGGTTGCCTTGACGCTTACATCATTGACGCTCTGCTGGATGACTTTTGTGGAAAGCCGGGCTATCTCAGTTGTGCCAGAGGACAACTCAACTCTTTTCTTGCCTGCCTTCAAGACTGTAACAGCAGCCTCATCGCGCGCACCATCAACACTTTCGGCATCGTTTCTTGCCGCACCGATTGTCAGGCACTGATGGAAAAAGGCACTGCGGCCTGCAAGAGAGGCGTACAGCCCCCCGCATGGCCGCGAATTAAAAAAACAATCGCTCCCCGCACATCAGCACCCAAGGCAGCTGCATCCGGCAGATTCGGCCCTATGGAACAAAACACCGACCGCAGGGGACTCGACTACCACAGTTTCAATTTACCATCGCCCGATCCCATGCTATGTCAGGAGGCATGCGCCAAGGAGCAGCGGTGCAGAGCCTATACCTACGTCAAGCCTGGTCACCAGGGACCCTCAGCTCGATGCTGGCTGAAACATTCCGTACCCAGCCCATCACCTGACAATCGATGCATATCAGGCGTAAAACATTAGTATTTTTTAAGTTAGTTGCTTTGCCGATGGAAAAGCTCCCGCATTCCGTCGGTCAAAAACAGTCAATTGGCAGCTTCGAATACCGGCCAGTCAAAATGGCACCTATTAAGAAAATCATTGTCAAGCGAAGAGGTGCTTTCCGGTAATGAATTGTTCCTTCCGCGGTTCCACCGCATAAAGCGGGACACCAGGGGGCGTACTTAAAAATATCAATTCGGCTTCCTTCACATATCAAGTGATAATTTGAAGTACGTCCCTTTTTCTCCTTTTAGGATATTGTCTTTTTGAAGGAATTGCTGTAGTAAATTTATCATTGTGTTCTGAATCAGATTATTTTTAAGCAAAGGGAGATAATATGGGCAGACCGAAATTAAATTTATTTGCATTAGCCCTTTTAATCGGGTTTCTCTTTTTATACTCCAGCACCTATGCTTATCAGCTGACCAGCATAGCGACGGCCAACGTCGGAGAAGTAAAGATCGCTCTAACTAATACATCAGGCGCGCTTGACGTTACATCCACTACTTACACACAAGTGCATGCCTACGCTACCGCATCTAACCCCGGCAGTATTGAAGACCATTGGACTGGCACGATCTTGAACAACGGGGGCGGAACCAGTGCCGCAGTCTCCAATGCATACGCCATTGCCAATGTTTCCTATACCGCAACTATGCCAAACCGGACAAGCACAACATACTCCAACGGCATCAAGACAATTACCACAGCAGAGGCATCCGTATCAACCATATCGTCACACCCCACATACGCATCCGCCTACGGCTGGACAAGCGCCTACAATATCTGGTTCAGTCTTCTGAACCCGGCAACACTCTCGATATCCGTTCCATATAGCTTATACGCTGAAAGTAACTCCAAGGCTTCCAGAGATGATACATGGGCCAGTCTGCTTGTCCGACTCTGGGGTCCCGGTAATACAGTATTGCGAATTGAAAAAGTCTCGAACGTCAACGGAGAAATTACACTGGGACAATATAATGGATCGTGGTCATGGGAGCAAGGTGTTGCGGAACCCGCATTGGAAATATCGTTGGAAGCAACGACGCCTGGATTGTACCATGTTGATTATGATATACATACATCAGCAGTCTCTAATATACCGGTCCCTTCCGCCCTATTTCTTCTTGGTTCAGGCTTTTTCGGGCTTTTGGGTATAAGGTGGAAATTCCGTAAATAAGATTTTCTTGATAATTTAAACAACAAAGGTAAAGTATATTAGTTTTGCCTTTTTCTTAATTCTTTCTTTTCGGCTTTTTCTATTAATTTAATTCAAATTATTGTAATAAGAATTTATTTTGTTTTTCATTTTTATTGACCATACACCGGATTATTATTTGCAGAAGGCGGGAAGGAAATGGGATGTTCAGCTGAGGATTGTCGCGTCAGTACAGTGTTGTTTGATTACGGAGGGGTTCTGGCGGAAGAAGGATTCAGAGAAGGATTGAAGCAGATCGCCAGGTTAAACGGAATCGACGAAGATATTTTTTACAAAACCGCCGAAGATGCCATCCACAGCAGCGGCTACCTCACCGGTCGGGCGCCGGAAAGCGTCTACTGGGAGCTGTTGAGGAAAACAACCGGCATCCGGGGAGACGACCAGTCTTTCCGGAAGGAAATACTGTCCCGTTTCACGCTGAGGGCGTGGATGATCGACCTGGTTGAAAGAATCAGGGATTGCGGCGCTCGCGTCGGCATCCTGAGCGATCAGACCAACTGGCTGGAAGAAATAAACACCCGTGATGACTTCTTCCACCGGTTCGACTATATTTTCAACAGTTATTACATGAGAAAAGGCAAAAGAGAACCGAGCCACTTTGACGATGTCCTGCAAAGAGTAAACACTGCGGCTTCCAGTGTGCTCTTCATCGATGATAATCCGGGAAACTGCGCACGGGCCGAACAGAAGGGATGGAAGGTTATCCATTACCGCAGCCGCGATCAGTTTCTGGAAGAATTGGCGCAGTATTGCCCGGCGGTTATGCAGGATTCTTAGAAATTAAGTAATCGATTACTGTTTTAATCTATTCCTTAAAACCCGACACAAAAGGAGCGATCATGGAATTGATGAACCAACTCGACGCCGTATTTAAACCGAATAGCATTGCCGTCATCGGCGCCTCACCGGTCGCCGGAAAGATAGGATACGATGTTTTATACAATCTTATCAACGGCGGCTTCAACGGTAAGATATATCCCGTGAACACGAAAGCCGACTCGATTCTCGGCCTTCCGGTTTATAAACAGATCAGCGATATTTCTCCCGCGCCGGATCTGGCGGCAATAATCATTCCGGCCCGCGCGGTGCCGCAGACTATAGAGCAGTGCGGCCTCGCCGGAGTCAAATCCGCCGTTGTTATTACCGGGGGATTTGCGGAAGCGGACGAAGAAGGAGCAAAGCTTCAGGAAGAGCTGGCCTCCATCGCCCGTCGTTATGGCATCCGGGTAGTCGGCCCCAACTGCCAGGGGGTGAACAATCCGCATCATCATATGTGCGCTTCCTGGCCATTGCTGACCAGAAAAGGGGGAATGGCCTTCATTTCGCAAAGCGGAACCGTGGGAGCGGCCCTCATGGACTGGGCCAGTGAAGATCATCTGGGTGTGAGCGTTTTCGTGA
>Ga0302251_1000805_pt1 | contig 24354 bp, 7 predicted proteins | sample AAG_RA_Gln_MG_FD_193534 | JGI IMG/M metagenome (GOLD analysis project Ga0302251, IMG submission 193534) | Enriched activated sludge microbial communities from anaerobic digester in WTTP, New Holstein, Wisconsin, United States - AAG_RA_Gln | ecosystem: Engineered > Bioreactor > Anaerobic >...
CTCGATGTTCCTGCCCGTGTCGATGAGAGTTTCGCCTTTTTTAATGCTCGAGGTTTCGGCTGCGATGTTGATGACGTCAGCGGAAAGCCGCTTTGCGGCCAGCTCGAAGGAAATGCGGGTGCGCGTGGAAGGTTCGTAGAAAAGATTGACCACGGTTTTGCCGCGCAGGGCAGGGACTTTCTTTATTTCGCGGGTGGTGACCTCTTTAAAAGAATCCGCGGTATCGAGGATGAATTTGATCTCTTCCGCGGAAAGATATTCAAGCCCTAACAGGTCCTTTTTGGTCCAGACAGCCGGTTCAGCCATTTTTCTCCATAATAACCACTTCGTCCTTGCCGTCGGCCTCGGACAGCCTGACCTGGACCGTTTCGTCCTTGGCAGTGGGGATGTTTTTCCCTACATAATCGGGCCTGATCGGCAGTTCCCGGTGGCCCCGGTCAATGAGAACCGCAAGCTGGATCGTGTTCGGCCTGCCCAGGTCGATGAGTGCGTCAAGCGCGCAGCGGATCGTCCTGCCCGAATAGAGCACGTCGTCGACAAGCACCACGTCCTTGCCTGAAATATCGAAATCTATCTCGGTCTTGTGCACCACGGGCTGATACGCGATAAGCGTCAGGTCGTCGCGGTAAAGCGTGATATCGAGCGTGCCCGCCGGAACGTCCCTGCCTTCGATCTTTTTTATGTTCTCCGCGAGGCGGTTCGCGATAAAAACCCCGCGCGTGCGGATGCCGACAAGGCAGATATTCCCGACGCCCTTGTTCTTCTCGATGATCTCATGCGCCATGCGCACAAGGCTGCGGCTCACGGTTTCCTGGTCCAGCACGATCGATTTTTCTTTCATCGCATATCCTTATCGTGTGCGCTGCTGTGCCTCAGCGCAACGGTCCGATAAAATAAAAAACCTGACCGTGTCTTCGGTCAGGCTCTTGTGTTCTGTTTTGTCGCTGCAGCGTGCATTTTTCCACCTTGCCGGCCTCGCAGGGCCAGCTTAAAGGTTGTTAATTTATTGATAAACTATACCATCCAAAACTCCCTTTGTCAAGGTTATTGATGTTTTGTTATTGCATCCCTGCTAATAACGACCGCACATCCTGCGGGGTTGATAATGCGTTATCTTCTTCGCAGCGCAATAATGCGGCGATATACGCGCAGACTCCCGCCAGCTCGCCCTCTGCGCCCTGTTGCCTGCACACCGAAACATAATCAGAGATGCGGTCAAAGTGAACGGCGCTTTTCTTGCTGTCATTTATTATTGTCTGCCATTGGCAGCGCAGCGCATCAACCGCTCCGTCAGGCAGCGCGCGTTGCATGCGCATTGGGCTCGCCGGCGCCTGCTGCAAAGGAAGGCTGCGCAGATCAATGCCTGCAACCTTCCGGTCTGTGCCGCCGTCACGATACAAGCTGACGGCATCGGGCCCGCTTTTCTTGAGCGCGACAATATCTGCGTCGGAGATTTTGCGTATTTCCCGCTTTCTCGCGTCTACTGTTTCGGGATTGATATCGCGCGGATCAACGCCGAGCCGGCTTGCCACCTCGCCCGCATTGATTGCGTTCAGAATGCGTTGAAACGTTTCCCGATCCGGCGCCGCGTCTGCCAGCTTCTCGTCAACCATTTCCAGGATGGTGCGCGCGATATTGAACTTTTTCCTGGACGTCACATCGCTATCCTGCGCGTCGGCATGACCATAGTGCGCAATATCGGGATAAAAAAGCTCAAACCTGTCTTTATACACACGGGTAATGGCAATGGACTTGTTCCGCCCGACCCGGATTATATCAATGAGCCCAAGCCGCGCGAGAAATTCCAGATTGATATTATTCTTGACATGGATCGGCTCCTCGCCTGCCTGACGGAATTGTTTTTGGATCTGCGCAAACGTCAGGCTGATCCCGTCCTTGTCGCCGAGACTGTAAATAACCGCCAGCGTCTTCTTTTCCCATGGCTCGTCAGCGGACGGGAATAACATCCGCTTGATCTGCCGGATAAAATTATTATTATATGATTTGCCCTCGGACATGCTTTTCCCGGCCGCCCAATTATATTTATCTCCTGTCGGGGTTGCGATCACGAATGTCTTGTATATGAATCCCCTGAACGACTCCAGCTGATCCGGCGTGTAGCCGTTGGCTGTGCGCTCTCGTTCAATCGGATCGAGATCAAGACTATCACGGCAGTTCATCCATAGGGCGTCGAACAATTGGTCGGTCTTGGATGGCTGCGATGGATCTAACCGCGGCGGCTGGTGTTTTGTGCCGGCGAACGAAGGACGCACCGGCCCGATCCCGGAAGTCCTTGTGTCAAAAAGATCTCCGTTGCGTTTCTCAGGGTCGTCACCGTATCGATCCTTATATACCTCTCTCATATATTCGACAAGTTTGCCTTGCCAAACAGCGTCATAAAACGGCCTTTTCAGCTTCCCGAGCCAACGGGCCTCGATCATGGTGTTGTCGGGCCGCCGGACACGCATTTCATCAAGCAACTTTGTGACCGCGTCCTGATTTGCCGGCAGTATCTGCCGTTCTGCCATACGCTGCAGGAACTGCGCTTCGAAAATTTCCTTATCCGTTGGAGGCCTCGGAATAGGAGATTCTCTGAACTCGCGGATATTCGGCCACCACAACTCCATTCGCTCCCGGTCAAGCTCAACAATGCCTTTCTGAGGAGTAGTTGTCAGTTTCGCGATCCCGAGATATTCAAGCACCTCGCATAAAGGGAAGAATTTGTCCCCGTTTCCGTTGATCTTGTATTGATTTCTCAAGCGCTCCGCGTTAAGAGGCCAACGAAGGGAGTGTTTATGCACAAATATGGCTCTTAAAAGAGGGCCATCGATCATATATTCCGAGAAGTCGCCGCCTAACAATTTCAAGAACGCTTTTTCTAAACTCGGGACGTGTTTCGTGCCTACCAGTGTTCTGATATTTCTGTTTGTTCGAAAGAGCTGATCCTCGGGCGGTTCATCTGATCCCGGATTGACGCAATATTGCTTCCGTATATGATCCCTGAGGATCCGCAGGTGCTCATTATTATGCGCCGGATCGAATGCCTCCGGCGCTCTTCCCTCGCGCCGCGCCCTGCCCTCTTCAATTTTCTTAACGTTGTCCACGATCTTCATGAACAAATTGAACCTGTGGCTATTCTTTTCCGGCGCCGGCTGGGCTGTTGCGACCACATTGCCGCCGTCGAAAGCCATCGCAGGCATTTGGATCAACACGAACTTCGAATGAAGGTCCTGTAACTGTGCTCCGCCGCTGAAATATCGACGGATCGTGACCCCGGTCCCGCACGAAACCCTTTCCTCCCGGTCGTATTCCCCTTCGGAGAAGGATTTGCGATACGCGGCATAATACGTTTCGGGAGACCACGCGCGAGCGGACGTATAATCATCCAGCGAAAGGCTATCGACATTCTCGGCGATGGCGTCGGGGATATTTGCGGATTGTTTTTTGTGCCATTGGGCTGCGATCAACGAATAGTAAACCTGCCGAAGCCCCGCATAGCGCCTTGACGCGTTAACCTCGCGCGTCAATCGGGGCAGGATAAGGGTCCGCACGAGTTGCGACGAGTAGGCATTCATCGCCTTCATGCGTTCATCGGTGAACGCGTATGGCGCCGCATCCCTGAGATGATCCTGTTCAAGCATGACTTTCAGCGTCGCCTTTAATATATAAGCATTGCCTTGCCCCTGGCCGATAACGATCTCATCCGGCACGATCCACGGCCTTGTAATAGTCGGGATCTCCATATCCTCCTGGCCGAACAGGCTCTCGGCTTTCGCGTATAGCGCATCCCAGTACCTCCTGCCTTCTCTGGTATCCGGCGATGTAAAACGGGAAAGGTCTTTTTTCAATTGCAGGTCTGCCTCAAGGAGTATCCTGCCCACATCGGTTTTCGCAAGATACGGATCGATGATCTGATCCGGCGCATCGGGCCTGAGATTCACCCAGAACATGCTGTTGGGAAGCCGAAGGCCGATCTCAAAATATTCAACGATCTTCCGGGCAGCTTCCTGAGTCTGGTGCGGCTGCAAAACAGGCGTATCGCCCTTATCCAGCAGCAGATTGTAATTATTATTTTCGGAGTCAAACGAAATAGAGCGCAGATGAACGGGGCGGAATTTATCCGCAACAGGCGCGAGATTCTGCACATACGCAGGCAGCGCGGGCAGCGAAATCGCTTGCGGCGCCACCTGCGCAAACCCGGCCTGCTCGAACATCAGGCACGCCGCCATCACAACACAGGACACTTTTGACAAAACTTTGTTATACATCGATTTATGGGTTCTTTCGCACCTTTGGCTGATGGATGGGACAGGGGCGCCGGGACATAGTGGAGATATTTGGCTGGTTTATTTTAAGGTTGATAAACCATCGTCACGCAGCGCCCCTGTGATCTATCCAATTGTGGTCAAAATCTCCTTAAGTTCCGGCGGCGTCGCAACTGCCGCGTCTTCTTCCATCCTTAGCATGTTCGCAATGCACGAAAACATCGCATCCATCTGCTGCCGCGCGCCTTTTTCTTTGCAGCTGGCAGCATATTCTTTTATCTTGCCATAGGGCATCGGGCCTTTGCGCATCTGCTGCTCTATGGACTGCCATTCCTGGTCCAGGGCAGCAATGACTTTCGGATCAACTGCTACAGGCACATTAACGCCCCCTGCAGCGCCTATCGCTTCAACCGGCTGTGTTGAAATTGGCAATGCGCGCAAATCAATACCGCCCGTGCCGCCGTCTTTATTTCCCGCATCAACGTCCCTGCGGGTTTTGTTGGTTAATTTTGCGGCAAGACGATCGAATAGGACCGGACCGGATGCCAACCAATTCTTTTCCTCAATCCAGATCCTGTTTCTGTCACGTTTGACAAGCTGCTCGATCAGAGTCGGATAGAGAGGATCTTGCGACAGGTCCAGATACGCAAACCGTCCGGGAGCGAGCTGATCGACCAGATAGTCTGCAGAAACCCCTGTCTCTGTATAAGGCTTGGGAACGTGAACAATGTCAAGATGCGTCGGCAAAATATTATCAATGTCGCCGAGACCAATAAGGTCCTTTATCTCCTGCGTGGTAGGGGATCTCTTGTTTATTCCCGAATAGGTGAGTCCGATCTTGATCACATCGCGCATGAATAATGGAGACGATTTTACGCGTTCGATATTAACGAAGGACTGGAAATATACAAACGCCCCTTTTGGGGCGCCGGCAGAAGTTACGAACACCCTCCCCAGCTCGTTACCTTGAGGATCCTTGATCATCAGCGCCCCTTGGCCCAGAGGGAATTCAGCTGAGCCGATCTGAAGGTTCTCGCTTGTGCCGCCGTCTTTGCGTGTTCTGTCTCCAGAAGCAGCCGTTTTCACGAATATGCGCAGCGTGTCTGGAAAAAGGAGCACTTTAAAGTCTTCTTCCGCCCATTGGGGTTCGCCTTTCTCAAAATTATATGCGCCCTGGCGCGTGCGGAAACGTTCTTCGAAACCATGCTTTATTATGGTATTGGCAAACTGTTCATCTTCGGACTTCAGTATCACCACCGCATCGCCTTCTGCGAGAACATCATCGCAGATGCGTTCATACCCGAACATGGCGTTTCTGGAATAGTCTTTCAGAATCAGGACTTTCTTCCCGGGAAGCGACGCGAGTTCGCGCAGATAGAAATCCGCTTCATTCTTGACATCGCGCGCTGTTTCAATCCCCAATATATTCGTCTGTGGCGCCGCGGCGGCATCATGCGAATTAAGCGCCTTCACGATGATCTTCCCGCCGCGCGCAAAATCTTCTGTATTGATATTTATATGGTAGGTCTTACGGAAAAGCGCAGGCACGATGTCCGGCCCCATGAACGGATAAATATACGTAAAATCCTCGCCCAGGGCATCTGACATCTTCCGCATAAACGTCGTATACGCTATGACGGCTTGGTCTTGCGCGGCTTCCAACTGCAAGCTCAAGGCCGATCGAAGAGCCTTGTAATATTCATCAACTGCCGCCTGCCAATATTGTATCTGCAGTCTCTGTCGATCTTTTTCAAGATCCACTATCCGGCCGTTAAGGATAGCTAATTGATCTATGCGCGAACTGGCTCGTTCGGGATTAAGGGGCATCTGCATGCGATTGATTCTATTGCGCTCTTCCCGCAGTTTTTTTAATTGCTCTTCGCTCTTTTTCAAAAGATCCGATATGCCGCCGTCTTTGGCCTGTTCATCCCGCTGGAGCCGTATAAACTCTCTGGCGTTCATTAACAATGCGCCCATATGGGCCGCAGCGGACGGTTCGGCATACGCAACCTTTTTCTCGTCAGACATGGTCCCGACGGTGTTTTCTGCCGCAGTAAGTCCATAATATGTTTGGACAAAGTCCAGCTCCATCTCCAGGGCTATGGGATTGGCGTGATGATATGCCGTCGAAAATTCTTTATCTTCCCCGCCGTATTTGATCGCGAGCAGCTCGGCCATTTCGTGCACGACGCTTGCTTGCATGCCAACCATGGTTGACGGCCGGTAGAATATAAAACCGTCGTGGCCGGCAGCCGCAAAAAGATCCCTCAGGAACCCGCTTGCCCGGCTTTCCCCGCGGATTCCAATCCCCAAAGAAGGAGCGGCATAAAAAGTGGTGCCTGCGCTTGCAAGCTCGGCAACGATCTCTTGGATCTGCTCAACAGACGTTTCCTGTCCTACATGTTTAAACAAGGTCTTGAGATGCTCAATGTCTCTCTGATCAGTTATATTGCAGAATCCACAGTTGAATTTTTCTGTCAACATTCTGGCAAACCGCTCCGGGCTGTCATCTCTGATCACCTCAATGCCTATCTCTGCTATGTTCTTGTGAATTTCAGATCTGAGCCGCGCAACCTGTTCCGCTGTCAATGGCGCTATGACGTCGTCAGATAACTCAAAGCGGGGAGCTATCCGCTCCGTTGCTAAATCCAATGCCCTCAGGGCATTATTATAGCCTATGCGCATTTTAACTGCGGTCCGGATCCCATCGTCAACCCCGTTCTTGCTCACAAAAAAGATATCAAAAGGCTTCAAAAGCTCAGCGATATCCGGCGCCCGTTCCTTTATGCGCATTGACAGAATAGAGCTCTCTTCTGTTTTAATTCCTGGGAGCTGAAGGGCCACTGCGCTTTGTGGATACCCCAAGCACAATCCCATCAGCACGCTATTCTCCCTTATGGAGCTCATAAAATCGCGCCATTGTTGGATATCAACCGGTACATTGATTTCAATGCCAAGCTGTGTGCGCAAAAATTCTCTATTCTGAAGCAGGACCCTGTTCACGCTATCGGGGCTGAAAATAATCGCGGTCTGTTTTTCATCAAGAAAAACTATCTCTGTCCCCATTTTCTTTAACAGCATGCCCGTCTTTTCATCCAAAAACAGTTCCCGGGAATTCTCAAACAAGCTGAGATACGTAGCCGGTTTAGCCCCGCCTATGACTGAGCCGATCTCTCTGCCTCGCAGACCGATAGTCTGTTCCACGTCGACGCCGAGAAGCTTTTCTAAGAGACGCCGATCTTTGTCGCTTCCTAAAGCATCGGTGATGCGCTGTACCTGCACAGGGTCAAAACTATGCACATCTTCCAACTTCACGGCGATCGTGTCTTCCGAATCTCCGCCGTCCAGGGCGCCGAGAGCGGGGTTATCTGTCCGGCTGCCCGCTGTTGAGCCGGGCCTATGTGAGCGCTCGCTGATAACCTGAGCAATTTGCTGCAGCATCGCATTTATTTTTTCACTTGCATCTCCGTTTTCAGGAATTAAATGCACGTGTTGTTTAATCCTTCCCTCGCCGCCTGTTTCTTCCCAGTCAATATAGCCTACGTTCACTCCGAAAATATTAATCGGTGAAGTCTGTCCCCTCCCCGCCACTAAATATTTTTCATAATATCTGAAGAATTCCATGCCGGGCAGGGGCAATCCTAAGTCTTCTTTAACAAAATTCTCCAACTCCACAACAATGCCCTTAGGATAGGCATCTCCATCGATCCCGCTGCTCTGGACTTCTCTCTCACAGTTCTTCACTATTTTCTTAGACAGCTTACTGGCCAGGTCTTTGCGAATTCGCTCATTATTAAGCTGTCTCATTGCCAACACCACATTTTCATTAACCCTTGAGCGAAGCTCTTGGGCCTTTTGCGCATTAAAATATTCTGCCATGTTCTTATTCATCAAGGCGGAATTATATTCGTTGTTCCAAATAATTGTGTTGTCCCGGTCTCTTTTGCCGATTGCAACGCCAAAAAGGAACACGTCTCTATTCTGGCTGATAATACAGATGTCCTGTTGCCGCTTTCCGCTTAAATCTTTCAGCGGCAATTGAAAAAATTGAGAGAATACCCCGATAATCGCGGCATCGACATCATCGCCTTGCGATATTCTAAATTGTAACAGGTTGATTATATCTTCGGCGCTCAACATGTTATTTTCTATATAGCTTTTGATCTTTTGATAAGCATCGAGGAGATTTTCTTCAATAAGAGATAAATCCTGTCCGCCGTCTGCCTGCGCAACCGATTGACCGAGCTGCTGGCCGGCGGCCGCGCGCGCTTTATAGGGATGCGCCGAATCAACGGTATATTTATAGATAGGATGGTAGCTCCGCGCTGAAAGCTTCACGGCCGTGCCGGTATCCATGTATTCTCTGATGCGATCCTTGAATGTCTCTGACCGGTTAGACAGCCCGCCTGCGCCTGAAGGAGGGATAAGAAATTCCAGATTGTTTTTTTCGGCAAAAGCCACGATGCGCGGCATGATTTCGTCCACGAGCAGTTCCTGTGCGGGCGCAGCCCAGGTGCCGACCAGAAATTCCGAAGGATCCAGGCCAAGCAGGACCAGTTTTCTTTCAAAGACGTCAAACAACACAGCCCCGGCAAGCTTGCCATCGGCGAGGATATTGACAACAAACATCCCGGGGCGGAGGTTCCCTGACGGATCCGCGACCATATCCGACACATCATCCTGCAGACACGTCCCCGCGTATTTTCCCTGAAAAACCGTCAGAAGATTCATTTTTTTAAAGACCAGCTTTATGTTTATGCCTTTGGTGCGCGTCTGCTCATTTCTCAAGAAACGCTCTTTGTCGCGCACGATCCGTCCTAAAACCATCTGCCATCGGGCATGGGCGATGATATGCTGTTTGAACGCGCGATCGAGGCCGAGATCTGCCATGGCATCGTCCAGGAGATTATCCGCCCCTTCCGCATTGGCGAGGCGGGCCATCAAGGCATTCTCATCCGTCCCGGTAATGGTTTGATCATAATACGCGGATAACGACTGCGGTTCTATTTTTTCCAGCACCAGCGCCGCCGCCGTGTCCACGAGTTCATTCGAGACCTTTTTTCCCAGAATAGAGTTGAGCGTTTTACGCGCGTTGGCAAAATCTGCCCTGGCCTTCTGGCGAATCTGTTCATGCCGCTGTTTTGCCTGTCTGTATTTTTCCGCGGCTGGTTTTCTTTCCGCTCCCCGGGCAGCTTCCATCGTTTGCAGCGCCTGCTGTCTGGCAAAAAACGCATCGGCCTCTTCTTGCCGCGTCTTGACAAGCTCTTCGATCATCAGCGCGATGGATTGCCGGTCGGCCACAACCTGGTCCTGTCCGAGCAACTCTGGAAGCCCTTCGATGAACTTATCCGCATCCTCCGCGGGGATTGCCCGCAGCTTCGTGACCAGGGCACTTGCCGCATTCAACGCCTTGACGGCTTCTGCACGCTTTTCTTCTGCAAGGCCCAGCTCGTTACGTAAAACTTTTCCTATGCTGTCCCGCAAAATAACCTTCAGGTTGTACGGGATGGCAAAAGACCGGCTTTGCACGTTAATATCGAACGCCTTGATTTCCGGCCCAGCGGGAGAAAACGTCTTAAGGTTGGCATCGATCTCTAAAAGGATCGCCACGGTCGTCTTGTCAAATGCGGAAATGCCCATTTTTTTTGCTATACTATCTGTTATTGTCCGTGCCGCCTCCGGGCTTTCGTATTCCTTGACCAGCCAATACAGATACACAAGGTAATCCTCCGGATGTTCTCCCGGCTTTCCTCCCTGAAATAGCTCGCTCATCTGCGCTTCATAGGACATTTTAAAACGCTGAACCGCCTGCTCGACCCGCAGGTATAACTCCCTGCCGTCTTCGATCGCGGAAAATTCAGCCTGGCGCAGACAGAGTATATAAAGGTTCAACCAGAAGCCGGACAGCGCAGACCAGTCGCGCCACTGTTCAACAGGCCGGCTGTCTGCGGCCTTTGTAATTTTCAACAGCAAATCTTTTGTCCGGTCATTGAGCATGCCTTCGGTTCTCAGGAAAGCCACGGTATCGAGGATTTTCACGCGCAATTCTCTTGTAAAGCATCGGTTGGCGACCAACCCCATGAAATTCAAGATCATAAACATTTCTGTAATGCTTTCGAACTGCATCCGAGCAGCTCTTTTGCAGAGGTCTTCGGGTATTGACGGCAGGAATACGTCTTTGGTCAAAAGCTCCAGTAATTGTTCTTTGACCGTATACACATTTTCCCGATCGACCAGCCCCAACGATACCAGATTCGCCAGAAGGCCGTATACCGCCATGGCGTAGTTTGTTTTTTCTTCCCCTTGGAGTGTAATGCATCGGTTCGCCGCATCCAATACCACTTCGTCCACCAGCCGCTCCCAGCTTTTCAGCGTCTGATCAAACAAGCTGACCGGTTTTTGGTCCTGCCCGTTGATAGTCGTTAAAAGGCTCTCGGGAAACAACAGCTGATTTTGATTCAAGACCTTGGCGGCATCCAGAAGCTTTTGCGCAACGTCCCCGAAGTTTGTCTGGGAAACAAAACCGCTCTCTATATAGGTTTCCAGCAGCCTGAATACATCGCCTTTTCTGAAACCGGCTCCTTCCCGGATCGCGATCAGCTTATCCAGAACTCCGGCAATATTGTCTGCGGTAATGACCTTTTTCCCGCTCGCCGCAGTGATGACGCTGTGGATCCCAAAGGAAGGATCGATAGTCTCTTCTTGAGCCTCTGATGCCTCTGCGCCTTTTGCAGGGCTTTTAATGCCAAAAAGCTTTTCCAGCTTGGCAATGACCGTGGAAAGATTTTCTTTGCCCGCTGATCTTGACTCCGCCAGGGCTTTGAGCGAGGTTGCAAAGCTGTCCGCATGCCGGCTTTGCGCGATCATATCAAGAAGGGTCGCGACTTCTTCTTGCGCAGTCAGAACCCCTGATTCTATCAGGGTTTTCAGCATGGATAATATTTGAATTGAATCCGTTCCGTGCTTTTCAATAAGCTTTACCGTTTCATCGGCAGACAGGATGGCGGATGCGCCGGGGGTAAGCGCAAAAGCCAGCACACTTTTGAACATCCTGTCCTTATTATGTGTGCCGCCGACTGAAGTCAAAAGCGACAAGAGGTCGAGGTCAAGCAGCCACGCGGAAAGCGATTCTTCCTGATCGAGCGCGGTATCCACATACACGGTCAACTCGTGGCTAGATAACTCGCTCTGCCGCTCGAGAACTTCTTGTATTAACTCTTTTATTCGTCCTCGATACTGGGGAATCCATCGCAGAGTATTAAAAAGATTTCTCAGCCCGGGGATCATTCCCAGCGTCGCGGTGTCCGCGCGATCATCCAGGATAACCGCATCCGCACTTTCCGTTCCCATGAACCCGAGTAACACGCTGTCCGCGGCTATCCCGGGCATGGAAATTCCGGATAAGTTTACCAGAACCTGCCCTGTTCCCTGGGATGCCTGCTGCGCCGCGTCAATGCGTTCTGCCAGTTTCCTCAATTCCTGAACATCGATGCCTGCGGGGTCAACTTCGCGAGCTTCCAACAGTTTCTTAACATCTTGCGTGATTTCTTCGATCCTTCCGCCATCTTTCTCACTGTGAGATTCGCCGTCTTTGTGAATTATGTCCGGACGCGTTCCGACAGCGTTGCTTAAGCTATTCTCAACAGTTGGAAGGAGCCCTCTTTGAGAAAGAAAATCAATGATCCTAAAACGAACTAACGCTGCGCGCTCAGAGCCATTCAACATCGGATAGACATCAACAATGCTTCGCTTGTCCCATTCCCAATATGGATAATGTTCACCTAAACTATCGTCGAAGGCATCACTATTTGCCAAATCGCGCACTAACTCGTGATCAACCGTTAAATGTGTGATGGTAAACCCGTTCAAATATTTTATTTTGGGAAGTATCGGGTCCTGTAATATACATATCTCGAGACTTTCACGTAATTCGTCATCCGAATTTGTTTCTATTGCCCACTCTAACAAAATGCTAAGGAATGATGCAATTGACTCACCCGTTTGGGTGTATTCAAATAAAACAGTCTTCTTGCCTTCGTTCGCCTGCGTGATGATAATTTTCGGCGTCAATCCTATCTGCTGTAAATATTCCCGATAGCTGGCAACTTGCTGTTTGTTCGGCCCAACGGGCCCCGGCCGAAAGAAATCATTCTTTTTTTCATACCATCGCCCTGAGAATGCGGCATATATATATTCCGCTCCATTTCCTTCTAATATTCGTGCTGTATCCAGAAACCAAAGCGGAGTTCTCCCTAAAGAAACCTTTCGATATTCTCGAGGAACTGTCGTTACTATTTTTTGAGCCGCTTTAAGTAATTCTGCCATTTTGAGACTATCTGCTAAAGGATACCGCGAGTAAGTATTCAGTATGCCGTCATCGGCTCTTTGGATCGGCTTAAACGCCTCAAAAAATTTTGCCAAGAGGATTTCTCTCTCTGTTTTTGAAAGCCGCCTATACTGTTCTACTGAAACCGGGTCGACTACTTTTACTGTCGCTTCAGTCGTGGTAACTGTGCCATCGATAGCGGCGGATACGACGGTGCCTTCGGGAGAAAATCGTAAATCCCGAAAAATGGTTTTTGTCACGCTCTGGCCACTAGCACTTGATGCTAAAGCCAATCCGCCGCTGAAGTATGAGCGGATCGTCTGGCCGTAGGGCGTGTAGATCGTTTCCTGCTGGTTATACTCACCCTGGCTGAACGACTTTTTGTATGCCTGATAGTATTTGTCCTTGGACCATTTTGTTGCCGAGGTAAGTCCGGTCAGGTCCTTTGTATCAATGCGGCTGACATACGAGTTGTTGGCGTTCCGATAGCGCTGCTTGAACCACTGGGCCAGAATGATCGAGTAATACACCTGCCGCAACGCAGCATATCGCTTGGACGCGTTCACCTCTCGCGTCAGTTTCGGAATAATCAGCTCCCGCAGGATCTGCGAGGAGTAGTCGTTGAGCTGTTTTGCCCGTTCATCGTCAAAGCTGTAGAACATCGTATCTTTGAGATAATCCTGCTCAAGCATAACCTTGAGCGTGGCTTTGTAGATATACGCCTGATCCTTTGCCTCACCGATCACAATCTCGCCCGGCACGATCCAGGGACGAGTGATGGTCGGTATTTCCATATCCTGCATGCCGTACAGGGATTCGGCTTTCTGATACAATTTATCCCAGTACTGTTTGCCTTCAGGTGTCGTGGGAGCGGTAAGGCGCGCCATATCCTTCTTCAACTGCAGATCTGCCTCAAGCAGGATCTTGCCAAGGTCTGTCTGTTCAACATACGGGTCGATGATATCGCGGGGAGCATCGGGCCTCAGGTTCACCCAGAACATGCTGTTGGGAAGGGTTAAGCCGATCTTGAAGTATTCCAGAAGCTTCCTGGTGGTCTCTTCGATCTGGGGCTTCTGAAGCGATTTAACATCGCCCTTATCCAGAAGCAGGTTGAAGTTACTGGTTGCCTGGTCAAAGGAAAGCGAGCGTAGATGTATGGGCCGGAATTTATCTGCTACAGGAGCAATATTCTGCAGATACGCAGGAACTCCCAGCTGCGGCGCAACCTGCGCAAAGCCCGCTTGCTCGAAGATAAGGCAAAAGCAAATTATAAACGCTAGGACTTTCCGTGGCATAAGATTTTTTAAAGCTTTTGTTTAGTGGGTAAAAAAATAGCTCTGCTGTTAGCAGAATAGAAAGTTTGGTTTATCAACCTTACTTATAGTATTACATATATATAAGGGGTTTCAAGAGTGTTTGGGCAGCGCAATGAAACCGGTTTCAGGAAGGAGATAAAAAGTGCCTGCGACACATTTCTGTACCGCAGGCACGCAACTTATTTTATACCAAATGGTTATTATGTCCTCACTGTCTCTACAAGGAGCAACAATTCCTTCATCTGTGCTGAGGTAGACACCGCGCAGGCTTCTTCCAGTTTTAATATGTTGCTCAAACACTGCTCAACCCTGGAGAGTTGGTCTCCAGACGCCTTGCGATCAGAACACACCGCCAGGTATTCTTTTATCTTTTCATACGGCATGACCTTGCCTGCGATCTGCTTCTCGATCCGTGCCCACTCTTTGTCCAGGTCCCGCATTTTTGATTGCTGCGCCAGACTCTGCAGAGCTTTCATGTCAATTACCGGCTGCGTCATCGAGGGGCTCATGCCCGGCTGTGTAACGAGAGGCAATGCACGGAAATCAATACCGCCGTGATTTACGCCGCCATCTTTCGAAATTCCGGAATTCACCGCTTTGGCCCGGTCGCTGTATTGATAGAACGAATCGGCAAACCACTGTCCGTTGTAATTTGTGGCTGACGACAATTTCGTTATAATGTTGATTGACTTTAAATAGTCGACTACCTCGTCGACGTATAACTCCTGGTTAGAACGCAAAGACTTCATGACGCCCGGAACAGCCAGGGGCTTAGCCATCGAATCATTCGGCGCCCATGTCGCAAGAGTTTCATCATTTAGAGTGCCGTCGACTCTGTTCCTTACTCGATCCCAGTTAATGTCCCAAGAGAGTCCCTGTGCCCGCGCCTGTGCCCGCTCCAGCGCCAAGCTTGCTATTGCAATATCTGCTAACGCCTTCACTCCAGCTATAATGTCGGGCGTCCACGCATCCCCATTGGTTGTCTGTTGCGCGATCCCGCCGTCTTTTAGAGCCGCATCATCATGCTGCGTTACGATAGCATTAAGTCTTTCTACTGCCTGGTTTGCTTGTATGAATTCGACCCGTGGATAAGCTTTCTTCAACCTTTCTATTTCTTTGATTAAGTTAATTTTCTGTTCGTCTCTTTCGCCACATTCATAACCCATATCGTTGACTAATACATAACGTATTCCTGTTTGACCTTGAGCCGTATAAGGGGTTGTTCCAATAGATCCATCAATACCGCTTAGGACGATGAACAGACCGCTCGCATACGGCGTGTCGGCTGCTCCTAAACCTGCTACTGTTACGCCTTTCAAAGGCATAGTGTATAAAGGATTGGCGGGTGGGTTATTTTTGAGCAAGGAATCTAACGCTGTAATCTGCTCAGAAGGCGAGTCTTTTGATATTCCAGAGCTATCAAACCTGCTCCCTGTCTTTATTGATAAATACTTTAATGCAAGAGACAGGTGGTGGCCACGAATGCTCGTGGGCGGAAGCAGCAACGCGTTCCCGCACGCCTCGCGCAAGTCACGGGCCTGTTTGCGTAATGATGGGTCTAATTCAGGCCGGAGGCTCACCCAAAGCAATGATTGGACGGCAATGGGGTCCCGGGACGACTTGGCATACTCCCCAAGCAACGTCAAAACAATTCTGTCAAATTCCTGTGTTGTTTTTTCAGGAGCTCTGCCGTTTGCAATGTCTGTTTCATCTAACACGCGGGTTATTGTTTCGAGCAGCGCTTCATTAGAAGATTCCTTTTTTTGGGATAGAGATTTTTTAACTATTTGAATAACAAACCACGCTAATCGGCTTTTCTTCTGCAACGCGTAATGAGACCCCACAACCTGCACAACCCCTTCCAGGCCAAGGGATTGGGCTGCTTTTGCTCTGGCGGCATCATCTTGGGCGTTGAGCAATTGATCGGAAATTTTTATATATTCTTCCAGCGTCCCTCCGTCTTTAGCCGCCTCCGCTTCGCGGGCATTCCGGGCTTCAATAAAGAGGCGCTGATGGCTCTTGATAAAATTTACCAGTAAACCGTGAACGCGCGTTTCATCCGCAGGCTGGTTCCAAAACTGATCAATGCGAGATTGGGCTGCACATTTTTCAACCACCCTTTGTATCAGGCTGTAGGGAATCCCGTTCGGGAAATGCACCCGGTCAGAAGCCATGAACTTTGCCAATGATTCGCTTGCCGCTGATCCGGGGTCTAAGAGCGCTTCCATATCAGCAACCGTGACTTCAAAATCCCCGCCGTCCTTGTTGTTCAGGATCAATTCAACGACATTCGGTGCAGGAACAACGCTGCCATGGCTGCCGATATTCAAATAGGAGAACGCGGGATTGCTCAATATCGTCGCGTCGAATACGTTGAAGGCAAACGAAGAATACAATATCGGCATTAAGGCGAACATCGAGAGCATCCATTTGGCAACAACAGAATGAGGAATGCGGCCGCCGTATCTCAGAAAAAGGAGCCCAAAAGAAACCCCGACGATTGCCGCAGTAAGCAATACAGTCGCTGTCAACGACGCTTCTACCGTCGTGCCGCCGTCTTTGGCATTCAAGCGAAGCTCCATTAACAATTGCTCGCGCAATGCATTATCGGGATTGTTGAGTATCCCCACCGCAATCGCGTGTAGAAGAGCTTTATTTCTTAATGCCCCGGAAATAGTCTTATCGGGCACCAAAGGCGCAGCGCGCTGCAAAGTATTCCCTTCCGGGCGGAATGACCGTGTCATTGGACTACGGCCGTCCGGCTGCAGGAGCAAGAAATTAATATTATTCCATAAAGTGTTAACCTGGGGCTGGGTCAATCCGAGCATCCCTTGCGGGTTAAGACGATGGTTACTCCTGCCGGCAATCGTGAGAGATTTTCCCCCATCCATTTTGACCCCGCCGCTGAAGTACGTGCGGATCACAAGTCCCGACGCCGTGGGCACCTGTTCTTCCTTCTTATATTCGCCCTCGCTGAACGATTTCTTGTAAGCATTATAATAGGTATTCTTGTCCCATGGAGTCAGGGCTGTCAGGCCGGATAAATCCTTCGTGTCGATCGCTTGCGAGAACGGGTTCGCCTGGCCTTGCGCCTTTTGCTTGAACCATTGCGCCAAAACAAGCGAATAATAGACCTGCCGCAAAGCCGCATACCGTTTTGCCGAGTTGACTTCGCGTGTGAGTTTTGGCAGTATCTCGGCGCGTAACAATTCAGATGAGTATGCGTTCATCTCTTTCTGCTTCGGATCGGTTATTGAGAAAAACGGGGAGTCCTTCAAGTAATCCTGTTCGAGCATGACCTGCAAGCCGGCTTTGTAAATATACGCGCCGTCAGGCGATTCGCGGATAATGATCTCGCCCGGCACGATCCAGGGCCTGGTAAATGTCGGGATCTCCATGTCCGTCTGACCGTACAGGCTTTCCGCTTTGGCGTATAACTTATCCCAATACCGCTTGCCCTCAGGGCGGTCAGGAGAGGTGAAAAGCGCCAGATCTTTTTTCAGCTGAAGGTCTGCGGCGAGCAATATCCTGCCGATATCGGTTTGCTCAAGATATGGATCGATGATGTCCTGCGGAGAGTCGGGCCGTAAATTTACCCAGAACAGATTATTGGGCAGGCGCAATGCGATCTGAAAATATTTGTATAATTCAGAGGCGGTGGCCGTATCTTTTGCAGCGAGTTCGGCTTTCGTATCGCCGCTGTCGAGGAAAAGCGAAAGCTTCTCAGAAGAAGGATCAAACGAGATCGCCCGCAACTGAACAGGATTAAATATCTCGGAAGGCATAAGGCCCGCCATGTATCCGGGGATATGCATGCTGCCGGCTACTTGCGCAAAACCTGATTGTTCGAAGATAAGGCAGAAAGAAATGGAAAGCGCGAGAATCTTCTTAAACATGCATCCCCCCGTGGCTATAAAATAGAAAACGCTTGAGAATGGCTTATCAACCTTACACAAAGTATGTCTTATAAAGGCTGGAATTCAAGACCGAAGGGGCAGGTAGATGAAAGCGGTTTCATTTGCAGCCATCACAATGTTCGTTTTTTACACAATAACGACGAACTCGCCGCGGGGACGGGATGCGGCAAAACGGCTGGCTAATTCTGCTGCGGGCGCACGAAGGATCTCTTCGAATTTCTTGGTAAGTTCACGGGCTACACAGACTTGCTTCTGCGGCCAAACAGCAGCCATGTCCTCAAGTGTTTCAACGATCCGATGGCACGATTCGTAGAAAATGATCGAGTAATCGAGCTTCGATAATTCATTCAAACGGTTGCGCCGGGAAATCGGCTTGCTGGGAAGAAACCCTTCAAAAATAAATTTGTGCGCCGGTTTTCCGGATAAAACGAGCGCCTGGATGAACGCTGTGGGCCCGGGAATAAAGGTCATTGGGATATTATTCTCGATGGCCAGATTTATGAGATTATACCCCGGATCGAGGATGCCCGGAGTGCCGGCATCGGACACAAGCGCGACATCTTTGCCGTCCTTGAGCATCTTGATGAGTACATCTGCCTTTGTTATGCGGTTATGCTGAAAAAAGCTGGTAGTCGAAGTTGTTATTCCGTATTCGTTAAGCAGAATCTTCGTATGGCGGGTATCCTCGCATGCGATCATATCAACGGACTTCAACGTTTCGATCGCCCGAAGCGTTATGTCTTTGAGATTGCCTATGGGAGTTGCGACAATATATAACATTTTGAGCAGTGGGATGCTGCTGGGGATATGTCTCCCAGCTCGAACAGTCCTCGCCCCTTCGGGGCTGCGGAACTCGCTGGGAGACGTATCCCCAGCAGGCTCACGATTACTCGACTGTTACGGATTTCGCAAGGTTCCGCGGCTGATCTACGTCGCAGCCGCGTTTAACGGCGATATGATAAGCCAGAAGTTGCAATGGCAATGCGACGAGAAGCGGCGAGAAGAATTCGTCTATTTGCGGGATATAGATAACTTCGTCGGTGAGCGCTTTGATCTTGGTATCGCCTTCGGTGGCGATCGCAATGAGCTTGCCGTTGCGGCTGCGGATCTCCTGGATATTGGAGACCATCTTGTCATACACCTTTGACTCGGGCGCAATGCACACGACAGCGCGGTATTCGTCGATGAGCGCGATCGGGCCGTGCTTCATCTCCCCTGCCGCATACCCTTCTGCGGGAATATACGAGATTTCCTTCAGCTTCAACGCGCCTTCAAGCGCAGACGGATAATTGATATTGCGGCCCAGATACAGGAACGAGCCGAAATGCGAGTGGCGGCTTGCGAGCGTCGCAATGCTTTCCTGCCCTTTCAGCAATGCTTCCTGTAACGCCGGGATCTTCCGGAATGTATCAAGATACCCGGTGATCATCTCCTGCGGCATGATATGCCTGATCTCGGCAAGATAGAACGCAATGAGATAAAACGCCGCCAATTGCTGGGTATATGCCTTGGTGGATGCTACGCCGATCTCCGGGCCTGCATACGTATAGATCACTCCGTTGGATTCGCGCGTGAGCGTTGAGCCAAGCACATTGCAGATCGACAGGATCGGGCAGCCCAATTCCCGCGCCTTGCGCACGCCTGCAAGCGTATCGGCGGTCTCGCCTGACTGGCTCACGGCGATTACAAGCGTGTCCTTGTCGATCAGCAGGTCGCGATACCGGAACTCGCTTGACACATCAACGGAAACAGGGATCGCGCACACCGATTCGATAATGTATTTGCCCACAACGCCCGCGTGATACGCGGTTCCGCAGGCGACAACGGAAATGTTTTTGATCTCTTTGAGCTTGCTTTCGGGGATATGCTGTTCCTGGAACTCAATACGGCTGTTTTCCTTAATTCGGGCTGACTGGAATGTTTCAAGAAGATGCGGTTGCTCGTTGATCTCCTTGAGCATGAAATGCTTATATCCCTGCTTCTCGGCAGCGGCAATGTCCCATGCGATATGAGATACTTTTTGCGGCACTTCTGTGCCGGACAGATCTGTGATCTTACAGCTATCCTTGGTCAGAACGACCATCTGGTTCTCTTCGAGGAAAATGACTTCCTTGGTCGAATCGAGAATAGCCGGAACATCCGAAGCGATAAAATTTTCGTCTTTGCCCAGGCCCACGATAAGGGGGCTGCCGAACCTGCCGCCGATAAGCTTATCCGGCTCCTTGCTCGATATGACGCCGATGGCAAAAGAACCCTCGACCTTCATGAGCGTTTTGCGCACCGCGTCCTCAAGGCTTGAGTCCTTTAAATAATCTTCGATCAGATGAACTAACACTTCCGTATCGGTCTCCGAAACGAATTTATGGCCTTTTTCCTGCAATTCGGCCTTAAGCCGCACATAATTCTCAATAATACCATTATGGACGATCGCGATCTCTTCTTTGCAGTCCAAATGGGGATGGGAATTAACCTGGTTCGGCGCGCCGTGCGTTGCCCAGCGTGTGTGCGCTATGCCGATGGTGCCGACGAGCGGTTTCTTCTGGAGGATGCTTTCAAGGACCTTGATCTTGCCCGGGGATTTGCGCAGGGATATCTTTTGCTTGTTCGAAAGGATAAGCGCCATGCCGCTGGAATCGTATCCGCGGTATTCAAGGCGCTGAAGGCCGGTGAGAAGCAGCTGCTGGGCCTGGCGATTGCCGATGTAGCCGACTATGCCGCACATGGGATTTTGCCCGCGTTGTGGAACTGTGGGATATATGGTATGCGGCTATTCGCCGCATACCATAAATTCGGCCAAACGGCTTACGTTCACTTTGTTCCGTAAGCCGTGGCCTCATTTGCGTCCCCACGGGGATTTGAACCCCGGTCGAAAGCTTGAAAAGCTTTTGTCCTGGACCAGGCTAGACGATGGGGACAGATCTATATGAGAATCTATTCGGAATCTTCGGCGATGACCGGCGCGATGCACGCAACGCGGTCCTTGTCCTGCAGCTTTATCAGGCGCACGCCCTGCGCTGCGCGGCCGGTGGTCCTGATATCCTTGATGGCGCACCGCAGGAAAATGCCGTTCTGCGTGATCACCATCAACTCGTCATTATCGCTGACCGCCTTAAGGCCGACAGCGTCGCCGTTTTTTGTCGTAACTTTAATGTTAATAATACCTTTTCCGCCTCTATTGGTCAAGCGATATTCCTTGACCGGTGTGCGTTTTGCAAAGCCAAGCTCGGTAACGGTCAGGACCGTGGAATCCTTTTCGGCAATGATCATGGAAATGACCTCGTCCTTCTTGGCCAGGGATATGGCGCGCACGCCTTTGGCTGACCTGCCCATGTCGCGCACGAGCGTTTCGGGAAAATGCACTGCCTTGCCCTGCCTGGTGCCGATCAAAAGCTCTTTTTTGCCATCAGTCAACTGAACGCCGATCAGCTCGTCGTCTTTTTCAAGCGTGATGCCGATGATGCCGCCTTTGCGCGGGTTGCTGTAAGCGTCAAGCTGGGTCTTTTTGATCTGGCCGAGCTTGGTCACCATGACGAGGAATTTATCAGCGCTGAATTCCCTGACCGGTATGGTCGAACTGATCTTTGCGTCAGCCTTAAGCTCAAGCAGATTGACCACTGCTTTGCCTTTTGACTGTTTGCTCCCCTGCGGGATCTCATAGACTTTAAGCCAGTGCACCTGGCCCTGGTCGGTGAATACTAATAGATAATCTTTGGTCGAGGCAACGAACAAATGCTCGATAAAATCTTCCTCTTTGACCTCTGCTCCGGTCGCGCCTGTTCCGCCGCGTTTCTGCTTGCGGTACGCGCTCACGGGCAGGCGCTTGATATAGCCGCCGTGGCTAACCGTGACAACAACGTCCTCGTCCGCGATCAGGTCCTCGATCTCAAGCTCTTCGACCTCTCCGACAATATCAGTGCGGCGCTCGTCCCCGTATTTCTTCTTCAATTCGCCAAGCTCATCCTTGATGATGGACTCGACCTTTTTTTCCGACGCGAGGATCGCGCGGCATGCCTCGATCTTCTTCAAGAGCTCGAGATACTCAGCCTCGATCTTGTCCTTTTCAAGCGCGGTCAGCCGCTGGAGCTGCATTTCCAGGATCGCCTGCGCCTGCAGGTCGGACAGGCCGAACTCTTTCATCAGGTTCTCTTTGGCGATCGGAACGGTCTTGGACGCCTTGATAACCTTGATGATCCTGTCGATGAACTTGAGCGCGATCTTCAAGCCCTCGAGGATATGCGCCCGCTTCAATGCCTTATCGAGCTCGAACTGCGTGCGCCTGCGGATGATGACCTTGCGGTGGCCGATATAGCAGTCGAGTATCTGCTTGAGGTTCAGCACGCGCGGCCTGTTCTCCACAAGCGCGAGATTTATGATGCCGAATGTTGTTTCAAGCTGGGTATGCTTGAACAGCTGGTTCAGGATTATTTGCGGTTCGACGTCGCGCTTTAATTCAAAGACAATGCGCATGCCGTCCTTGTCGGACTCGTCGCGGATATCGGAGATGCCCTCGATCTTTTTCTCGTCGCACAGCGCCGCGGCGGCCTCGATGACCCCGGACTTCTGCACCTGATACGGGATCTCGGTCACGACGATCATATCCTTGCCGTTTTTCTGATGCTCGATGCTTGCGCGGCCGCGCACCGTGACCTTGCCGCGGCCGGTCGTGTACGCTTCCTTGATGCCGGTCTTGCCGCAGATGACCCCGCCGGTTGCGAAATCCGGGCCCTTGATGAATTTCATCAGGTCCTTGATCTCGGCGTCGGTATTATCAAGGAGATAGATGATGGCGTCTGCGACCTCGTTGAGATTATGCGATGGGATGTTGGTCGCCATGCCGACGGCAATGCCGCTTGAGCCGTTCACCAGGAGGTTCGGCAACGCGGCAGGCAGCAATAAAGGTTCCTTCAGGGATGCGTCGAAGTTCGGCCCGAAATTGACCGTGTCCTTGTCGATATCTCCCAGCATGTCGTCGGCGACGGATGCCAGGCGCGCTTCGGTATAACGCATGGCCGCAGCGCTGTCCCCGTCAACCGAACCGAAATTGCCCTGACCCTCGACGAGAGGATACCGCAGCGAAAAATCCTGCGCCATGCGGACCAATGTATCATACACCGCAGTGTCGCCATGCGGGTGATATTTCCCGAGAACCTCGCCTACGATACGCGCGCATTTCTTATACGGCTTTGAATGCTCGAGTCCCAACTCCTGCATGGCGTAGAGGATGCGCCGGTGCACGGGCTTCAGGCCGTCGCGCACGTCGGGCAGAGCGCGGCCCACTATGACGGACATCGAATAATTCAAATACGCGTCCTTGACCTCTGTTTCGATCGGTATCGGCACTATTTTTTCATTTTGCGTATACATGATTACACGTCCAGGTTCTTGACTAGGTGAGCGTTCTCTTCGATAAATGCCCTGCGCGGCTCGACCTGGTCTCCCATGAGCACCGTGAACATCTTGTCGGCCTCCACCGCGTCATCCAGCGTGACCTGCAGCATGGTCCGCTTTTCCGGGTCCATGGTGGTCTCCCAGAGTTGCTGCGGGTTCATTTCACCAAGACCTTTATATCTCTGAATGTGCATGCCTCTGGTCGCCTGCTCTTTTATATATACAAGCGCTTCCCTGAGCGACGCGCACTCTTTGTGCGCTTTATTCTCATCGGTTATCTTGAACAAACCCTTGGCCTTCTTCGCAACATCAACTGCGCCTGAATCTTTTGTTTGTGCCTGTATCTCAGGAGAATACAATGAGATATCAACGCCCATTTTTTCTATTTTCGCTATGAGCTGGTCTATTTCCGGCGCCTCGTAAAGCTCGAGGACATCATCTTCTATTTCCTTGCCTTCTTTCTCGCTCAATTTAGCCAATTCTTCGTCAGAATACAAAAATTGGTCTTTTCCATCCACTCTAATTCTATAAATTGGCAATTTTTTGGTTTTTGGATGTCTAAAAGTAAGGTATTTTGTTAAATTCACTCCCTTTTTCTCTAAAAGCTTGCCGTGTTTTTCCATTTCGACAAGGCAGTTCAGCAATTCTTTGAACTGGTGATCAGTAAAAACCTGCTTATCCTTGAGCTTTTCAAATATGTGGCCTTCCCTGCCCAAATCCAGGATAAGATCGTTCATCTGCTGTTCTGTCTGGATATATTCTTCGCGCTTTTCCCTTTTGACCTTGTACAGCGGTGGCTGTGCAAGGTACACGTGGCCCTCTTCCAGAAGCTTTGGCATCTGACGGTAGATCAGGGTCAACAAAAGCGTGCGGATATGCGAGCCGTCAACGTCAGCATCGGCCATAAGCACCAGCTTGTCATAGCGCAGCTTCGCAAGATCGAATTCCTCTCCCACGCCTGTGCCCAGCGCAGTGATGATGGTGCGGATCTCCTCGTTCGATAAAATCTTATCAAGCCGCGCTTTTTCGACATTCAGGATCTTGCCTTTGATGGGCAGGATCGCCTGGAACCTGCGGTCGCGGCCCTGCTTGGCGCTGTTATGCACGAATATGCCGCTTGCCAGAGCAAAGTTGTGCGTATC
>Ga0302251_1000808_pt1 | contig 24230 bp, 23 predicted proteins | sample AAG_RA_Gln_MG_FD_193534 | JGI IMG/M metagenome (GOLD analysis project Ga0302251, IMG submission 193534) | Enriched activated sludge microbial communities from anaerobic digester in WTTP, New Holstein, Wisconsin, United States - AAG_RA_Gln | ecosystem: Engineered > Bioreactor > Anaerobic >...
CTTTGTCGATGTTGTCGAATGCGACTTCTTCGCCAAGGCCATATTTAGTAAAGAGAACTTTTGTGATTGCTGCTGTCAGCGTCGTCTTACCGTGGTCAACGTGACCAATTGTTCCGATGTTGACGTGCGGCTTGTTTCTAAGAAACTTTTGCTTACCCATTTACGGAGTTCCTCCTTTTTGTATGCATTCACAGTTTAGATGACTTTAATTGGCAACGCGATCCATTGGTGACTTAAACTATTGTGGAGCCCACGAGCGGACTTGAACCGCCGACCTCCGCCTTACCAAGGCGACACTCTACCTCCTGAGCTACATGGGCACGAAAGATCACCAACAAATCGTGTGGAGAGACTGGAACCTTGTAAACACTAAAACTCGACACTCAACAGGTTAAAGTTTTAGAATTGACTGAGTGTTAATTCTTTTCTTCCTGAAGAAACTTTTCAAGTTTGCGTTTAACTCTCTGTAAAGCATTATCTATGGATTTGACATGTCTGTCAAGGTCTTCCGCAATTTCTTGATAGGATTTTCCTTGAAGATAAAACATGAGGACTTGCCATTCGAGCTCGCTGAGGACCTCGCCAATCTTCGCCTCAATGCTGTCGAACTCCTCCCTGGAGATCAAGAGCTCTTCTGGATTGGAAATGACTTTGCCGGAAAGAACATCCAGCAGCGTTCGCTCCGATTCCTCGTCATAGATGGGTTTATTCAGGGAGACGTAGCTGTTCAGCGGTATGTGTTTCTGCCGCGTCGCAGTTTTGATGGCAGTGATAATCTGCCTTGTAATGCACAATTCGGCAAATGCACGGAAGGACGACATTCTGCCCGGTCTGTAGTCACGAGTGGCTTTGAACAGTCCAATCATGCCTTCCTGGATAATGTCTTCACGATCCGCACCTATCAAAAAATAAGTTCGAGCTTTGGCGCGGACAAAGTTCTTGTACTTTTTGATCAGATATTCCTGGGCTTTGGCGTCACCATTTCTGGCAAGCTCCACAATATCTTCCTCATGGCAGCTGTCCAGGTCGGACACCTCTTCAAACCGAGAATAGATCTCCATAAACTTTGCCCCCTGCAATATGCCGTCTTTTTTATTATACCCGATCTGGAAATGCCGCGTCAAGATTTATTCCCTTTTCGAATTGCATTCAAAAGTGCCTTTGCTTCACTGCTTAGCTGCGTCTCAATTGACTCGCCTGTTTTAACCTGTTTGGGCAGGCGCTCCTGAATTGCCAGCCGTACCCGTTCCAGTTCAAACTGGAATTCTCGCGGCGTCATCCTGACTGCACCGCTCCCCATGACCAGCTGCTGTTCTGCCCAGTCAGAGGTGACCACACGGACAAGATGCTTGGGGTCTTGAACAAGTCGTTCCGCCTCTGATTCAATATAGCTGTCCGCTGTCTGGTGTTCTTTTGTATAGATCACGACAACCCCTTTAAACATGTCGCGCTTGACCTTCTTGCCTTTTGAGGTATAAGCATCGAAGACGACGGTCACAGCGTCCCCGGTATATGCCTGGTAATCGACAAGATCATCCAGAAGCGCGTAACGGGCAGACTCAAGGGACTCCCTGGACAGCGATTTGTAGCGTTCTATCGCGTGAATGACATTGTAGCCATCCAGCATCAAGAATTTATGTCTCCCTATCAGCCTTTTGTTTTGCCTTGGTAAACTAGGTTTGTTTTCCATAGCGCTGCCTGAACACTTCATACATCAGTATGGATGCTGCTACCGAGGCATTCAGCGAAGAGACTTTGCCCTTCATGGGAATTTTCACGAGAAAGTCGCAGTGAGACTTGACCAGGCGGCTGATGCCCTGACCCTCACTGCCTATGACAAGGGCTATACTGCCTGTCAAATCCGCCTCAAAATGTGCGACATTGCCTTCCATTTCAGCAGCCGCGATCCACAGCCCTCTCTTTTTCAGCAGCTCTATGCTCTGGCTTAGATTCGTCACTCTGCAGACCGGCACATATTCGAGAGCCCCTGCGCTTGTCTTGGCCACAACGGCCGTCAGACCGACGGAGCGCCGTTTAGGAATAACAACACAGTGAGCGCCCACCGCATCCGCCGTCCGGATAATCGAACCAAGATTGTGAGGATCCGTGATCTCGTCGCACAAAATGACGAACGGCTTCTCCCCCCGTGCTTCGACTTGGTCGAGAACCGTTTCAAGATCCGAATAGTCATAGGCAGCGACATAGGCGATCACGCCCTGATGACTGTCTGAAGTCGAGATCTGATCCAGTTTGGCCCGGGCAACTTTCTGAATAATAATATTCTTTTCACTGGCCATGGCGAGAATTTTTTTGACTGAGCCTTCTGCCGCGCCTTCAGCGACCAGAATCTTGTCAATTTCACGGCCTGCCTTTAATGCTTCTATGACCGGATTACGGCCTTCAATGATATCGCTCATAGCGCCTCCAACTTACAAATGTTTAAATTTTTCGCGAATTTCCACTATTTTCCCACAAGTCATGACACCTTCTGAACACGGTCCGCTGGCACAGGCCGGTCCCGCTACCGCGAAGACATTAGGCGCCACTTGTTTCACCAGGCGAAGCATTTCTGTCGCCAGCGCCCTGATTTCCCACTGAGCGCGCTCACAGCAGCGATGCCTGAAGAAATTCATCAGACTCCTCGCATTCATAGTCACGACAATCTTTGTCTCACAGGCATTGGGAAAGACGAACCGGGCATCCTCAATAGCTGCTTTCTCAGCATTTAAGGCCGCCTTTTTGGGCGAAGCGCCCTCAGCGATCATCCTTGCCTCAATTTTGGGTTTCAAGATCTCAATCAACTCATCATAGGCCTTTTGCGCCGCTGTCATAGACGCCTGGAACAACCTGGCGGCCGCTTCATCACGAGCGATTTCCGGTGGTGTGATGTACTCAAAATGATCGAGTCGAACGTAGCGCTGAGACTGCTGCGAGTAGGACGCGATCCTGTGCCTGACCAGCTGATGGGTCAACACCCGGCTGACGCCTTCAATGGCAAAGGTGAAGGACATATGCTCAATTGGAGATTCGTGACCGAGTTCTCCAAGAATCGTCAAAAACTTCGAGATCGACTCCGGATCAAGGGAATCCGCCAGGTCAGACGCGCCGGTTCTCGAGTAACACAGTTTGGCCGCCGCCGCTACGACCCTTTCAGGTTCCGGGGTATGTGCCAAGAGTTCAACATGCATTATGGATTTCCTCCAGTCTGGATGGTTTTAATGGCGATATAGTCGCCATAAGGCATGATCCCGAACAGGTATTTCCTGAATTTACCTTTATAGGCCGGATGCCCTTCAGAAATGATCTCCTCAAACTTGACCATCCTGATGATCTTAAACGGCGGCATTTCAAGAGATTCAACGGTCTCCTGCCTAAAGACCTCCACCTCCGGCGACTGGATCCCAACTGAATCCAAGAAAGTTGACTTGACGACAAGCAGCGCCAGTGAAACCGCCAAAAGGAGGAATAACGTCTTCTCGTAACGCGTCAGCCTTTTTTTCATGACTCCCGCTCCCCATCAACCGCTTCAACATTGTGCGCCGTCTTTTCAGGCTGAACCGAGCACTGGTCGATAATCTCCATGGCTTTAGCCACGACCTCTTCCAAGCGCTTTGGATCCTCCCTGAGACTCAGATAGCCAATCAGTGTTTCAAAGCCGGTCGCCAGGCGATAATCTGCGGTCTGCGTATTTTTAGGCGCGCTGTGCCCCTTCTGGTTGCGCCCTTTTCGAATCATGTCCCGTTCCTCTTCCGCCAAAAAGTTCTCCAGATTCTTGACAACATAAGCCTGCGCAGTCGCACGCACATAACGCGTTGACTGGCGGTGCAGCAGATGAAGGCTGCCTCTGGTTTTATGAATCACGGCCATGCGGACATAATGTTCGTAGACTGCGTCCCCAATAAACGCCAGTACCAGGGGATTGGCCATCTTTAAGTCTCGCATTTCCTTTTCGGTAATGCCCATCAACCCCAAAAACCGCTTCATGCTGCCGATGGTTTCCATTACCTCAACCTCTTTTCCCTCTTCACACAGATTTTCAATAGTCTGCCGGATGGGATTCCCGGCAGACTCACTTTTATTTCTCATCATTTGACCTTCGACCATTTTACACCCTGAGGTGTATCCTCGAGTACTATGCCCATAGCCTTAAGTTCATCCCTGATCTCGTCCGACCTTGCAAAATTCTTGTTCTTTCTGGCTTCCTGTCGTTCTGCGATCATGGACTCAACCTGTTCGTCAAGGCCGCCTTTTTCCCTGCCCAGGATCCCCAGAACTCCGGCGAGTTCCATCAGAAGTTTATAGGCATTCTCGGCAAAAGTACGGGTAGGCGCGTCCTGAAGGTTGGAGTTGATATCCCGGACGAGTTCGAAAATCGCCGAAATGCCGTCTGCAGTATTGAGATCATCATCCATGGCCTCAATAAAGCGTTCCTTGTGGCGTCTGAGGCTTGAGAGGATCTCAATCTCCGTGACTGTCAACGGTGCGTCCCCACCGGTTTCCATTGCATAGAGCAGGTTCTCCTTGGCATTGTAGAGGCGTTCAAGGCCGCTTGAAGCCTGCATGATGAGGTCTTCGCTGAAATTGATGGGGTTTCTGTACTGTGCCGAGAGGATAAAAAACCTCAGCACTTCAGCTTCATACTGCGCCAGGATATCTCTGACCGTAAAGAAATTCCCCTTGGATTTGGACATTTTTTCGTTGTTGATATTGATATAGCCATTGTGCATCCAGTAATGGGCGAAGGGCTTGTCCGAATATGCTTCGCTCTGAGCGATCTCGTTTTCATGATGCGGAAAGATCAAGTCCTGGCCGCCAGCATGAATGTCTATGGTTTCACCCAAAAATTTCGTGCTCATGACGGAGCATTCAATGTGCCAACCGGGACGGCCTTCACCCCATGGGCTTGGCCAGCTGGGTTCACCGGGCTTTTTTGCTTTCCACAGGACAAAGTCTGCCGGATGTCTTTTTTGCTCATTCACTTCAATTCTCGCGCCTGCCTCAAGATCGTCAAGGCTCTGACCGGAAAGCTTGCCATAAGTCTCGAAAGTGGACGTGTCATAGTACACATCTCCACCCGACACGTAGGCGTTGCCTTTTTCAATCAGCTTTTCAACATAAGCGATTATGTCCGGTATGGTATCCGTCACCTTTGGATGATGTGTTGCCCTTCGAATGCCCAGAGCGTCAGCGTCCTTGAAGTATTCTTCAATGTATTTCTCACTGATTTCCAGGCTCTCCAGACCCTCTTCCTGAGCGCGCCTGATGATTTTGTCATCTACATCTGTAAAGTTCTGAACATAATTAACCTCATAGCCCCTGTATTCCATATAACGTCGGAACGTATCGAAAATCAGGAAAGGTCTGGCGTTTCCAATATGAAAAAAATTATAGACCGTCGGTCCGCAGACGTACATGCGGATTTTGCCTTCTTCTATGGGGACAAACTCTTCCTTTTTTCGGGTAAGGCTGTTGTACAGCTTCATCTGATCTTCACCCCTTTATGAAAGTCTTGCAATGGCGTCTTCAATCCTTGAAATCAAGCGTTTTTTCCCAAGGATCGTCATCAGATCCACCATTTCAGGTCCATGAAGCTGTCCGGAAATCGCGGCTCGGATTGGCATGAAGAGCGCCTTTCCTTTGATGCCGGTCGCTGCCTGGACATCCTTGAACACTTGTTTCGCAAACACAGGATCCACTGCATCCACGGCTTCAACCAGGCCTTTAAAGACCCCCAGCATCTCCACCACATGTGGCTGCTTCAACATTTCAAGTGTTTCCTCGTCTTCCGGCTCGACAGTCTTAGCTCTGAACAGCGGCACAAGATCCGTGCACTGCGCCAGGTAATCCATGGAATCCTTCGAAATGCGTACGATGTCAGTCGCAAAAGCGCGGCCATGCTCGCAGCCCGGATCGACATAACCCTTTTCTATAAAGTATGGCATACAATAATCTACCAATGTCTCAAGCGGCATTTCCTTAATATAGAGGCTATTCATCCAGTTCAATTTTTGGACGTCAAAAACAGCACCGGATTTGGACACGCGCTCCAACGAAAACTTCTCAACCATTTCAGCCATGGACATCTTTTCTTCGTTGCCCTCTGGGCTCCAGCCCAGGAGAGCGATGTAGTTGACCAGAGCTTCAGGCAGATAACCCTTGCGCTGGAAGTCCTCAACGGCGACGTCTCCCTGGCGTTTGCTCAGTTTCTTCTTGTCGGGATTAAGAATGTTCGGAAGGTGAACGTGTTCAGGTGCTTTCCATCCGAATGCTTCATAGAGGAAGATGTGTTTAGGTGTGGACGGCAGCCATTCCTCACCGCGGATGACATGGGTGATTCCCATATTGTGATCATCTATGACGACGGCCATGTGGTAGGTAGGAAAACCATCCGCCTTCATAAGCACTTGATCATCCATATCATTCGTGTTCACGGTCACGCGGCCGCGCACGATGTCTTCAAAGGTGATATCGAGATCAGTCGGCAGTTTGAGGCGGATAACGTGTGACTCGCCATTTTCAATTCTGCGGCGGGCTTCCTCTAAAGGAATGGAACGGCAAAGGCCATCATAGCGCGTGATCTTGCCTTCGATTTTTTGAGTTTCCCTGAGGTCATCCAGCCTCTCCTTGCTGCAGAAGCAAGGGTAAGCATGACCGGTTTCAAGCAGCGTCTCTACGTATTGCCTGTAGATATGAAGCCGTTCAGACTGAACGTACGGACCAAATTCGCCCTTCTGTACAACAGTGCCTGACTCGAGGAACGGGCCTTCATCATGATGAAGCCCAGCCCAGTCCATAGCGGTCAGCATCCCTTCGACAGCGCCCTCAACCAGGCGAGTCTGGTCGGTATCCTCTATTCTGAGAATGTATTTGCCGCCACTTTTCTTTGCGAACATAAAATTATAAAGCGCAGTTCTAAGACTGCCAATATGGACATAGCCTGTCGGACTCGGCGCGAAGCGCACTCTTACCGTCATGGTCATCCCTCCTGATTTTATCTGATTTCGATTCCTTAATCATATCATAATTAGAGGTCTTCCGGCAGCATTTTCGCGCCTTCCATGACCTGTCCCATCTTTTCCATGATCCTGTCATAACTGTCCGGTCCGTGGGGGACCGAACAGTTGGTGCAGTCCTTGATGCCATTCCTGAGATATCTGAAATTCCCACCGCACTGATCTTTCAACAGATAAAGCGGACAGAAGCAGAACAGACAGTTATAAGTGTCTTCCGGCACACCTTTATGACAAGGAAAGTATTCGCAGCTGCGGTGGGTCACACAGCGGTAGTTCTGAGTTTCCAGGCCACCCCTCAGACCTTTTGCGCCCCCGTTCATCTTAATATGCCTTTGCAACGTAGACCATGTGCTTCGCCGGTTTGCCGCAGAAGTGGCAGACAGATCCAAGGTCTTCCTGTTCAAACGGCATGCAGCGAATGGTTGCTGCCGTATCCGCCTTGATTTTGTCCTCGCATTCGCGCTCACCGCACCACATTCCCTTCGCGAAGCCGGCCGTTGTCGCCATGCGGTTCTTGAATTCTTCATAATCATCCACGACGAAGGTCATGCTGTCGCGATGTTTTTTCGCTTTCTCAAACATGTCGTTATGGATAGTGTCCAGCATACCGACGACGTTGTCTGCAAAACCATCCAGTGACATTGGCGCTTTTTCGAGGGTGTCGCGTCTGGCTGCCATTGCCTGGTTGTTTTGGATGTCTCTTGGACCAATCTCGATACGGAGCGGTACACCCTTCATTTCGTACTCATTGAACTTCCAGCCCGGTGTGTAGTTGGTGTCGTCATTCAGTTCGACACGAATGCCGCGCTCAACCAGTGCCGCCTTCAGCTCATAAGCCTTGTCGAGGACACCCGGCTTGTTCTGTGCAATAGGAATGATCACAACTTGGGTTGGCGCGACACGCGGTGGCATGACGAGCCCGCGGTTGTCGCCGTGAACCATGATCAGGCCTCCAATCAGGCGCGTTGACACGCCCCATGAGGTGTGGAACGGAAACTCCAGCTCCCCGCCTCTGCCCAGGTATTGAATTTCAAAAGCTTTGGTGAAGTGCTGGCCCAGGTTGTGGGAGGTCCCGGATTGAAGGGCTTTGCCATCGTGCATCAATGCCTCAATGGTGTAAGTGGCATATGCGCCGGCAAATTTTTCTTTCTCGCTTTTTCGGCCCGAAACCATCGGAATAGCCAAGAGCTCTTCCGCCATTTGGCGATAGATGTTCAGCATTTGAATCGTCTCATCCTGAGCCTCTTCATAAGTCTCGTGAAGGGTATGACCCTCCTGCCAGAGGAACTCGGAGGTCCTAAGGAACGGCCGCGTCGACTTTTCCCAGCGGACGACGGAACACCATTGGTTGTAGAGGTAAGGCAGGTCTCTGTAAGACTGCAGCCATTTGGAGTACATAGAGCAGATAATTGTCTCTGAAGTCGGGCGCACACAAAGTCGCTCAGCGAGCTCCTCCTTGCCGCCGTGGGTCACCCAGGCAACCTCTGGCGCGAATCCCTCGACGTGCTCTTTTTCACGGTTCAGAAGACTCTCAGGGATCAACAGCGGGAAGTACATATTCTTGTGGCCGGTTTCCTTAAACCGCTTGTCCAGAAATGCCTGGATGTTCTCCCAGATCTCGTAGCCGTAGGGGCGAATGACCATAAACCCTTTGACAGGAGAATAATCCACCAGTTCCGTCTTCAGAATAACGTCTGTATACCACTGAGCGAAGTCGTCCTCCATGCGCGTAATTTCTTTTACAAATTCCATTTCTTTCTTTGCCATGATGAGCCTCCTAAGAATCTTTGTCAAAAAATTAAAAAACCGCCTCTTATGCTAGAGGCGGAATCCGCGGTACCACTCTAATTAACACAGCCGAAACTGCGGGCTCACAGTCCCCGGTGTGTTCACTTGTCCCGGCTGTAACGCGCCGGCCGCGTGCTTTTCATAAGCATGGCTCCAAGACAGGTTCAAAGCGCCGGCCGGAGTCTTTTCACCAAGCAGACTCTCTCTGTGCAGCATAGCTATCTTTTACTGGTTCTCTTCAACGCCTTATCAATATGTTCTTGACATACACTATATAATAGAAAAATTGAAGCTGTCAACGGAAATTTTAGAGGACTCTTTCCCTCGATTTTTCCAAAAGACAGACCGCCGTCACCGATATGCCTTCCTCACGGCCTTCAAAGCCCAGGCGCTCTGTCGTGGTCGCCTTGAGATTCAAATCCTCTTCTTCAAGCCCAAGGATAGGCCCGAGCGCTGACTTCATGGATGTCATAAACGGCAGCAGCTTTGGCCGCTGAGCCGCGATGACCGCGTCGACGTTGCCCACGGTGTAACCCTTTTCGCGAATCAATGCCATGACGTGCTCAAGCAGTTTAAGACTTGAGATCCCACGATAGGCCGGATCTGTATCCGGGAAATGCCTGCCGATGTCACCCAAACCCGCCGCACCCAGGAGTGCGTCCATAATGGCGTGTGTCAGTACGTCGGCGTCCGAGTGGCCAAGGAGGCCAACTTCGTGGGGAATTTCCACGCCGCCCAGAATCAGTTTTCTGTTCGCAGCCAGCTGGTGAACATCGTACCCAATGCCTACTTTGATCTTCAAACCGTTCCCCCCTGCTCCTTTGAAGTGCTTTTGCCGATGGCAGGGGCAATCGCCGCCAATATCGCTTCCGCCATGATCATGTCTTCAGGCGTGGTGATCTTCAGATTGAAATAGCTGCCTTTCACAAGGTGTACCCGGTGTCCCAGGCGTTCGATCAGCGCGCTGTCATCCGTAGCGTCCCATCCGTTTTCCTGCGCAAGCCTGTGAGCTTGTTCCAGCCAATCCCGCCTGAAGACCTGGGGGGTCTGGACGAGAAACAGCCGGCTGCGGTCCGGTGTGGATTCTACAACGCCGTCTGCGGCTGCGACCTTGATCGTGTCCTTTGCCGGCACCGCCGCCACAGCCGCGCCGGTTTCCGATGCCTTGCCGACGCACGCATGAATGGTTTCCAGACTGACAAACGGCCTTGCGCCATCGTGAATTAAAACGAGTTCCATCTCATCCGAGAGCTTCTCAAGACCCCTGCGAATCGAAGCCATGCGGTTCTTACCGCCCTCAACGCATTGAATGGGTATGCCTTTCTCATTGCGCAGCTGAAGGATCAGGTCTTGGTAGAGAGCCAATTCCCCTGCCGGAACGACCACGATGCACTCTGAGATCATCCCGGATGCACACAGGCGCTCCACTGCATGAGCAAGAATCGTCTTTCCGCCAAGGAGCATCCTTTGCTTGCTGATCCCGCCGCCCATCCGGGTCCCCATTCCGGCTGCCGCCACTATTGCTGCTGTTTTGTGATCCGCTCTTATCATTTCATTCACCCCTTAGAGAGGCTTGACAAAGATCATACGCCCGGCCGCGGTTTGCAGCACGCTGGTCACAAGAACCTCGAGGGTCTCGTTGATATGGCGCTTTCCGCCTTCGACAACGATCATGGTGCCGTCGTCGAGATAGGCGATGCCCTGATTGGACTCCTTGCCCTCTTTGATAACGTGAACGACCATTTCCTCACCCGGCAGGACCACCGGTTTGATGGCGTTCGCCAGTTCATTGATGTTTAACACGCGAACGTCCTGCAGCTCAGCGACCTTGTTCAGATTGTAGTCATTGGTGACGACAAACCCATTGATCAGCTTCGCGAGTTTGAGCAGCTTGATGTCGACTTCACTGACATCTTCAAAATTGGTTGAGACGATCTTGACCTCAATATTGATTTCCTTTTGGATGACCTTCAGGATATCCAGACCTCTTCTGCCGCGGTTTCGCTTCAGACTGTCCGATGAGTCCGCAATGTGGCGCAGCTCCTCAAGGACGAATTCCGGAATGATAATAGGGCCTTCGACAAACCCGGTCTTACAGATGTCAGCGATTCGCCCGTCAATAATGACACTGGTATCCAGAATTTTGGGCTTCGCCCCCCCTTGGTCTTTGGACCCGGCCGACTTTGAGCCGGAGCGTCGAAACATGTCTGGCAGTCTTGAAAGATCCGCCATGTTTTTGGTTGCAAGTCTGGCGCCCAGATAGCCCAGGAAGATATACGCCAAAATGGATAAGAACCCGCTGACAAAAGGAATGGGGATATTGTTGATAGCCCCGTTGATCAAATAGGCGATCATGAGCCCCAGAATGAGTCCCACCGAACCAAAGAGCATCTGGTTCGCCGGAATTTTTTCGAGCTCTTTTTCTGTGTGCTTGGCGACGCCCATAAACCTGCGGATCAGATAAGGCGATAGCATATAAAGGATAAAACCGATTATAAGTGCGACAACCGTTGAAAATATGACCTTAAAAGCCACATCAGACGGATTGTAATTAAAAGCGGCCCGCAGCCATTCAAAATTGAGCATTAATACGCCAAGCGCATAACCGCCGGAGACACCAAGCAGCGTCAGGGCAGCACGAATTATTCTTTTAAGCATTTCCAACCTCCTCTCTTCGTTTTTTTGATAATGAAACAAAAACCAAATAAGCTTGATTTATACTAACATATCCGTTCCAAGTCCCACTATTTGTTTTTCAGATTGTAACGAAACTTTAACATATTTTAACAAACTATGCTATAGACCACAGTACTTTGTTTAAGCTTTGGAGTTTTAGAAGCACTGTTCACAGACGTGGAAAAGCGCCCCCTGAATGGCGACGCCCAAGCAGCTCTATTTGATTAATGCACCGAGGTCTCGATCATTTTCTCGATTGCCTTTTCATCCTGCTCCATGACCAGCACAATTTCGCTGATGAGAATCTGTTTCGTATTGTTCAGCATCTTTCTTTCTCCGGTGGATAATCCCTTTTCCCGCTCCATGTGAATCAGATCCCTGACCACCATGGCAACTTCAAAAATGTCACCGGATTTCACTTTCTCCATGTTGTTCCTGTAGCGCCTGTTCCAGTTTTGCTGGAGCTCGACGCCCTCTTCTCTCAAAACGCTGAAAACCTCGTCAATAGCGTCATCCTGAATGATTTCCCGGAGGCCGATGGTTTCGACATTGTCGACCGGCAGCATGACCTTCATATTTTTGAGCGGCAATCTCAGTATAAAATACTTGCGCTTTTCACCCAAGATTTCTTTTTCCTCTACGCCCTCAATAATCCCGGCGCCATGCATTGGATAAACGACCTTATCGCCAATTCTGAACATTTTTCCACCTCCCGGATCTGTGACCCTAAGGTTATTATACAACATAATGCGAGTGGCGGTCAATTGAATTTAATATTCTATCATAGGGACAAAGCCAATGTCAATTACAGGATTTTAATATTTACATAGAATATCATCTGTGATGCGGCGGGGGCGTGTGGTCAGGTGACCATCGGCAGCACAGGGCTCTGGAACCCGTGTGCCATTTTAGTTTTACTATGGCGTCGACCTGTGCTAGAATTGAATCAGACAACCCAACAGGTGCAGAATATTGAGGTGATCCGCATGAGCGACATTATTTATGATCAGTTTCAGAATACCGTTCAGGAGGTTCTGATCCGACACAACAGCTTGCTTGACATCATCACGAAACTTGATGAGTCAGGCGCGCGCATCAACCGCGCTGCCGTCAAAACCATTACATCCTGCGGCTGTCTGAACCTTCACGCCGAGAAACAGGATCTCCCTGAGGATGCCGATTATCTGGATATCAAGAATTATGCCGGCTCAGAGCTCTCCGGCGAAATTTGCCCGGTCTGCCGCGACAAAATTGACAAGGAGATTGGCTCCCATCTTTTCTATCTGGCTGCGCTTTGCAACCATTTGAACATCAGCCTCTATGATGCGTTCCTCAATGAATATAACCGCATCAAGACACTCGGACCGTACAGTCTGTATTAAACGAAAAGTCAAAAGAAGGTGCCCCAGCCGCCAGTCGTCCCCGACCGGCAGCCGCGGCACCTTCTTTTTTCCCCTTGGAAGCCCTGCCCAACCTTCACCTCAGGGTCGCGTCCAAAGCTTCCTCAACCGTCCTGACGCCCACGATCTGAACGCCCGGCGCCGGTTTTTCCAGGCCATCGAGATTTCCGGCGGGAATGACAAAGGTCTTGAAACCGAGCTTCTGACCCTCCGAAATCCTGCTTTGCACGTGGGCGACATTGCGCACCTCGCCGGTGAGGCCGACCTCGCCAAAAAACATCATCTCCGGATCGATCACAATATTCTTGAAGCTCGACGCCAGGGCAATGATGATGCCCAGATCCGCGGCGGGCTCGTCAATGCGGATGCCGCCCACCACGTTGATATAGCTGTCCTGGTCCTGGAGCTGCATGCCAATTTTCTTCTCGAGGACAGCGATCAGCATGATCACTTTGTTGTAATCGACGCCTATGGCCGTTCTGCGGGGCGCGGAGAAACCGGAGTGGCAGACGAGGGCTTGAATTTCCACGAGCATGGGCCGGGTTCCTTCCATGGTGCCTACGACCACAGAACCGGAGGATTCATCCCGTTTCTCTGAAATAAACAGCTTCGAAGGATTAGAGACGCCTATCAATCCCTGATTCGTCATTTCGAAGACGCCTATCTCGTTCGTCGAGCCAAAGCGGTTCTTGACGGAGCGCAGCAGTCTGTAAGTATTGAAGCGTTCGCCCTCGAAGTAGAGGACCGTGTCCACCATGTGTTCGAGGACCTTTGGCCCCGCTATGGCGCCGGACTTGGTGACGTGTCCCACAATAAAGGTCGAGAGACCCTCACGCTTCGCCGTCTTCATCAGGGACGCGGTGCATTCCCTGACCTGGGAGACGCTGCCGGGCGCTGACTGTATATCCGACCGGAACATGGTCTGTATGGAGTCCACGATCAGCACGTCCGGCTTCAAGTTGTCCACAGTGTTCATAATGGCTTCGAGATCATTTTCCGAGATAATGTAGAGGGAGTCTGATGTAACGCCTGTCCGGTCTGCCCTGAGTTTGGTCTGCTTGACGCTCTCTTCGCCGGAGACATAGAGGACTTTTTTCTTTGTGATGGCAATTCTGTCTGCCATTTGAATCAGCATGGTCGACTTTCCAATGCCGGGATCTCCGCCCACCAGGACGAGGGAACCCCGGACGACGCCGCCGCCCAGCACGTTGTCCAGCTCCCGGATGCCGGTTGTATAGCGGTCTTCCCGATCCACAGACACATCGATCAGCCTGATGGGTTTCGCGGAATCCGAGATGCGCCCCTGGGCAGTGGTCTTGGGCGACTCTGCTCTGATGTACTCTTCGACATAACTGTTCCAGGCACCGCATTCCGCGCAGCGTCCAACCCATTTTGGGGACTGTGCGCCGCAATTTTGACAGACATGGATGGTTTTATTTTTAGACATAGGTTCCTCCTAAGGCGGGCTTGACTGAAGCCCGCCGCTTTCATTATACCCTGCCTGCAGCCGAAAAATAAAGCGGGATCCAGTTTAAAGGACCCCGCTTTTGACTTTTGTCGACGATCTTTATGGTTTGTGTCTTAGTGATTGTTCTTTTCGGCTTTGGATTCCTCGACGATCTTGATGGCCAACTGCATAGGCACTTCCTCATAGCGGTTGAACTCCATGCTGAAGTATCCGCGGGCCTGGGTCATGGATCTGAGGTCAGTGGCGTACTTGAACATTTCTGCCTCAGGTGCTTCCGCATAGACCTTCTGGTAGCCCATTTCGTCCGGCTCCATGCCGAGAATGCGTCCGCGGCGCTTGTTCATGTCGCCCATGATGTCGCCCATGTATTCATCCGGCACAAAGATGGTGATGCGCATGATTGGCTCGAGGAGGATAGGCTGAGCGATCTCCATGCCTTTCTTGAAGGCTATGTGTGCCGCGAGCTTGAAGGCCATCTCGTTGGAGTCCACCGGGTGGTAGGAGCCGTCAACCAGCGTCGCCTTGATGTTGACTACCGGGAACCCAGCCAGGATGCCTTTTTCCATAGCCTCTCGGAGGCCCTTCTCAACAGCCGGCACGTAGTTCCTTGGCACTGATCCGCCGAAAATCTTCTCTTCAAAGATGAAAGGCTCTGTGGAATGCTCAAACTTGATGTGGACGTCGCCAAACTGACCTGCGCCGCCTGTCTGCTTCTTGTGTCTGCCTTGAACCGTGACATTGCCTTTAATGGTTTCTCTGTAAGGAATCTTCTGGTCGACCATGTTGACGTCGACGCCAAAGGTATTCTTGAGCTTGTTGACGATAATGCCAAGCTGCATGTTGCCTTGGCCGCCAATCAGCAGCTGCTTCGTCTCATTGTTTCTGCTGACGAGGAAAGACGGATCCTCCTCAGACAGGCGCTGCAGGGAGGCGCTGATCTTTTCTTCGTCACCTTGAGCCTTTGGTTCTACCGCCATAAACAGACATGGCTTAGGCAGATTGATGCCGCTATATTTGATAGGCTGATTCTTGTCGCAGAGGGTGTCGCCGGACTCCGTCAGTGTCAGCTTCGCGGTTGCTCCAATATCACCGGCATTGATGTGATCGACTTCCAGCTGGCTTTTGCCTCTCATAAGGAAGACAGGACCTATTTTCTCAGTCTCTTCCTTGTTGGCGTTGAGGAGTTCAAGGTCGCGCTTGAGCTTGCCGGAATAGACTTTGAACAGTGAAATCTTACCGACAAACGGGTCGACAATGGTCTTGAAGACGAATGCCGACACCGGCTCTGTGTCATCCACCTTACGGACGACTTCTTCTCCGGTCAACGGATTGATGCCTGCAGTGACGCCCCCATCCAGATCTTTTGGCGTTGGAAGGTAGTCATAGATCATGTTGAGCAATGTATGAATACCGATTCTGTTTTCAGCAGAACCAATCAGAACCGGAACGATTTCGTTGTTGATGACGCCTTTTCTGAGGCCGGCGTGAATTTCTTCCGTGGTGAATTCGTCACCTCCGAAATATTTTTCCATGAGTACTTCATCACTTTCAGCGACGGATTCAATGATCATGTCGCGGAACGGCTTGATGCGCGGCTCCATGTCAGCCGGAACTGAGACGTCAATACATTCCTTGCCGGTGTATTCTCTGCCGATCAGGTCAACGACATTGATGAAGCCTTTGAATTCATTTTGTTCTCCGAGCGGGATACAGAACGGCGCGATTTTTTTGCCGAATTTATCCTTGAGATCCCGGATCAATTTGACGTAATCAATATTTTCTTTGTCCATTTTGTTGATGAAGATGATCTTTGGCATATTGCGTTTCTCGGTAAAAGTCCAGGCTTTTTCTGTGCCGACTTCGATCCCCGAGCCCGCGTCCATGACAATGACCGCGCCGCCGGCAACTCTCAGCGCGCTGAACTGGTCGCCGACGAAATCAAAGTAACCCGGCGTATCCAGGAAGTTATACTTCGACTCATTCCATTCGACCGGAATGACACTGGTGCCAATTGAAAACTGACGAGAGATTTCTTCTTTGTCAAAATCTGAAACAGTATTGCCTTCCGTGACTTTTCCCATGCGTTTGGTAACGCCTAGTGAAAAAAGAATCGCTTCCGTCAAAGTCGTTTTGCCACAGCCGCCGTGGCCGAGCAACGCAACGTTGCGAATTCTGTCAACACTGTAATTCTTCATGTGATTCTCCCCGCTTTCTGATGTGTTTGATTTTGTGCGTAAGTGTTACATTCTACATTGCTTTACAAATTCCTTTTTTCATTTATTCATTTTTTTAATATTGTGATAATTGTAAAAAATCAGTATGCACTGTCTATACCCAAATTTGCAGTCTCTACCAACAAACTTTCACCAATGTTATAATGATAAAAAAGCTTTAGGATGGAGGAGAGACATGAGGCGCTTTGATGAACGCGATATCCCTTTCGCCCGCTTTAACTATGAACAGGATTCCGAGGTTTTTGAGGACTATTATCACAGGCACCCTGAAAAACTCGAGCGGGATCAGCGCATCCGCTCACTTCCCCAGTTATGCTCTGAAGGGACTATGACCTGGAATCCGCTGATGAGCCCGGTGGCAGACTCAATTTTCAAATTTCTGGGCGACATCAATCCTCTGTCTGAACAAGATGTGCGCCGCGAAGCGCCACTGCCGGTCGATCCGGCGCTACTGACCAAAAAGGTCAAGGCACTGGCAAAGCATTTGGGTGTGCAGGATATCGGAATCACGCGTCTGAAAGACGACTACCTCTATTCCCACCGCGGCCGTAAGACTGAACACTACGGTGAGCCGGTCGTGCTCGACCACACTTATGCCATTGCCTTTACCATTGAGATGAATGAGGATATGATTGACCGCTCCCCTCAGCTTGAGGAGGTCATTGAAACCAGTACGGGCTATCTGAAGGCCGGGATAGCAGGCATGATTCTCTCCTATTGGTTGAGAGAACTCGGTTATGAATCGCGCAACCACATGGACGGCAACTATCTGCTGGTAGCGCCGCTGGCCGCCGTGGAGGCTGGACTGGGGGAAATAGGACGGATGGGACTTCTGACGACTCGAAAGAGCGGACCGCGAGTCCGACTTGGCATAGTCACGACGAATGCAGAGTTAGTCCCTGATGCACCGGATACCTTTGGACTTGAGGCATTCTGCGAAATTTGCGGTAAGTGCCAGATGACTTGTCCCGGCAAGGCCATTCCCCTCGAGAAGAATGCGGTGTACGAAGGGCGGGCATACTGGAAAATTGACCATGACAATTGTTATGAACGCTGGCGCAGCTTGGGAACCGACTGCGGGATCTGCCTGTCGACATGCCCGTTCAGCCACGGCATAGAATTCCCACAAAGCGGCACCTTTGAAGGCCAGCCTGACGCTATTCGGGAAGCCCTGACACTTTCTGAGCAAAAGTACGGCATGCGCCGCTATATTCGGGAACCCCTTGACCTCATGAAGTAAACAGAAAAATAAAAGGCGCGACTATGGGAAGTCCTGTCCTGAGACAGCCCACAGTCGCGCCTTATTTCTTCATTTATAACCAAAGGAGGGCATCCCCGTATCTGTTCAATGGAGAAACACTTCACTCAGCCTCCACCAGAGCCTGAAGCGCAGTCTTAACCGTTTCAAAGTCGAGGCCTTGCTCTGTACAGAATGTTTTGATGACCGTCAGCGGATTCGGCATTTCAGCCCCAAGGGCGCGCTCCAGATCAGCCTCGCTGACACCGGCGTCCAGCACTTCTCTGAAGGTCGTTTTCCCCTTGATCAGCAGACCTTCCAGTGACGCGTCACCCTCAGCCTCTCCAGACGCTGCCGCATCTGCAGAACTTTGTTCAGTGCTCTCTTCGGTCACCGCACCGCCGGTTTTCGCTGCCGGAATCTCGACCGCAATCGCCTTCAGCGCCTCAGCCGCTTCTCCCGCAACTTTCCCTTCCTTGATCAGAAGATCTACTGCCGGCTGAGGCAGATATACTTCTTCAGTGAGTGCATAGGGCAGTCCGGTGTATAAAGCGACAAAATACCTGACAGAACCCGTCCCCACCTCGGTTCCCACCTCAGCGAGGGCCTCGTAAACGGTCTCCAGTGACTTCAGCTGAAAGCTCTCAGCGTCCGCCGGATCGACGCCAAAGGCCTCTGCCAACACCTTTGCCCTAACGCCAAACGCCGCTTCCACGTCCCCAAAACTGTACGATCCGCGGATATCCGCCGGATCCGCCTCACCGGCGAATTCCCCGGTTGTAATCACCGCCGGTGTTTTCGTACTTTCTGTTTGCCAATATCCAAGGGCGTCCGAAATCAAAACCGATCCAAACATTATCGCCACCGCTGCAGCTCCAAGCATCCAGGACTTCATCTTCATTTCAAATCACCGCCTATAACTTTGAGTTCAACTGTGACCGGCACCGGACAATGATATTCTGAAGTACACTCCAGACAGGAAATACACTGATGGTCTTTGACGACCTCCATGCCGGATACTTTGATCCCCATTGGGCAAGCCCTATCGCAAGCCCCGCAGTCAATGCAGGTGGAGGTTGCCCGACGGATCTTGAAAATCCGGAACTTGTTGGAAAGCCCCAGCACCGCCCCATAAGGACAGGCATACTTGCACCACGGCCGATCCGTGATCAGAGACAGGAGCGCTGTTGCCCCAAGCACTGCGAGGGCTGCAGGCGCGAGCTCCTCCGACCAAAGGTTGAAGAGTGCGAAATACGGATCCACATCCTGAAAAATTAGCTTTCCGGTGACCGCTGTCTGATAGATCACCCAAGCCAGAACCACATAGCGGAAGTATCGCAGGACACGATCCGCTGCGCCGGGTATGTAACTGCCAAACCGTTTGCCGGTCAATTTTCTGCCCAGCTTTGAAATCCACTCCTGAAATGTCCCGAGCGGGCAAATCCAGCCGCAGAGCACCGGGCCGGCCAGCACCGCCAGCACGAATGCCGCTGCCATCAGAACAAAGGCTGACTCATGAATCTTTTGGACGAAGGTGCCCACAGTGAAAAACTGGTAAAGTGAAACGACCCCGCCAAAGGGGCAGATCGCATGCAGAGACGCCTGCGGCCAGAACGGGATGGACTGCCCGCTTTCCTCCAGCAAGTGGTTAAGACTGGTGATCAGTACAAACATGAAAAAGAATCCTTGAATCCAAGGCCGAATTCTCGCTGTCTTTTTTTGCCCCTTTGTTTTTTGGGTTTCCGCTGTCATGGTATTGCCCCCTCGTAAGTTGTCACAGTAAGGCTCGCGGCAAACACAATCTCTCGAGCCATACCCTGACTTTACGCCACAATTGTGAAGAAAAAATGAAATTCGTCAGTCGTCTCCACAATTTTTACAAAAAAATGTGGTAGGAGCCGCTGCCATCGGCAAAAAGCCTTAAAAAGAGTTCTGCCGATGGTCACTAAAGCATCAAACCGCCAAAATCCCAGCCATGGTGACAACTTCCAGCCCCATGCCCCTCCAGGCATCCGCGATCCTGCGAAGCCCAATAGAGTCCGACGCCATGTGCCCTGCAATGATCACATTGCCATAGCCCTGCTCCTCCACCGCCTTCTTGACGTCCTCGGGCATGTGCATGGCAATGATCGTCCCCACACCCGCGTCGAAGTAGGCCTTATAAACCTCCGCCCCGCCATTGGTGCCGCCAGCCATCAGAACGGCGATTTTTCCGGCATAATCCTTTTCGGAACCCACGCGAATCACCGGCCCCGCAGGGGCGTGGACATAAGCTTCCATGGCTTTGAGAAAGTCCATCACATCGCCGAGGGTCGCCTTTGGCTCGCCTCCAAAACGCTGGTCCAGCAAGGCCTGAACTTCATTCTCCGTGATCAGGTCCGCAGGCATGTGAACATTGAAATAGGCGAGATCGAGGAGCTTCGCGGCGCTGGCTGTTCGGTCGTAATTGCTGACGTGCATCCCAATATCGACAGTGAGCTGCTTTTTCCTTAGTGCCTTCTGTGCCCGATTGATGGGCACGCCAAAGCTTACCATTTTGTCAATCTGAACCTCCATGACCTTGGCGAAATCAATCATGGCGCTGCCTGCATGGGGATGATGACTTACGACGCAGTCGAAGCCCAGATGCTTTGCCAGCAGCAGTTCCTGGGTCTCCATATCTATACCGAACAGCACACGGCGGACATCTTCGCCAGCTGTGATAATCTGGGAATCGCAGGGTAATGCCTCAATGCCCGCGAGCTCCAGGGCCTTTTGAACCAAATCTTGTGTGGTAACGGTCGCTTTCTGCATTTGAAATTCCTCCTAGTGTTAGTCTTTCCCTATTAAGTGAACCACTTTTAAGAAGACGTGACAAGAGCTTTATGTAAAAGGTTGTCAGCGTTCTTTGGCCTGTATCCCTCATCCACCCGCCTTCCTTCAATCAAAAAAATCCCCTGACAACCGCTTGTCAGGGGAAAAGGATTTATATAAAAGAGAGGTGTTAGCGTACCGGACACGCGCCGCTCTCGCAGCCATCCGTGCCAATATCAAAGACAGTTTCCTGCTTTTCGTATTTGGCGATGAGCGACGGTCTAAACGGCTGCATGGCTTGCACTCGGCGGTCAAATTCCTCTTCCTCGATCGCTTCATACGGAAGCAGCTCGTAGAAGTTGTCCTCCAGGGACAGGAACGACAGCGCCATGACGTCATCCCAATTGTTCCAAACCCATTCCTCGACTGCTTCCCACTCATGGTTGCGGACGTGAATTGTGATGGAACAGTTGTGGTCGACATAGTTTTCCATAAAGAGTTTGTAGATTTCAAGCTGCTCAAGAGCCGAAACCTCGTACTTGGTTTTGCCGATAGGCGCCTTGACCGGGAACTCGATAACTTTCGTCGAACATGTCTCCAGATCCTGGCCGACCTCCGGGAACACCGGATAATTGAGCTCCTCGCAGACTCTGACTAGCGGATCATCCGCACTGATTCTGACGCGGCGGATATAGTACGGCGAGTGAGAGAAGTGAACGCCACTCGACACTGTAGGCAGCTGGCTCAAAGTCCCTTCAGGCTTTATGGTCGTCACGAGGATTGGCACCCGTCCGCCCAGCTCAACCGCATAAACCTCAACTTCCTTCTTAGCCACAGAGCGAAGTTTTCGAAGCAGATCCGCCTGCTGCTCAACCGTCATCTGTGTCGCATTGACCATGTCCTGCCAGCCGGTGAGCGAGCAGCCGACCAGTTTGTCCCGCTGCTGAACTGCGTCCCAGGTCGGGATCTCAAGTTCAACACACGTCATCCTGTAGCCCGCCTTCGCGGACAGACGCTGGGCCTTGAACAGGCCGTTGTAATCCAGTGTGCCGTCAGGACGTACAAACGCAAAGACGTTGACTGTCGTCAGATTGCAGAGGCCCTTGTTGTCCAGCAGAATTTCCCCACATGGGTTGACACCGTTGAAGTTCGGTCTGCGCTTGGCGCCCGCTTCCGCATTGACCCATCCAGGTTCTCCGGAATAGCGCATACGGTCGATTTGCCATCTGAGGCGCTCGCGGCTCGGCTTTCTCGTGTAGTAAATCGAGTTATTGCTCATTTGTCGATGGATAATTTCCTTATCCACAACCCACTGACCATCTATTTGTTTGTAGAGGTTGGATTTTGCATCGATACATTCTTCGTCATCCTGATCGATCAGCAGAATTTCAGCTGTTCTTCTGACACCGCCAACCACGACATTTTCACCTATTATGTTGGCAATATCCAGGCAATCCAGCGGCTTAAGCTTGACGCGCTTTCTTTCGTCCAGCGCCCCATCTCTAAGTCCTGCCTTCTTGATGGCCTTGTTGATCTTCTCAAACATGTTTTTCAGGCTGATATGGCCGCTTGCCGTACCGCCAAAGCTCTTGAGCTTCTCGCCTTTAGGCCGAACATGATCGTAGTCGATGATCACCGTCTTGATGTTGCGGTACTCATTGCTGTACAAAATTTTGAAGAAATAATCGATCGACTGAACCCAGCCTTCCTTGCTGTCACCCACAGTAATTTTGACCGTGTGATTATAGAAATACTCAAGGCTGGTGGAATCTTCGCGCTCCGACATTGAGATCGCGCTGTAATCCTTATGGATCAGCTCAAAGTCGGTCCGAACCTTCGGAAGCTGGGCAATGTCCTCTTTTAGAATGCGCACGCCCACGCCGGAGCCGATCATGAGAAGATAGAAGACATCCCTGAAGGCCTCAAAACTATCGATAATCTGGAAGGAACAGTTGAAGTTCGCCATAGGATAATTTTTGGCAACGCTTGTGTTCCCTACCCAGAAAGTTCTTCCTGACAAAAACTGACGCAGGTAAAAGATGTTGTCAAAGAGCTCTTCCGCTTCCGCCCGTGTTGTCGGCACCAGGCTGCAGTTGTACTCAACAGAGCGTCGGACCGTCTCCCACCAATATTCACGGCGTTTCTCCTCAGGAAGCCATCTGGAATAAGTCCGGTAGTAGACGAAGCTTCCCAGCTGATTCATAGGGCTGTCAAGGTGTTTGTAGCGGCTGATGAATTCATCCGTAAGCAAGCGGCTGTCCGTCTTGCGGATCTCTCTGGTCTTGCTCTGCTCATTTCTGTATATGATATACTGTTTGGCGACGTCCTTACGAGGACTGTCCATTAAGTAAGTCTCCACCAGATCCTGAATCTCTTCTACTTCCATTGGGAGGCCGCTTCCAGCTGCAACTGCCTCAATGCGCTTTGAAATGTCCAGACTCAACGCAGAATCAATACCAAGTTCGGTCTCCTTCATTGCCATCTCTATTGCCCTTTGGATCTTTTCCGGTTTGAACTCAACCACTGATTTGTTCCGCTTCATCACTTTCGTCACGTATAGTTCCTCCCTATGAGCTGCAGGTATTATTTTGTCTATATATTGTATATTTATTTGTTTTTTTCGTTTCTAGACACTAGATATTGTACCACTCTAAGATGGCGAACGCAACATTCAGATGCTCAGCATCTCCATTATTTCTCTCGCAGTATCCAGAACATAGCGTCCTGCCCGATAGTCCCTCATCATCACAATACGCTTAAGCTGATCCTCACTTTGTTCCAAATCCCGGATGACTTTGGGCCTCTCCACAAATACGCCCTTCGGGTTTCCTTGGTCATCCAGCGGCACAATGGTAGGTATTCGCGCCTTGCTGCCATCACCGAGGCCCATAATCACTTCTTCATTGCCGTCTCTGGGCTGCACCCTGACTTCCAATATTTTCACCTGTTTTATAATGCCCGCAAGCGCCGCTGCGTTGATGACGCAATCCGGACACCACATCTCTCCAAAAAACAGAATGCGCATTGGCATCTCAGGTGTCTCAATCCAGGTGAAATCTGTTTTCTCCAGTATATCAAGGATTGTTTTTCTCTGATCCGCGTCTGCGCTTTGAAGAAATTTATCGAAAGAAAGTCCATGTTCGAACAGGTTTTCCAAAGAGGTTTCAAACTCATGCGAATGTGTCACAGCAAGCCCTCCTACTATATATTGTATCTTCTCATCTATCATATCACTATATGCGGTGATCTACAATAGAAAAGGCAGTGAAAAAAGGTGTGGAAGAAGAGAAACTCGGTGTCAGACACCCAGTTTCTTTTTGAGGAAACTGAGTGTCTGACACCGAGTTTCCCCAAGTTAGTTTTTTAGCGAATGCGGGGCACTAGCCGCTGAGCTAAAAAACGGTTTTTCTCCGAAGGAGAAAAAAACTACATTAAAATATTATTCTGTCACAATAAAAAACGGACATCTGCTTAATGCAAATGTCCGTTTTTATTTACCCGGCGACGACTTACTCTCCCAGGGGGCTGCCCCCCAAGTACCATCAGCGATGAAAGGCTTAACTTCTGTGTTCGAGATGGGAACAGGTGTGGCCCTTTCTCCATTGTCACCGGATTCGACTG
>Ga0302251_1000809_pt1 | contig 24227 bp, 13 predicted proteins | sample AAG_RA_Gln_MG_FD_193534 | JGI IMG/M metagenome (GOLD analysis project Ga0302251, IMG submission 193534) | Enriched activated sludge microbial communities from anaerobic digester in WTTP, New Holstein, Wisconsin, United States - AAG_RA_Gln | ecosystem: Engineered > Bioreactor > Anaerobic >...
GACGAGCAGAGCCAAGACAAAGATCGCTTTGTTTTTCATCTTGATCCTCCAAGAATGGTGGTGGGGTCCAGGTGCGCTCGAGCTACTGTCAGGGACTACCTCCTCCCCGCGGCTCCTCCGGATTGTGCGCCGGCGCCGCAGGACTCGCGAACGACCAGTTCTGTCTCCAACAAGACTCCTTCCATCGCGATGGTCGGGTTGTTGATCAACTGCAACAGCATCGCCGCGGCGCGGGCGCCCAACTCGCGGGCCGGCAGGTGGACGGTGCTGAGGGGCGGACTCGTGTAGCGGGCCGTCCGCACATCGTCGAAACCGATCACGGCAATGTCGCGGGGTATCTGCAGGCCGTGCTCGCGGATCGCGGCCAGCGCGCCAAAGGCGACCACGTCGCTGGCGACAAAGACGGCGTCGAACGACGGAGCGCTGTCCAGGAGGCGGCACATTGCCAGGTAGCCGCTCTCCTCGGTGAACTGGCCGGCGGCGATCAGGTTCTGTTCGATGGGCAACCCGTGCGCTTCGAGGGCCTGGCGGTAGCCCCGGATACGGTCGGCGCTGCTCGTAAACTCGGGGGGCGCGTTGGTGATCATGGCGATGCGCCGGCGTCCCAGGCGGTAGAGGTGTTCCACGGCCTGGCGCGCCCCGCTGACATTGTCCACGTCGGCAAAGGGGAATCCCGAGCCAGGCAGCTGGCCCATCAGCACCACGGGGAAGGACGCCGCGCGCAGCTCTTCCAGGCGGACGTCGTCCGAACGCGGGCCGGAGAGGAGCAGGCCGTCGACGCGCTGTTCGCGTACCAGGCTGATATAGGTGTCGAGCTGGTTGGGGTCTTCCAGCGGCTCGACAAGCACCCGGTATCCGGAAAGGGCGACCGCTTCGCTGACCCCGCGCAGGACGTCAGGCAGAAAGGCGTCGGCCAGAAGCTGATCCGTGTTCTGGCAGAGGACAAAGGCCAGCAGATAGCTGCGTTGGGTAACCAGGGCGCGCGCGGCGGCGTGGGGGGTATAGCCCAGGTCGCGTGCCGCCTGGAGGACGCGCTGGCGCGTCCCCTCGGGGATATTGACCCCGGCGGCCTGGTTGAGCACGAACGACACGGTGGTGCGGGACACCCCGGCCTGTTGGGCGACCTGTGCGCTGGTCACGCGGCGTGGCTGTTTCGAGGGGCGTCTCTTGCGGCTGCGATTGGCGGAGAGATCGGCGGAGGTGGAAGAACGATCGCTCATATCGGCACCCCACAAACGCGCGTTACTAACACGTGTTAGTGGCATTATAGCACACTCTCGCGGCGGTGTCAAGACCCTATTCGCGGGCACGGGGCCCGATCCAGACCGCCAACCCCCGCGCCCTCCTCGCCAAGTGCGGCGGGGGTGGCTGGGCCGCCACTACTCGGCCACGGAGGTGATAGCGGGACACTGCCTGTTCACCGGTAGGCTGAAGAGCAACCGCTGGATGCGGACCAACGCCGCTGAAGGGGACGCAGAATGGGTCCAATTGAGCGCCTGCGCCGCGAGACTGGGAGCCGCCGACTGGGTCGGGGCCACCTGGCCCGCGCAGGAGGGTGGGCACAAGGTCTACGTCCATATGATGGAGGCGATGACCGCACAATCTTTTTTGGATCGGTATATCGATGAACATGCAGCCTTGCCACCTCGCATCGCTGCGTTGATGGGGCATTCCCCTCGGAGGACTGAGACGCTCCTCGAGGAGTACAAAGACCTGCTGGGCAGCCTCACGCTCCCCGCGACACTCTCTCACGCTATCCGTGACACCTTCTCACGCTATCCGTGGCACCTTCTCAGCTAACTCGTGACACGGGGTCGGTTACCCCGTGCCACGGGGAGCGCCTCTCTGTGATACGGGGTCGGTTACCCCGTGCCACGGGGAGCGCCTCTCTGTGATACGGGGTCGGTTACCCCGTGCCACGGGGTCGGTTACCCCGTGCCACGGGGAGCGCCTCTCTGTGACACGGGGTCGGTTACCCCGTGCCACGGGGTCGGTTACCCCGTGCCACGGGGAGCGCCTCTCTGTGATACGGGGTCGGTTACCCCGTGCCACGGGGAGCGCCTCTCTGTGTCACTGGGAGCGCCTCTCTGTGCCACGGGGTCGGTTACCCCGTGCCACGGGGTCGGTTACCCCGTGCCACGGGGATAGCTACCCCCTGGTACGGGGATAACCGGCGGATGCCAGGTTTCTAGCCTACTTTTTTTCGCCCGGCTCTCTCGCCTGCCGCCGGCGACGGCTAGCGGGGCGAAGCGGGCGCTGGCCCCATGGACGGGACCGCACCCGCCCCGTTCGTTCTTGCGTCCTGGGCCTAGTTGAGTTATACTGCCCCTGGCAAGAGCACTGACCTGGCATGTCCCGAGTAGCGGTGTCACGCCCGCACGGCTGGATCGGGCCCTCACGCGGCAAGTGCCCAGGTCGACGGAGCCAGGCCGCGGGCCTGGACCGGCGGCTGCTCTCGCGAGTTGCTGACGAGCCGATGCCCCGATGAACGCTTTCTTGCGCCGTCTCCTCCGCCCTCTACGCCGGCCGGCCGCCCCACCTCCCGGGGAGGAACGCCTCGTCCGCGTCGGCTGCCCGGCGCACAACTGCGGGGGACGCTGTCTCCTGATCGCCCACGTCCAGGACGGCCGCATCACCCGCCTGGATACCGACGACCGCCCCGACGCCGTCGCCGCGCCGCAGCTCCGCGCCTGTGTCCGCGGGCGCGCCTATCTGCGCCGCCAGTATCACCCCGACCGGCTGCTCTATCCCCTGCGGCGCGTGGGGCCGCGCGGCGCGGGCCGCTTCGAGCGCATCTCCTGGGCCGAGGCCCTGGATACCGTCGCCTGGGAGATGAGCCGGGTGAAGGAGATGTATGGGAACGGGGCCCTCTTTGTGCCCTATGGCACCGGCAGCTACAACCAGATGAACGGTTCGCAGACGGCTCGCCGGCTCCTGAACCTCTACGGCGGCTGCCTGGGCATCTATAACTCGTACTCGTGGGCGGCCACGAACGTCGCCACGCCCTATGTCTTTGGCACCCTGCGCACGGGCAACCAGCGCCAGGACTGGCTCAACTCGCGCTACATCCTGATGTGGGGCTGGAACCCGGCCGAAATGCGCGACGGCACCAACAGCGATTTTTTTGTCAAGCTGGCCCGCCAGAACGGCGCACGGGTCGTCTGCATCGACCCGCGCCACACGCCGAGCGCGGCCGGCCTGGCCGACGAATGGGTCCCCATTCGCCCCGGCACCGACGCGGCGATGATGAGCGCCATGGCCTATGTGATGATCACCGAGGGGCTCTACGACGCCGCGTTCGTGCACTCTCACTGTGTTGGCTTCGATCAGATGCAGATGCCGGCCGGCTCGGAGGGGGCCGAGAGCTACTGCGACTATATCCTGGGCACGGTCGACGGGGTGCCCAAGACGCCGGCGTGGGCCGAGGCCATCACCGCCGTCCCGCAGGAGACGATCGCCCGCCTCGCTCGGGAGTATGCCACTACCCGGCCCGCCGTGCTCTACCAGGGCTACGGCATGCAGCGCCGCGCCTATGGCGAGCAGGTCGTGCGCGCCGGCTGTGTCCTGGCGGCCATCACCGGCAACGTCGGCATCCCCGGCGGGTGGGCCAGCGGGGTAGCCCTGCCGGCCCCCGATGGCGGCCCGCTGGAGGAAAAGGTCTTTCCCGTCGGCCGCAACCCCGTGCGCGCTGCGATTCCCGTCTTTCTCTGGACGGAGGCGGTCCTGCGCGGTCCCGAAATGACCGCCGCCGACGGCGTGGTCGGGGCGGATCGCCTGGATAGCCCCATCAAACTGATCTATGCCGTCGCCAGCAACGCGCTGATCAACCAGCACGCCAACATCAACCGCACCGCGGCCATCCTGCGCGACGAGAAGCGCGTCGAACTCATCGTCGTGCAGGACAACTTTCTTACCCCCACGGCCCGCTTTGCCGACATCGTCCTGCCGGCCTGCACCCAGTTCGAGACATGGGGGGTGGAGGATGGGTGGAAGTTTGGCGAGGAAGTGATCCTGATGCCCCAATTGGTCGACCCGCCCGGTGAGTGCAAGAGCGACTATCGCATCTGCGCGGAGCTGGCCGAGCGGCTGGGGATCGGCCAGGCCTATACCTGGGGCCGCGACGAGCGGGCCTGGATCGAGTGGATCCTGGACCGCTATCGCCAGACCCGCTTTCCCAATCTACCCACCCTAGACCAGTTTGTGGCCTCCAACAGCGGCGTCTATGCCCAGCCGGTTACAACGCCGGCCGTGGCCCTGGCCGACTTTCGCGCCGACCCCGCGGCCCACCCCCTGAACACGCCCTCGGGCAAGATCGAGATCTTTTCGCAGCGGCTGCAGGCGCTGGGCCGGCCCGACGAAATCCCCGCCGTGCCCAAGTACATCCCCGAATGGGAGAGCCCCTTTAGCCCAGAGGCCGAGCGCTATCCCCTCCAGGCGATCGGACATCATACGCTGCGGCGCGTCCACTCCACCCACGAGAACAGCGACTGGCTGGAGGAAGCCTTCCCCCAGCGCGTCTTTATCAACCCGCTCGACGCCGCGCCGCGCGGCATCCACGACGGCGAGCTGGTCCGCGTCTACAACGACCGCGGGGCCATGGTCCTGCCCTGCCGGCTGACGCAGCGCATCCTCCCGGGGGTGGTAGACATCCCCCAGGGCGCCTGGTGGACGCCGGACGAAGAAGGCGTGGACCGCCGCGGGTCGGTCAACGTCCTGACCTCGGAACGCTGGACGCCGCTGGCCTTTGGGACGGCCCAGCATACCTGTATGGTGGAGGTGGAAGGTGCCTGAACCATACGCCTTCTACTTCGACGCCTCTTCCTGCACCGGCTGCAAGGCCTGCCAGGTGGCCTGCAAGGACCGGCATGGCCTGCGCGTGGGGCTCTTGTGGCGGCGGGTGTACGAGGTGGTCGGCGGCGGCTGGCGGCGCAGCGGAGGGGCCTGGGTGACGGACGTCCACGCCTACTACCTCTCCCTGGCCTGCAACCACTGCGCGCGGCCCATCTGCGTCGAGGTCTGCCCGGCCGGGGCCATCCACCGGCGTGACGACGGCATCGTGCTGCTGGATCCGCGTCAGTGCATCGGGTGCCGCTATTGTGAGTGGGCCTGCCCGTACGGCGCGCCGCAGTACGATGAAGAGGCCGGCACGATGACCAAATGTACCTTTTGCGCCGACCTCATCGACCGCGGGCAGCCCCCCGCCTGCGTCGCCGCCTGCCCGATGCGCGCGCTCGACTTTGGCCCGCGCGCCGAGCTGGAGGCGCGCTATGGGCCGCTGGAGGCGGTCGATCCCCTCCCGGCGGACGAGCTGACCTCCCCGGCATTGGTACTGACGCCGCCCCAGCGGCGACCCCCTCTTCCCCTCTCCCTGCTTTCCCCCGGCGACGAGGGGCCGGGGGAAGCGGGCGCCGTCGATATTGCCAACCGGGAGGAGGTGGGCCGGCGATGAAGGAACGCGCGCTGGTTGCCTTTACCCTCCTCGCGCAGGCCGCCGTCGGGGCCTTTTGGACGCTGGCGGCCGTCTACCTGCTCACCTGGCGCCAGATCGGCCCGGCCACGGCGCGCCTGCACGCGGTGGGGGGCTTTGTGGCAGTGGGCGCGCTGCTGGTCCTGGCGATGGGGGCCGCGCTGCTGCACCTGGGGTCGCCCCTGTTGGCCTGGCGGGCGTTGGCGAATCCACGCACCTCGTGGCTGAGCCGCGAGATCTGGAGCACATTGCTCTTGAGCGGCGCGAGCATCCTGTGGGCCGGCCTGCTGTGGTTCGAACGCGGCTCGCCGTTCTGGCGGAGTATGGCCTTGGGGGCGGCGGCGCTCCTGGGGCTGGCGCTGCTGCTGACCATGTCGTGGGCCTATCGGCTGCGCACGGTGCCGGCCTGGAACTCGTGGGTGACGCCGCTATCGTTCCTGGTGACGACGCTGTTGTTGGGCGGGCTGGCCGCGGGCCTGTTGGTGGCGCTGACTCCACCGCTCCTGGGGACGCCCGCCGTCCGGCTGCCGGGGCTGCCCGTGGGCGTGATCCTGTTGTTGTGCGTCGAGTTCCTCTTTTTGCCGCTGTGGCTGGTCGAGCTGGCCGGCCGTTCGCCGGCGGCCCGCGCCGCGCTCGCGCTGCTGGTGCGGCGGCACCGCGTGCTCTTGCAGCTCCGGCTCATCTTGATGGTTGTGGCGGTGGGGCTCGCCGGGCTGCTGCTGACGCCGTGGGACAGTCCGGCGCTCTTCCTGGCCCTGGCGGGAGTCGCCGCGGCGGCCGAGGTGTTGGGGCGCATCCTCTTCTACGCCGCCTACGCTCGGGAAGGGGTCTAGGGAGGACGTCCCGATGCGCAACCTGATCCCCGCCCTCATCCACGAGCGCCACCAGGCCGGCCGCACCTACGGCCGGTTCACGGCGGCCTCGCTGCTGGTCGATATCTCGGGCTTTACCCCGCTCACCGAGACGCTCATGCAGCACCAGAAGGACGGCGCCGAGGTCCTGACGGCGGCGCTCAACGGCGTCTTTGAGCCAATCGTGCGCGAGGTCTATGCCCAGGGCGGCCTGATCACCACCTTTGCCGGCGACGCCTTTACTGCCCTCTTTCCCCTGCGCCGGCCGGCCGCGGCGCAGCGTGCCGCCCAGGCCGCGCTGGCCATCCAGCGTTTCTTTGCCGAACGCGGCACCGCGCGGACCCGCTACGGCGATTTCTCCCTGGGGGCCCGGGTCGGCCTGGGCCTGGGAGAGGCCCAGTGGGGCATCCTCGGCCGGGCCGGCCGCCACACCTACTTCTTCCGCGGCCCCGCCGTGGCCGGCTGCGCGCGCGCGGTGGAGCAGGCGGCCTCCGGTGATATCCTGGCCGACGCCGCCCTCGCCGCGAGGCTGGGAGACCGCATGGTGCTGGAGTCGGCCGGGGCGTGGGCCCGGCTGCTGGACGTTCCTACGCCGCGGCCGCCGCTACGCCCCCGGCTGCCCGTCCTGGAGCGGGTAGCGCTGGCCCCCTTTGTGCTCGACGCCGTGGTCGACCTGGCCGCGCCGGCCGAGTTTCGCGACGTGGCCAGCCTCTTTATCTCGTTCCAGGAACCTGCCCGGACCGCGCAGTTGAACGCCTTTGTCACCCGCGTGCTCGAACAGGCCCTGAACTATGGCGGCTACCTGAACAAGCTGGACTTTGGCGACAAGGGGCCCGTCATATTGGTGTTTTTTGGCGCGCCGGTCGCCTACGAGAACGATCTGGCCCGCGCCGCCGACCTGGTGCTGGCGCTGCAGCAAGAGGCGCTGGGCGTGCGCTGGCGCGCCGGCCTCACCTGGGGCACCGTGTATGCCGGCTTCGTGGGCGGCGTGGAGCGCTGCGAATACACGGTCATCGGCGATGCCGTGAACCTGGCGGCCCGCCTGATGGCCCAGGCCGAGTGGGGCAGCGTGTGGACGACGGCCGAGGCCGGGTCCCGCCTGGCCCAACGGGGCTACCGCATCGAACCGTGTGGCGATGTGCCCGTCAAGGGGAAGCGTTCCCCCGTGGCCGTCGCCCGGCTGGCCGGCCGCGCGACCGTCGCGCAGGCCCGCTTCCAGGGCGCCCTGGTGGGACGCGCCCGGGAGCTGGAGCAGTTGACCGCCCTGGTGCGGCCCATCCACGAAGGGCGCTTTGGCGGCATGGTCTATCTCTACGGCGAGGCCGGCGCCGGCAAGAGCCGGCTGCTGCACGAGCTGCGCCTCACCCTTTCCTCCCTACCCGCCGCAGGCGGGCGGGGGGAGGGGGTGAGGTGGTTCACCTGCCCGGCCGACGAGACTCTGCGGCAGTCGCTCAACCCCTATAAACACTTTCTGCGCCACTACCTGGACCAGTCGCCCGACCGCAGTCCCGGGGAGAACGCGGCGCGCTTCCAGGCCGTGCTGGACCGCCTGGCGGGTGAGCTGCGCGGCCTGGGCACGGCCGCCGCCCACGAGCTGCTCCGGGAGATGGACCGCACCCGCCCCTTTCTGGCGGGGCTGGTGGACCTGCGCCAGGAGGGTTCGCTCTATGAAAAGCTGGAGCCCCGGCTGCGCTTCGACAACACCCTGGCGGCGTTCAAGGCCCTGTGCAAGGCCGAGAGCCTGCGCCGGCCGCTTGTCGTCTGCATCGAGGATGCCCACTGGCTGGATGCGGACTCGCAGACCCTGATCCAGTCGTTGGTGCGCAGCGTGGAAGGGTATCCTTTTGTCGTGCTGCTGGCCGGCCGCTATCGGGACGACGGCCAGCCCTTTGTCGTGGAGGTGGGTCCGGGGGTTTCCCAACAGGCTCTGCACCTCGCGCCGCTGCCCGCGGCGAGCCTGGCGGAGGTGGCCGCCCAGGTACTGGGCGGGCCCGTGACGGCCCGGGTGACGGCCCTGCTCGCGGACAAGGCCGCGGGCAACCCCTTTTTCGTGGAGCAGCTGGCGCTGGACCTGCGCGAACGCGGCGCCCTGCGCCAGGAGGCCGGACAGCAGTGGGACCTGCGGCCGGACTATCGGGCCCATGTCCCCGGCAACATCAATGCCGTGCTGGTGGCCCGGTTGGACCGCCTGGCCGGGCAGGTCCGCGCCGTCGTGCAGACCGCTGCCGTGCTGGGGCAAGAGTTCGAGGTCCGCATCCTCTCCCAGATGCTGCACGACCCGCAGCTGCCGGACAAGGTCCACCAGGCACGGGAAGCGGCCGTCTGGGTGCCGTTGAACGAGCTGCGCTACCTGTTTCGCCATGCCCTGCTGCGGGATGCGGCCTACGATATGCAGCTGCGCTCCCGGCTCCAGGAGCTGCACGCCATGGCGGCCGGGGCCATCGAACAGCTCTACGCGGAGGATCTGTCGGCCCACTTGGTCGACCTGGCCTACCACTATCGGGAGGCGCAGGACACGGCCCACGAGCGCCACTATGCCCGCCGGGCCGGCGAACAGGCGGCGGCGCGCTTCGCCAACGAGGAAGCCGTTGCCTACCTGGGCCGGGCGCTGGATCTGACGCCGGATGCCGCGGCCGGCGACCGCTTCGACCTGCTGTTGAGCCGGGAGCAGGTGTACGACCTGCAAGGGGCGCGCGACGTGCAGCGGCGCGATGTGGAGGCGCTGGAGAATCTGGCCTCCTGCCTGGACTCCCCGGCGCAGCGGGCGGAAGCGGCGCTGCGCCGGGCGGCTTTCGAAGAGGCAACGGTCGACTACGCGGCGGCTATCGCCGCGGCGCAGGAAGCGATCGCCCAGGCCCGTGCCGCGGACGACCCGGCGCGCGAGGCCGAGGGCTGGCGGTGGTGGGGCCAGTCCCTCTGGCAGCAGGCCGACTATGCGGAGGCCCGCCAGAAGCTGGCCCAGGCCCGGCAGCTGGCGCGCCCCGGGAGCCTGGCCGGCGACGGCCGGGCGCGCCAGGCTGAGGTCGAGAGCCTGCGCGGGCTGGGCATGGTCTGCAGCGAAGAGGGCGACTATGCCGCGGCGCGGGAGGATTTCGAGGAATCGCTCCGCATCTACCGCGCGGCCGGCGACCGGCGCGGCGAGGGCGCCGTGCTCAACAACCTGGGCCTGCTGCATAACGCGCAGGGTGACTACCCCCGCGCGCGGGACTATTTCGAGCGGTCGCTCCACATCGCCCGGGAGATTGGCAACCGCCGCGAGGAAGGCCGCCTGCTCAACAACCTGGGCATCGTGAGCACCTACCAGGACGAGCCCGACCAGGCGCTGGACTGGTACGGCCGGGCCATCCAGGCGGCGCGCGAGGTGGGCGACCGGCGCTGCGAGGCCCTGGCCCTCAACAACCTCGGCATGGTTTACAGCGCGCGCGACGATCGGGAGCGGACCATGTTGTACTACGAACAGGCCCGGCAGCTCGCCCACGAGATCGGCGACCGGCGCTGTGAGTCCCTGGCCCTCAATAACCTGGGGCTCGTCTTCCTGGACCAGGGCGACTTTGCCACGGCCCAGGCGTATCTGGAGCAGGCGCTGGCGATCAACCGCGGGATCGGCAACCGCCCGGGGGAGTGCATGGCGAGCTACAACCTGGGGCTGATCGGTATCAACCAGGGCCGGCTGGACAGCGCGTGGGGCTATGTCGAGGCCGCGCTGCAAATCGCCCGCGAGATCGGGGACCGCCGCATGGAGGGCTACGCCCTGACCGACCTTGGCAGCCTCCAGACCGTCGCGCGGCAGTGGGCCGCGGCCGCGGCGTCCTACCGCGCCGCGCTGGCGCTCCGCCGGGAGCTGGGGCCCGAGGTGCTGATGATCGAGACGCTGGCCGGCCTGGCCGGTCTGGCGCTGCGCCGGGGGGACGCGGCGGAAGCGCTTCTCCACGGCGCCGAGGTGTGGCGGTACCTGGAGGGCGGCGGCACGTGCAATGGGATGAACGATCCTTCCCGGGTCTACCTGGTCGTCTATCGAGTCTTCCAGGCCGGCGGCGACCCCCGGGCGCGGCAGGTGCTGGAGGCGGGTCACGGCCTGCTCATGGAACGGGCTGCCCCGTTGAGCGCGGCCGAGCGGGAAACCTTCCTCCAGGGCGTGCCCTCCAATCGCGAGCTGCTGGCGGAATGGGAGACGCCGGGGGGCAGCCCAACCTCCTGGTGGCCTGACCAAGGTCCCTAGCCGGCGCCAAAACGGGGGCCTTTTTGTAACGGAATCGGTTCGGGAACGTATACACCTTGGACCCTGCGTGCAGCACGAGACGAAGTGGGGGTTTCTGCGCCCCGCCTGAAACGGAGGATGAACATGGAACCGGCAATCGCGGTCAAGCACCTCTGCAAGTCCTTTGGCCCGCTGCGCGCCGTGGAAGACGTCTCCTTCGAGGCCTACCCCGGCGAGATCCTGGGCCTCCTGGGGCCCAACGGCGCCGGCAAGACGACGACCATCCGTATGCTGCTGGACATCTTTCGGCCGGACGGCGGCGAGACGGCGATCCTCGGCGGCAAGCTGGACGAGAAGAAAAAGAAGCGCATCGGCTACATGCCAGAGGAGCGCGGCCTCTACCGCAACCAGCCCCTGGAGCCGACGCTGATCTTTTTGGCCCGCCTCAAGGGGCTGGACGAGGCCACGGCCCGCCGCCGCCTCAAGCCCTGGCTGGAGCGGCTGGACCTGTACGAGCACCGCCAGAAAAAGGTCCAGGACCTGAGCAAGGGCATGCAGCAAAAGGCCCAGATCATCGCCACCCTGGTGCACGAACCGGACATTATCATTATCGACGAGCCCTTTGCGGGCCTCGACCCGGTCAACACCCGCCTGGTCAAAGAGATCATTGCCGAGCAGTGCCAGGCCGGCCGGACGGTGATGATGTCGACGCACCAGATGCACCAGGTGGAAGAGCTGTGCAGCCGGATCGTCCTGATCCACCGCGGGCGGGTTATGCTCTATGGGCAAGTCGACCAGATCCGCCGCGACTTTGCCGGCAACGCGATCACCCTCTCCGGCAGCGGCGACTTTTCCAACCTGCCCGGCGTCCTCGAGGCGCGGCGGGAGAACGATGCCTGGCACCTGGCGCTCCAGGCCGGGACCTCTTCGCAGGACGTCTTCCGCGCCCTGGCCGGCCGCGAGGGGGTCAAGGTCGAACGCTTCGAAATTGCCGAAGCGTCGCTGGACGACATCTTTGTCGCCGTCGTCCAGGACCGCCAGCAGGCCGGGGAGGACGCTCATGCGTGAACTGTGGATCGTGGCCCAAGAGGAATACCGCACCCGCGTCCGCCAGCGCTCGTTCCTGCTGGGCATCCTGGCCATCCCCTTGCTCATCATCGTCTCCGCCGGGGTGAGTATTCTCGTCAGCCTGGGCCGGACGGACAGCCGGCCGGTTGGCTACGTGGACCAGGCCGGGGTGCTGGCTGCCGCCGTTGCCCCGGCGCCGGAGGAGGGCGAGGACCCCCTGGAGACGCGTACCTATGCCGATCCGGCGGCCGCTCGGGCGGCCCTGGACGCCGGCGCGATTCAGGCCTACTACGTGCTTCCGGCCGACTACCTGGAATCGCGCCAGGTGGACCTTTACTATCAGGAGAGGGGCCCCAGCATAGCGACGCAGAACGAGTTCGGCCGGTTCATCCGCGCCAACCTTCTGGTCGGCGAGCCGCTCGGCACGCGTCCCTGGGTCCTGGAGGGGCCGGAGCTCAAGATCCTCTCCGCCGACGGCACACGCGACTGGAGCTCCGCCAATATCGCCAGCGTCATTCTGCCCTATCTCGTCGGCTTTTTCTTCTTCTTTGCCGTGATGAGCTGCTCAGGCTATATGCTCGAGGCCGTCACCGATGAAAAGGAGAATCGCACGATCGAGATCATGGCCACCTCGATGACGCCGGAACAGCTGGTCGGCGGCAAGGCGCTCGGCTTGATGGGGGTCGCGCTGACGCAGGTGGCCATCTGGATCGCCGCCGTGGTGGTGGCGATCCTCATCGCCGCGCCCTTTGTGCCCTTTTTGCAGAACGTGCAGGTCCCATGGGGGCTGGCGGCGGTCTTTGCGCTCTTTTTCCTGCCCTCGTTCACCCTGATCAACGGCATGATTATCGCCATCGGCGGCGCGGTGCCCGATCACCGCCAGGGCCAGCAGATCAGCGGCATCCTCAACATGCTCTTTGTCCTGCCGATGCTCCTCTCGGCGATCGTCTTTGTCGACCCCGACAGCCCGGTGCTCGTCGCCCTGACCTTTTTTCCCACCACCTCGATGCTGACGATCGTGCTGCGCTGGGGTATGACGGTCATCCCCTTCTGGCACCTGGCCGTCAGCTGGGTGCTGCTGACGGCCGCGGCCGGCCTGAGCGTCTGGGCGGCCGCGCGCATTTTTCGCCAGGGCATGCTCCGCTACGGCCAGGCACTGAACCTGCGCGAGGTGCTGGCCGGCCTGCGGGCGCGCCGCGGCCAGTCGGCCTAGGAGGAAGCGATGCGCAACGTCCTGACGGTGCTGAAATACGAGCTCTACTCCATCCTGAGCAAGCCGTCGTTCTGGCTGACAACTTTTCTGGTCCCCCTGATGGTCATCGGCATCAACGTCGGCACCCAGGTGCTCATCCAGGGCGCGGTGAGCGACGCTACGTCGCCCGGGGCGATGGGTGGGGGCGCTGCTATGCCGCCCATCGCCTATGTGGATGAGGCCGGCCTGATCCAGCGCGTGCCGCCGGCGATCCCCACGGCCGCGCTGCACCCATTCCCCAGCCAGGAGGCGGCGCGGGCGGCCTTGGCCGCAGGGGAGATCGCCCAGTTCTATGTGATTCCCGCTGACTTTGTCGAAAGCGGCCAGTTGGTCCAGGTTGTGGTCAAGTTTGCCCCGATCTCGAGTTCCACGACCGAGCAAGCGATGCGCTACCTGTTGAGCGCCAACCTGGTGGACGACCCCGCGCGTGCAGCGGCCGTCGTGGAGCCGCTCTGGAGCGTGGAGACGCACGCGCTGGCGCCGCAGGAGGCCGGCCGGCAGGAGACCATGCTGACCACGGCGGTCCCCATCGCGATCATCCTGATCTTTTACCTGGTGCTCACCTTTACCGGCAGTTATATGCTGCAGAGCGTCACCCGGGAGAAAGAGAACCGCACCGCCGAAGTGCTGCTGGTGAGCCTGCGGCCGCGCGAGCTGCTCCTGGGCAAGGTCCTGGGGCTCGCCGTCATCGCCCTGGGGCAGGTGGCCCTCTGGGTGGGGGCCGGCGTGCTGGTGTTGGATCAGGTCCGGGCGGCGCTCGCCGCCGCGGCGGGTTTTGCCCTGCCGGCCGGCTTCTTCGTCTGGGGGTTCCTCTACTTCCTGGTGGGCTACCTGCTCTATGGGTCGCTGATGGCCGGGCTCGGCGCCTTGGCGCCGACCGCCCGGGAGGGCAACCAGGCGCTCTTTGTGATGCTCGTGCCGCTGATGCTCCCGCTGTTGGCCAATACCGTGTTCGTCCAGGCGCCCAACGGCGCGCTGGCGACCTTACTGAGCCTCTTTCCGCTCACGGCGCCCGTCTCCATGCCCACGCGCCTGGCCGTCGCGGAGGTGCCCTTCTGGCAGCCGCTGCTGGGGCTGGCGCTGCTGGCCGCGAGCGCCTACCTGGTCGTGCTCCTGGCCGGCCGGCTCTTTCGGGCCGACACGCTCCTCTCCGGCAGCGCGCTGAGTTGGACGCGGGTCACCCAGGAGCTGCGCCAGCCCGGGAGTGAGGGATGAGCCGGTACCGGCGGCGGCCCCTGTTCGTGTACAAATGATAGTCAGAGCCCGGCGCGGGTTTGACACCCCGCGCCGGGCCCTTTCTTGCGGAGCAGGGGCCTACGGCACGTAGGACCGCATCACGACCGGCAGGTAGATGGCGTAGGCGCAGGCCACCTCCACGGTAAAGGGCATCGCCGCATGCCCGGCGCCGGCGCAGTTCCAGACGTCCAGCGTCCCGCTGTACGTCCCGTTCTGGGCAAAGAGGTGCGTCGGCAGCGCGGCCGTCGACGTCACCCCGTCGCCAAAGGACCATAGGTAGGTGAACGGCTCCGTGCCCGTCAGGCCGGCCGCGAGGGTGACGGCGCAACCGTCCACCGTGGGGGTGATGGCGGCAATCTGCACGACCTCGCAGCCCGCCGGCAGCACCATGAACGAGGCGCTGGCGGTCACCCCCTCCGCTTCGTGCCACAGCACCGCCGTGTTGATCACCTCGGTGCCGGGCACCGCCGTCGTCGTCAGCCATCCGACCACCGTGGCCTGCCCCACTTCACCGTTCCCCAGGTCCAACGTCCAGCTGAGCACGCCGTCCTGGTAGACCCCCGGCGGCGTCGAGGTCACGTACACCACCTCGGCCGGGACGACGTCGGTCAGGACCACGCCGAACGCCAGGTCGCACCCCATGTTGTCGTACGATAGGGTGTAGGTCACCCACGCGCCGGGCTCGACCTCCGCCGGCACAACCGTCTTGGTCAGGTGCAAGTCGACGTAGGCATAGTCAAAGGCGGCCTGGGCCGCGACGGTGGGGCCGGACCAGAGCAGGTAGGCCGTGTTGGTCACCGCGAAGATGGCCTCGGCCGGCGGGACGACGATCGTGCCCACGATGGCCACTTCGCCGGAGCCCCCGGCGGGGATGTCCACCGTCCAGGTGACCACGCCGTCCTGGTAGACGCCCGGCGGGGTCGAGGTGATGTAGAATACCTCGATGGGGAGTACGTCGGAGATGACCGCCCCGAAGAGGTCGCCGTCGCCGGCGTTGGCATAGTGGATCGTATAGGTAAATGGCTCACCGCACGCCACCGGCGAGACCGTCTTGACCAGGCTGGGCTCGGGCTGCTGCGGCTGCAGGGGCAGGTCGACAATCGCCACTTCGCCGGGCCAGCGCAGGCGGGCCTCGGCCACCAGGCCTGGGTAGTAACCCGGGGCAGCGGCCTGCAGCTCATAGATGTCGGCGCAGATGTCGGGGAAGAGGTACTGGCCATTGGGGTCGGCGACGGTGGTGAGCACGTTCAGGTACGACGTGGCCGTGACGGCCGCCCCGGGCACCGGCGTGTTCGTCCCGCTGACGTAGACGGTTCCGGAGAGGGTGCCGTAGGCTGCCGGGTCGCCCTGGTCGGCAGGGAACCCGCCATAGACGGGGTAGAAGCCGACGGCCAGCGAGTTGGTAATGTCGGCCGAGTTCGCAAAGGAGTAGAGGATGCCGTCCGAGCCATCCGCGTTCTCGATGCCCACCGTCGCGAAATCGGGCAGGCTGACCTCCAGGTATTGCAGCAGGACGGCCCCGGTCTGGAAATCGAGGATGAACTCAAAGGTTTCGGGGTAGCCGCTGGCCCAGTGCTCCACCTGGTGAAACTCGACAACCAGGTAGCGGCCGTCGTCCAGGTATTTGTGGTAGACGACGCCCTGGGCGCCGTTTGCCGGGTTGAGGTCCTCTTCGAGCCCATAGATCGCATTGTTGGGCCGGCCCTCAAAGGGGATCATCATGTGGGCGCCGCTGTAGCCCTGGCCGAAGGAGAGGTAGCCGTTCGACCCGACGAAGAGGGTGGTGTAGTCGTTTCCGTAGAAGGAGAAGGAGTTGGTCAGGGCGAGGGAAAAGTAGGCGTCGTCGCCGACGTTGTGGCCCTCGCCATCGGTGGCGTCGATCCAGGAAAAGGCCGGCCCGCAGGGGGAGCGGCTGTCACGCAGGTAGTAGGCTTCGGTCGGCACCAGGCTGAAATCCTCGGCCAGGTCGCCGGTGACGGTGATCGTGCGGTTCTCCGGGAGGTAGCCGCGGGCGATCACGCGCAGCCAGTAGCTCCCCGCGGCAATCGGCGTTTCATAGCCTCCTGTGGCGGGGTCGGTCGGCAGGTCGACCGACGTATCGCGCGCCCCCACGCGGGCCCCGACCGGGTCGCCCACGGCCAGCAAGCTGCCCTCGTCGACGATACCGGCGAGGGTGTAGACGGGCAGGGCGGTCAGCGCGACGTTCAGGGGGGTGATGCCATCCTGGGCGATGTTGACGCCGGAGGCGGTCCAGGTCTGGTAGCCATAGGCCTGCACGGTGACCACGTAGGTGCCGGCGCCGAGCAGATACTCGTACGCGCCGGCGGCGTCGCTGTGGATCGTCAGGGTATAGCCGCCGCGGGAGGCCATAATGACGGCGTCCTGCACGGGGAGGCCGCTGCCGGCGTCGGTGACCGTGCCGGCCAGGGTGCCGGCGTGCCAGATCATCTCCACCGCGGCCAGGGCGTCGACGCGGCCCCACCCAAAGGTGTTGTTGGGAATGCTGCTGCCGGGTACGCCGCCGCACTGTTGGGTCGAGGTCCGCGGGACGGCGGTGCGCAGGATCAGCTCCTCGATCTCGTCGACCCGGCCGATGAGATCCGGCTCCGCCGACAGGATCAGCGCCACCAGGCCGCTGACGTGCGGGCTGGCCATCGAGGTGCCGCTCCAGCCGCTCTCATAGCCCCCGCCGGGGACGGAAGAGCGGATGTTGACCCCGGGCGCGCTGACGTCCGGGTCGACGCCGTAGAGCCCCATCCAGGAAGTAAAGGGGTCGGGGCCGCGGGAGGAGAACCCGGCGATGTTGTCGTTGACGTCGGTGGCCCCGACGCTGTAGGCGGTGAGGTTATCCCCCGGTGAGCCCATGGTGCCGCACTGCCCGCCGTTGTTGCCCGCCGACATCACCGGGAGGATCCCGGCGGCGCGCTGCTGCTCCAGCAGGGCATTGTAGGTGAGCCGCCCCCCGGACCCGCCCCAGGAGTTGTTGACCACGTGGGGGCGCTTGGCCGGATCGGCGGTGGGATGGTCGGGGTCCAGGTCGTTGACCTGCCAGGGGGCGATGATCCACTCGGTCGCCGAGAGGAGGGCTTCCAGGCTCGGGCAGCAGCCGGCCGCCGCGATCCAGCGGGCCCCGGGGGCCACGCCGACCTGGTTGCCCACACCGTCGTCGCCGATCATGGTGCCCATCACGTGCGTGCCGTGGCTCCCCTCGACGGGGTAGGGGTAGTCGTACAGGTCCTGCGGGTCCCACCAGTTATAGTTGTGCTCAAAGTTGCCGCCGCCCAGATTGCCGCGGTATTGCTCGACGAGCGCCGGGTGGTTGTACTCGACGCCGGTGTCGATGTTGGCCACGACCACGCCTGTCCCGGTGACGCCATAGGTCGACCAGACCAGGTCGGCGCCGATCTTGGCAATGTTCCACTCCACCGCGTTGGGGCCGGAGTCGTAGGAGCCGACGGACACCGGCTCCACGAGCTCGAGCTTGGTCTCGGGATAGACGGCGGCAACGTCGGGCCGGCCGGCGAGCGCCCGGAGGGCCGCCGCGTCGCCCTCGACGACGATGAGGTTGACGATGTAATAGGGTTGGACCCGGGCGACGTGGCCCGCGGCCCGCAGGGTGTCCAGGGAGCGCAGGACAGCCGGCTGGGTACGGCCGGCCACCTCGCGCAGCCGGTTCAGGACGAACCAACCACGCTCGTCCCAGTCGCGGATCGTATAGGCCGGCGTGAGGTCGGCCTGCTCGGCCAGGTAGACCAGAAAAGTCCCCCGGCCGTCGCGGTTCAACTGGGTCAGGACCTCGGGATCCACCTTCGCGGCGCCGGCCGCGGCGCGGTCCGGGCCGCGGGAGCCCATGAGGCCGGCCAACAGGGTCAGGATGGCGCATGCGATCAGGAGCGGTCTCAGGTAGCGGAGCATCTTTTTTCTCCTTGGCGGCAAAGCCCGCAGCAGAACGAGGATGGCGCGAGAGCATCCTCGCGATTTGGGATGTGCCGTTCCATTATACCACAGAACACTGCCTGCACTTGACGCTTTGGCATCGTCGTGCTATACTCGGTAGCAGAATACAATCGGAGAGGCCAGCATGCTTGAACAGGTACAGCGGGCCTATACGGCTTCGCTCGATCCGGTCACCGGTCTGTACGACACCCAGACGATCCGCCATCGCATCGTCGAGGAGCTTTCCCGGGCCCGCCGCTACCACTATCCCTTTTCGCTCGTCGTCGCCATCTTTCCCGCCGTCGAGTCCGGGCATGCCGAGGACCGCGTGCAGCAGTTGGCCCTGCTCCTGGAGCGGCACGTGCGGGCGACAGACATCCTGGCCCGGCTCAATCATAGCGGCTTGGTGGTGCTGCTGCCGCACACCGGGGAAGCCGGCGCGCGCCGCTTGGGGGAGCGCATCTACCGGTTGGCCACGGTGATGCAGCTGCCGGCCGGCCTGGGCGGGAATCCCGCCCCCGTCCGCGTCGGCGTGACGACGGTGCCGGCGGACTATGGCCAGGATGTGCCCGATCTGGTGGACACGCTGTGGCAGCGGCTCTGCACCGAGGCCAACGGCCGGCGCGCCCACTTTACCTTTATCGCCCTCGCCTGAAAACGATCCGCGCGCCGGGGCGGGAGGATCCCGCCCCGGCGCGCGGCATTTTCGTTCGGGGTGCGCTCAGGAAAAGGCCGGCACGAGCCGCGTCCGCACCTGGTCGCCGCTCCGCAGGGTGACACCCCAATGCGGGGCCCAGGCCAGGGCGAATAGCTCCACGCGCACGTCCGTCCGGCGCGCCTTGATCGGCACCTCCTCGACCTGTTCCAACGCCTCCTCCCACCGCTTCCGGGCCGCCTCCAGCTCCTGCTTGCCCTCGTCCTCGAGCGCGGCGATCTGCTCGTCCAGCGTGGCCAGGGTATCTTCGGCTTCCTCGACCTCGATCTTTTTCTGCGACGCCAGCCGGCGTTTGCTCATGTAGGTAGACAGGCTGCGGTAGCTGCGCCGCCGGCCGCCCAGGGCGCCAAAGATCGATTCACCGATCGAGACCCAGGCCTCCTGCCCGCGGGCCCGGGCATCGGATTCTTTCCGCGAGATGGTGGCCTCCAGCCGGCGCAGGCGTTCATCGAGCTTGGCCAGTTTCTCCTCGTAGTAGGCGTTGATCTCGTCCAGCTCCTCGTCACGCTTCTCCCGCGCCAGCTGCTGCAGGCGCAGCTGAAAGTCGCGCTGGCTCTCGTCGGGCCGGGAATAGACCTTGAGCGCCGGGCTGTAAAAGACGGAGAGGAACCAGTTGGCGTAGAGGAAATCCTCCAGCGCCTTTTTCAGGCTGGTGAACTCGGCCGGCGCGTCCATCGTGGCCGGCAGCCGGACAAAGTAGGCCCCGGCCTCCGGGCGGTCCAGCAGGTCCCGCGGGGCCAACTCCACCGGCTGGGCCTCTTCCCACAGGGCCCGGCCGATCTTGCCCGAAGGGGCCAGCAGCCCAAAGGGCTCCTGCTCGTGCACGTCCTTCTTCGGATCCACAAAGTCCACCGTCCCCATCCCCAGCAGGGCCGCCACATAGACGAGGCGCTGCGCCTGGACCTCACCGGGCGCGCCGGCCGCCGCCAGCACCGCCTGCCGCGCGGCCGCGGCCGGCCGGCGCACCGGCAGGTAGACCTGCTGAACTGCGGCCGGGAGGGAGGGCGGCGCCGCCAGCAGGAGCCGGCTCGGCGCCGCTTTCGGGGGGGCCGCCAGCGGGGCCGCCGGCGCGGGTGCGGGCTCCGCTTCCACCGCGGCGGCGGCCGGGGCAGGCGGGGGCGTGGCCGCCGCATCTTCGCCGTCGAGCGCCTCCTCGGCGAGCGTGGTCACGGCCGGCCGGCCGGCGGCGGCCGGCGCGCGGGAAGGTGGGGCGGCGGCGCCGGCGTCGGGCTGGCGGCCCTGCATCAGCTGCCGGATCTGCACCCGCGTGAGCGGGCCGCGCAGGTAGCTCATCGCCCAGCGTGTCTGGAAGGTCGTCGGCGCGTCGGCATAGATGCTGTGCAGCATAAAGGTGCGGCTCTGGAGGCTCGAGAGGATACGGCTCAGCGACTCCCAGTCCGGCCGCTGGCCGGACGTGGGCGCGGCGCTCTCCAGCCCATCCAGAAGCCTGCGCTTGTCCTGCTCGGTCCGCAGCCGGCCGATGAACCAGGTGCCGGTGTTGGCCAGGCCCTTGTAGTCCAGGTCCACCGGGTTCTGCGTCCCCAGCACGATCCCCAGGCCAAAGGCCCGCGCCTGCTTCAGGAGCGTCAGCATCGGCTGCTTGCTGGGCGGGTTGGCGACGGGCGGGAAGAAGCCAAAGATCTCGTCCATATAGAGCAGCGCCCGCAGGCTGTTGGTGCCGGGTTGGGCGCGCATCCAGGCGATGACCTGGTTCAGCAGCAGGCTGACAAAGAATATGCGCTCGTTGTCGTTCAGATGGGCGATGGTAAAGATCGAGTGGCGCGGCTTGCCGGCCGGCGTGGCCAGGAACGAGGCCACGTCCAGCGGCTGCCCTTGCAGCCAGCTCTGGAAACCGGGCGCGGCAATCAGGTTGTTGATCGCCATTGCCAGCTTGAAGCGCTCCTTTTCCGGGAAGAAGGTGTTGACGTCAAAGACGCCGACCTGGCGCAGCGGGGGGTTCTGGATGGCGGCGATGAGCCGGGGCAGGTCCAAGTCCTCCCCCTGGCGCCAGAAATGCTCGAGCAGGTTCGCCAGCAGGATGTGCTCCCGCGACCGCACCGGGTCGGCCTCCCCCCCGATGAGGCCCAGCAGGGCCCCGACCGTCCCCTGGATGATCTCGCGCAGCAGCTCGGCATCGCTCTCCCAGCTGAGGCGGGGCGCGGCCAGGGAGCGCAGGATAGAGACCGGCAGGCCGGCATCGCTGCCCGGCGTGTAGACGACGACGTCGGCGCTCTCGCGCAGCAGCAGGGCGCGCGTCGTGCCCTGGCCCCACTGCGCCAGCCCGTCGCGCCACAGCGCGGCCTGCTGGGCGGCGAACTCGTCCTCGCTCAGCTGCCTGCGGCGGGCGTCGTCGGCGTTGATCCAGGGGCGCAGGTCGTCCGGGCGCATCTCGGGAAAGACCAGCAGCCGGTTGGCGATGTCGCCCTTGGGATCGATGATGATCGCCGGCACGTGGTCGATGGCCGCCTCTTCGAGCAGGACGATGCCCAGGCCGGTCTTGCCGCTGCCGGTCATGCCCACGCAGACGGCATGGGTCGTCAGGTCGCGGGCATCGTACAGGAGCGGCCGTTCGGAGAGCTTACCCGCCGCGACGTCGTATTCTCTGCCCAGGTAGAATGCGCCGAGCTTCTCAAAGTCCATCGGGTCCCCCTTGTCGCGCAGATGTACGGATATGCCAGGGCCATTATACCATATCAGGTCGAAATTCGAAATTCGGATCTCGAACCTTATGCCCCCCCTTTAGCCCTTTTGGGGGATGAAGGGCGGCCGGCCGGACGGTATAATGGCATTGGTTGCCTGGCAGTCTGTCCCCCCGATCCTCTCGTGCGCTCTATGTGGACCAGGCGGTCGGGTCGCCGGCAGTAGCCAGGAAGCAGTGCGCCGGCACGCCGTGTGCCGCACGAGGAGGTTCCCAATGGCTGCAACGGTTGAGCTTGCCCACATCGCCAAATCGTTTGGCCCGGTCCAGGCCGTCGCCGACGTGTCCTTTGCCGTCGACCGCGGCGAGATCTTGGGCCTGCTCGGCCCTAACGGGGCCGGCAAGACGACCTCGATCCGCATGATGCTGGATATCTTTAAGCCGGACCGCGGCCTTATCTCTGTCCTGGACGGCCCGCTGACCGAGGCGAAAAAGGACCGCATCGGCTACATGCCGGAGGATCGCGGCCTCTACCAGGACATCCCCCTGGAGCGCTGCCTGGTCTACCTGGCGATGCTCAAGGGGCTTTCCCCGATCGAGGCGCGGGAACGGGTCTGCGCCTACCTGGAGCGCCTGGACCTGGCCGAGCACCGCAGCAAAAAGGTCAAGGACCTGAGCAAGGGCATGCAGCAAAAGGCCCAGGTCATCGCCGCCGTCGTCCACCGGCCGGAGCTGCTGGTGGTGGACGAGCCGTTCGCCGGCCTCGACCCGATCAACACCCAGGCGATCAAGGACCTGCTGCGTGAGATGCGGGCCGCGGGGACGGCCATCCTGATGTCCACCCACCAGATGCATCAGGTGGAGGAGCTGTGCGACCGCATCGTCCTCATCGACCACGGACGGGACGTGCTCTACGGCCGGCTGGCCGAGGTGCAGCGCCGCTACGCCGGCAACGCCGTCCTGGTCGGCTCGCCGAACCCCCTTCCCGCCCTACCGGGGGTACAGGCGGTGGCCCCGCATAACAGCGCGGTCAAGCTGACGTTGGCCCCGGGCACGACCCCGCAGGCAGTGCTGCGGGAACTGGTGGACCAGGGTGTCGTCGTGGAGCGTTTCGAGCTGGCCATGCCCTCGCTGGAAGAGATCTTTATCCAGGTCGTGGCCAGGGGAGGGGTCTGATGGACAGGATGTGGCTCGTCGTCCGTCACGAGTACCTGACCTGTGTCCGGCGGCGCAGCTTCCTCCTTGTCCTCATCGGGACGCCGCTGGCCATCGCCCTCTTGACGGTGCTGCTCGTGGGACTGCCTCGGATCTTTCCCGACCCCACGGGCGAGTTCACCCTGGGGTACGTGGACCAGGCGGGTTTTCTACAGAACCCGGTGCCGGCCGCCGCCCAGCACGCCGAGGGCCTGCGCGCGCGCTTCATCGCCTATTCCACCGCCGAACAGGCCCGCGCCGCCCTGGAGGCCCAGCGAATCGCCGCCTACTTTGTCGTACCCATCGACTACACGGCGACCCTCCAGGTGGACCTGTTCTACATCGAGGAACTGCCCGGCGCGCTGGTCTGGCAGTTTGAAGACATGCTCCGCGCCAACCTGCTGGCCGGCCGGCCCCTGGAAGTGGTCATCCGGGTCCTGGGCGGCACCGCCGTGGAGCCGCGCATGCTCGACGGCCGGCCCATGTCCGCCGGGACCGCGTTGGGGCAGCTCCTGCCGGCCCTGGCCGGCATCCTGCTGATCATCCTCATCTTTTTTGGCTCTGGCTCCATGATGCAGGCGATCAGCGAGGAGCGCGCCAACCGCACGCTCGAGATCCTGGAAACCTCGCTATCTCCAAACAAGCTCATGGCCGGAAAAGTCCTGGCCGTCGTCGGGGTCAACCTGACCCAGTTGGGGGCCTGGACCGCCCTGGCCGTGCTGGCCGCGCTCATCGCCGGGACCTTGCCCACGCTATCGTGGCTGCGGGACATCCGGATCGATCCGGGCCAGCTCTTGCTGTTGGCCGCGGTGGCGCTGCCGGCCTACCTGCTCTTGACCGGCCTGCTGACGGCTATCGGCGCCCTGATGGCCGAACCGCGCTCCAGCGAACAGGTCTCGGGGCTCGTCATCGGCCTCTACTCGACCATGATCGGCATGATGACGCCGCTCCTGCGCATGCCCGACAGCCCGGTGGCCGTCGGTCTGAGCCTCTTTCCGCTCACCGCCCCCGTGATCCTCCCGCTGCGCGCGGCCGTTTCGATCGTACCGATCTGGCAGCTGGCGTTGAGCATCGGCCTCCTGGTTGGGAGTGCGCTGGCCGCGCTGTGGCTGGCCGGCCGGGCGCTGCGGTTGAGCCGGCTGCGCTACGGCCAGGGACTGCGGCTGGGCGAGCTCTTGGGAGTGTGGGCCGCTCGAAGCCGGCGCCGCGCGGCACCACGCCGGCCGGCCGCGGCCGCGGAGCCGGCCGGGCGCGCCGCCCCCCGGCGTGCCCGGCACAAGGCCTGGACCGTCCTGGGCTTTGAGCTGCGCAGCGGCCTGACGAAGCCGGCCTACCTGCTCGTCCCCATCGGCATCCCGCTCCTGATCATCTTCCAGCTGGGCTTTTCGGAGATGGCCTTTTCCGGAACGCCCTCGATCCAGGTTGACACCGGCGCGGCGCAGTCCGCGAGCGCGGGGCCAACCGCCCCGCAGGGTTATGTAGACCGGAGCGGATGGGTGCGGGCCCTCCCGGCCAATGTACCGGCCGGCCAACTCCTGGCCTTTCCCGATGAGGCCAGCGCCCGCCGAGCCATCGCCAGCGGGCAGATTGCCGGGTACTATGTCATCCCGGCCGACTACCTCCTCGTTGGTGAGATCACCTACGTGCCCGCCCGGTACAATCCCCTGCGGGA
>Ga0302251_1000812_pt1 | contig 24093 bp, 19 predicted proteins | sample AAG_RA_Gln_MG_FD_193534 | JGI IMG/M metagenome (GOLD analysis project Ga0302251, IMG submission 193534) | Enriched activated sludge microbial communities from anaerobic digester in WTTP, New Holstein, Wisconsin, United States - AAG_RA_Gln | ecosystem: Engineered > Bioreactor > Anaerobic >...
GGTGGTTTTTACGTTATGGGTATGTCCGAGTTCCTCGGACGGGAAGTCGAGAGTTATTTTTCCACGTACAAGCCGCTCCAGAAGATCTTCGTCCGCAAGGACTGAAATATTTTCAAAAAGTTATTTACTCAAGTGTTGTTCCCGTAGCCCTCCACCTGCCTCCGGGAACAAGGATCTCGAATCTCGCCCCTCTCCCATAGATCCCGGTCTCCTTGATCGAGATATCGGTGATTGCGAGCAGCTGGCGGGAAAGGAAGAGAGAGTGCGCCCGGTGAATGCCATGGCCCCATTCAAACAGCGTTACCTTCTCCTGGTCAGGAATTCCCACCCCATCATCTGAATACACGATCAACAGGCCATCCACTGTCTCCTTCGACGTGACCCTGATCGAGGTGACCTTTTTTCCGTGGATGATGGAGTTCTCGATAAGTGTGGGGAAGATTCTCCCGCAGTCCCTGTCCGTGAAGATCTCAATCCCCCTGATATCGGAGAAGAACCTGATGTGTGCAAGGTGACGGGTATTGAGAGCCTGGTTGAGAATGTTTTCAAGGGTATACCAGTCAGGGGCTTTCACCTCGTCTCCAAGGTATTCTTCAACCAGGTTGAGATGGAACCGGAGATTCTCGATGACGAGCAGTTCTTCCTGCAGGAGCTCGCGGAGCTCACGTTCGTCCTTGACCTGCCTGATCCTTTTGAGGGTCTCGGCAACCCGGGAGAGCTGGTTAATAGAGAACCTCCGGAACAGCGTGGTTATCTGGAACACCTGGTTGCACGTTTTCACATATGCGGGATCGGGAGACACAGCCATGGGCTGGCTGACTGGTACGGATCTTCCTCCGGGATGTGAGAGCCGGAAGATGATGCATGATCCGGGGGTGCCTGACTGGAAGATGATGGGGATGATCTTCCTCTGTATGTGCCAGGTCTCACGATCCCTGGTGAGATTTCCCTCCATGATGGTCTCCCCGGTATCGGCGAGATCGTTGAGCACCTGCATGGTATCATTATCGAACACCGGCCGGAGAGGGGTCTCCATGACCTTTTGCCCTTTCACCTGTTCAGCCAAAACGTCAAAGAATTCCAGGGTATTTGCGTTGACTTCCTGGACAACAAGGTCGGAATCAAGGACAATCACCCCGTCAAAAGTGCAGTCAAGGAGCTGCTGGAGGGGAAGGCATTCCCGCAAGTAGAAGAGTTTTGCCGGTCCGAGTTTCCGGATAGTGGCCGACCCGGACATGACAAGCGAGTTTAAATATTTAGAGGCCGTGCTCCGGTTGATAGAGAGGCTTGATGACACCTCCTCTATGGTGAGCCCTTTCTGGTGCTCCTTTAAGAGCTCCCTGATCCGATCGATATCCCCCCTGTCTGCCATGTCGATTACCGGTGGGTACTAAAATGCCTCAATACTCAAAATTATTAACTACACACATTAATGTGCAACTATTTTAATTATTGGATTTGATGATGAAAGAGACTAACTTTTATATACTTAAAAAGGAAACTTCGATTATCTCTCTCAATAATCTCATTGAGTCCAGTCAATTGAGAAATTCCAGTGCATTATGAGTGCCTGTATGAGAGTGGTGCATCACTGATCGTACAACATGAACACTATTAGAGAGGAGGCTACACCATCATGTCAATGTTTTCCGGAGGATTCTCCAGGATGAAGATCGGGACGAAGATCCTGATCATCTGCATGCTCCTCGTGATCGTCCCGACGCTCCTGCTCGGACTGGTCGCGTATTTCAATTCCAGCAGCGCAATTAACGAACAGGTCGACAACTTCTTAACCGTGCAGATCAGCGACATTGAGAAGATGACTGCCAGCACATATGAGCTCTCCCAGACAAAAATCAAGGGAGACTTAAATGTGCTCCATTTTACCTTCTATGAATACGGGACTCCCGCGATAGTCGATGGGAATCTTGTTATAACGGGTGGAACCAGAGGAACGTATACCGTCAACAACAATTTCGAGGTGGTTGATGCGATAGAGAAGATGACCGGTTCAAAGGCCACGATCTTCCAGAAGGTGGGAAACCAGGCTATCCGTGTTTCGACGAATGTCATTGGAGCTGACGGGAAAAGGGCGCTTGGGACACCCGCTTCTGACGCGGTATACAATACAGTCATCGGAAAGGGCGAGACCTATTATGGCATGGCAGATGTAGTGGGCCAGCCGTATCTCGTCGCATATGAACCCATCAAGAGCAACTCCGGTGAGATCATCGGTATGCTCTTTGTCGGATCCTCCCTTGATACCCTCTTTTCATCCCTCACCAGTGAAGTCGAGTCTATAAAGATCGGCACAACAGGGTATATTTTCGCAGTCAACAGCGAGGGAATTGCAACGATTCACCCCACTCTCGAAGGCCAGAATCTTGGACAACAATATGACTTTATCAGGGAGATGATTGCGAACAAGGATAAGGCAGTGGAAAAACCGCTCATGATAAATTATGTCTTTGAAGGCAAGGATGCACGTGCGTATTACCAGTACTTCCCGCCCACCGACATGATCCTTGTCGCACGTGTCAACCCTGTTGAATTCAACGGTCCTATCGACGGGATCCGGAACGCGATTATCATCATCCTCGTCGCAAGTATCGCGATCGGCGCTCTTGTTGCCATCCTGTTCGGGCGATCTATTGCAAGGAGGATGGGGAACCTCGTGAACCTTGGAAACCAGGTCATGGAGGGAGAGATCAATGCCGCAGCAAGAGCCCTTGAAACGGGATCGGGCATGACCACAGGAGGAGATGAGATCAGCGAGGTGACCAAAGCATTTGGAGGAGTGGTCAAGACGATTCAGCAATTTTCAGACGAGGTCGCAACGGTGAGTGTTGGAGCGGCCGAAGGTCGCCTTGACGTTCGCGGAGATGCAGCAAAACTGAAAGGTGATTACTCACACCTTGTCACAGGTTTGAACGAGACCCTCGATTCAGTGATCAACCCCCTCAATGTTGCAGCAGAATACGTGGACCGCATCAGCAAGGGAGACCTCCCGGAAAAGATCACCACCTCGTACGCCGGCGACTTCAATAAAATCAAGAATAACCTCAACCAGTGCATCGATAACATCAATGCCCTCGTCGAAGAGTCGAATATGCTCTCCGTTGCTGCGGTGGAAGGAAAACTCAGCAAGAGAGGAAATGCTGATAAGTTCAAGAACCGGTACTGGGAGATCATCGCCGGATTGAACAAGACCATGGATAATGTTGTGGGGCCATTGAATGAGGGGATGCGCCTGTCATCGGAGTTTGCAGAAGGGAACTTCCAGGCCCGGTTCAATGATGACATCAAGGTCCACGGTGATTACAAGAAGTTCAAGGAATCCCTCAACAACATCGGTATCCAGGTCTCGAAGGCCCTCAATATCGTCAGCGAGCAGGTCAGCGATCTCGCGGCAAGTGCCGAAGAGGCGAATGCGAGCATCGAGGAGGTGTCGGCAGGTTCGGGACAGGTTGCCAAGAACTCCGCTGCAATGAGCGGAAACGCCGAGGAGAGCAGCCAGGGCATCAACGAGGTCTTAAAAGCCATGGAGGATCTCTCGAAGACCATCCAGCAGGTTGCGACCAAAGCCGAGCAGGTATCGGTTCTTGTCCAGGAGTCGAATGATTATTCCCGGAAGGGAATGGATCTCGCCCGGAAGACCGAGAACGGCATGAACGGGATCACCAAGTCCTCGAACGAGGTGAACACCATCATCCTCGAGATCAAGTCCCAGATGGACAAGATCGGGGAGATCGTGAACCTGATCACGGAACTGGCCAACCAGACGAACCTCCTGGCCCTGAATGCTGCAATCGAGGCGGCGAGGGCTGGCGATGCAGGGCGTGGCTTTGCGGTGGTCGCAACCGAGGTCAAGTCGCTTGCTGAGGAATCAAGGACATCTGCCGAGAAGATTGCCGAGATGATCGGAAACCTCCAGAAACAGACCCAGACTGCGGCAGAGACGGTGGCCATCTCCAATACCGAGGTCAAGGAAGGGAGCATCGCGCTCAAGGAGACACTCGAGAACTTCAACAAGATCGTGGATTCCATCGACCAGATCAGCAGGAATGTGACCGAGGTCGCAGCAGCATCCGAGGAACAGGCAGCTTCCGTCGAGGAAGTCACCGCGAGCATCAACGAGGTTTCCGATCTTGTCAGGAACACTTCCAAGGAGGCTACCGATGCAGCAGCAGTGAGCGAAGAGACTGCAGCCGCACTCGACCAGATCACCAAGGTTATCGGGAACGTCAACAATATCGTGGTCAAGGTCTCGAATGAAGTCTCGAAGTTCAAGACCTGATCCCGGGAGGTCATCATCATGACTGAACAGGTATCCGGGAATCAGGGGGGCGACACGGCAGCAGTCGCCGCCGCACGCAAGGCCGCAGGCAGTACTCGCAGGGAGAGCGGGGGCCTGCTTCAGGTGGTTGAGTTCCTGCTCGGGAGGGAAAACTTTGCCATCGATCTCTTCGATGTCAAGGAGGTGGTGGAGTATACCACCATCACGAAGCTCCCGAACACTCCCCCATTTATCAAGGGGATCATCGATCTTCGGGGAGAGATTACCACGATCGTCGATCTCAAGCAGCGGATGCATATCAACGAGACATCCGGCCACCCCGAAGAGAACTGCCGGATCATTGTACTTGATGAAAAGAACACCAAGTCAAAGATCGGGATCATGGTGGACGATGTCCTTTCCGTCTCCACGTTCGACATGAAGGATGTGGATACCAAGTCAGCGTCCGAGATAGGGGATGAGATGTTCATCCTCGGGATCATCAAGAAGAGTGTGAAAGACAAGGAGAGTGAGAAAGAGACGAACGAGCTGATTATCTGGGTAGATATCAAGCAGCTCTTAAAGGATATCGAGCAGCATTTCTGATCAGATCACCCTCTCATTTTTTTCCCGGTGAAAATCGGGTCGATCTTTCACGCAATCCCTCCCCCAGTCCTTATCAGATTCCCTTATCTTCAGGAGGTGAACTGTACATTCCTGGTCAATAATATCCGGGGCCATCGACAGCACGACAGTCTCCCCGATTCTGTTCCCTCGTCAAAGAAAAGCGAATGCATTTGAAGGTCAAGGACAAGATGATACAGCAGGTATGCTGGCGCCATGGGGGTGGAGATGGAGGTAACCAACCGGACGGTCTCGGAGCGGTTGCTTTTCATGGCCCAGGTCCTCGAGATACTTGAAGAAAATCCCTTTAAAATTCGTGCATACAGGAGGGCGTCGGAGATCATAGGGAGGCTTGTTCCCCCTGTTGTGCAGATCCCTGTCAGTGAACTTGAGGCAATGGAAGGAATCGGAAAGGCGCTTGCCACAAAAGTTGGGGAGATTGCAGCGACTGGAACCTTCAGGGATCTCGAAGAAGTTTCATCAAAGATACCTCCCGGGGTACTCGAACTGCTCAGACTCGACGGTGTCGGACCAAAAACCGCGAAACTCCTGTGGCAGAAGATGAACATCACAAGCGTTGCCGACCTCGAACGGGCTGCACGGGCACGCCGTATCCGGGCACTGAAAGGTTTTGGCGAGAAGAAAGAGGCACTCTTTCTCAAATCCATCGCCCGTCTTCGTCTGTCATCACCAAGGATGAACCGTGAACAGGCTGAGGGGGTTATCACGGAGGTCACCCGTGTGATGAAAGAAGGAAGTTACACCGTTGCAGGGAGCTTCCGTAGGGGAAAAAGCACGATCGGCGATATCGACATTGTCAGCACTGAGAAACCGGGGCACCTCAACTCCTTGCTGCACACGATCGCAGACGAGATTATCGACAGCGGGGATAAGAAGACCTCGTTCCTCTGCAGAGGCTCACGGGTTGACGTAAGGTTTACGAAACCAGCCACCTTCGGATCCATGCTCTTCCACATGACCGGCTCGGCAGCCTTCAATATCCGGATGCGGGAACTGGCGCTCTCAAAGGGGGCATCGTTAAACGAATACGGGATCGTGGACAACATACGAGGCGTATCGCATAAGTTCCCCCATGAAGAAGACGTATTTTCGTACCTGGGACTGGAGTATATCGTCCCTGAACTCCGGGAGGACTGGGGGGAAGTGGAAGCCGCGCTCTCCCACCAGCTCCCCTCACTCGTTGATACGATACATATCAGGGGCGACCTTCATGTACACAGTTCGTGGAGTGATGGAAACATGGACATAAGGGATCTTGCACGGGCCGGGGAAGCACTCGGGTATTCCTATCTCGCATGCACGGACCATTCGGCCTCACTTGGGATCGCCCGCGGACTTGATGAGTCTGCCCTGCAGCGGCAGGCGCACGAGATCGACATGGTGAACCGGGACTCAACATGCCAGATCCTTCACGGGGTTGAGGTGGACATCCTTGCGGATGGATCCCCTGGCTTGCCTGCGAGCGCACTTTCCGATCTCGATATTGTAATCGGATCAATCCATTCTGCATTTTCCCAGGAAGGCGATGTGATGACGCGAAGGATCATTTCAGCTATTGAAAATGAACACATTGATATTCTCGGTCATCCCACCGGGAGACTGCTCGGGCAGAGAGATGCGTATGCAGTGGACATGCAGAGAGTAACCGAGGTTGCAGCAACACATTCGACCGCCCTTGAGTGCAACGCTTCACCCTTCCGCATGGACCTTGATGACCTCCACATCAGGGAGGCAGTAAAATCGGGTGTAACAATATCACTCGGGACCGATGCACATGATTCCGCTGAACTTGCCAACCTCCGCTACGGCCTCGGCCTGTGCCGGAGGGGTTGGGCAACCCCTGCCGATGTACTCAATACCTTTACTGTAAAGGAGATACTGGAGTGGGCATCATGATTCGCTGGCTGTATGAGAAGAGACTCCTCTCGGGACTCTCGATCCTTCCCTCGCATATCTGCTTCATGATCACCGCTCATGACATGGAGGAGGACCCCGGCAAGATCGTGTCAGTCTGTCGCTGGTGCGTGGAGATCACCGGCGTGGTCAGGCCTTCTGCAAAGGGGGGAGGGAATGCATACGAACAGGGTGGGATCGAGGGTGTCACATTCCACATCAGCACGGAGGGTTCTCCTGAAAATCCCGGGTATATCGAGGGCATCCGGACAATCGGGGAGTTTGCCCGGCTCACCCTGCACCATAGAGATTCCGACGAAACTATCGGGCATGGAATGAATGTGCATGTGGCGATAGGAAAAAGCGGAAGGGAGGAAATCACAGAATGCATACGGCAGATGGCAAGGGAAGGCCTTTCCCCTGAAGAGGTGACCGAGCATGCCATCGAGGAACGGCTCACGTTCCGGTACACCCCAGATCTTGTCATCAAGACCGGGGGAAGCCACCTGACCGACTTTCTTATCTGGCAGTCCGTGTATTCAGAACTCTTCTTTTCAGATGTGAACTGGTCGCTCTTCAGAAAGACTGATTTTCTCCGTGCGTTGCGCGATTACCAGTCACGGGTCCGGAGATTTGGGAAATAAGCATGTCCGACTATGAGTGTGAAGAATCCCCCATACTAAGGGATTCGACCCTCTGGGAGTACACCCGGATAGCTCTCAAAAGATCGATCTTCCGGAAGAGGGGCCAGTAAGGGGCACAGAAATATACCGCACTCTCGTGACCGCTCGCAAGCCATGGCAGGAAATTGGATGTCCTGGACTCGTTTCCTGTCCGGATGATGAGATCGACGGGAGGGATCTGCTTCCCGGCATGGAGGTGCTCTTCCACGATCTCGGGGGTGATATCACCGGGTGCAATCTTCCCTGATCTCACCTCTTCAAGGATCCGGGCCGCAGCCTGCACGATCTCGTTTCGCCCCCCATACGCGAGTGCGACATTGAGATGATAGCGGGTGTATTTCCGTGTTGACGCCTCTGCTTTCTCAATCACGAAACGGAGATCGTCCGGGAGGAGCGTCCGATCCCCCACGATCTGGACCCTGATGCCATCCTTGTGAACCCGGGGGTCGTCAGTCACTTTCTCGAATTTTTCTTTGAAGAGGTTGAAGAGATCCTCCACCTCCTCCGGGTCCCGCTGGAAATTTTCGGTTGAGAATGAGTAGAGGGTGAGGTAGCGGATCCCGAGTTCGCGGGCCCAGTCGAGCATCTCCTCGGTGCGGGCTGCACCGGCACGATGGCCCATGGATCGAGGGAGGTTCTGGAGCCTGGCGAACCGGCGGTTCCCGTCCTGTATGATCGCGATGTGTGTGGGGATGTGACGGCACTGGAGCCGCACAATACGCTCGTAAAGCGGCGATGCAATCTCCCTGATCATACGACCGGTGTCACCTCCACGACGAGTCCCCTGTCGGGATACCGCTCGATGATCACCTTTTCACCCGGCATTTTGTCGGAGAACTCGGTGATCACCCACCATGCCGTCTCTACTGCACCATCCTTCAGTTCATACATCCCGGGATCGAGCTGTTCAAAGAGAGGGGGAAGCACGGTCCCGACACATTTGAGCACCCCGTAGAGGATCGTCCCGTCGCGTGTCACCTGGTCGAAAGGTCTCGCCGTGTTCCGGGCAACCCGAAGCAGCCTTTTCCGGAGCTGTACAGAATCCTTGAATGACGATGAGCACCAGTGAACCCTTGGATGATTCAGAAGATCCCCGGCCCATCCCCGTCCTCCCCTGACTGCGTTATGGATGCCATCCTCAAGCACCATGTTCCGCTCCCGCATGGCTTCGGCATTCGTCTCACCCCATTCAAGTTCATTGATGTTCAGAAAATCGAGATAATGAAGGATTGAGGAGAGGTCGCCGGTTCCGGGAAGTGAGGGGACCTCGACTCCGATCGAAAACCCCATCTCCCTTGCAAGGACGGCAGAGTCCCTGTAGGGAGACTCCGCCACCCGGCCCCATATATCATGGGGAGGGTGCATGCGGATCTCATCCACGAGCCCCCTGAGATCCCTGAGTGTATCCTCATCAGGCGCCTTACCTGTGTAGAGATGGATGTGATGGGAATCGCCGAATACCTGCTTGAGACGTTTACTGAATGTGATCACGCGATCGATGACTGCGAGCGGTTCGCCCCCTGTGATCCCGGTCCCGAGCGCACTCATCAGCCGTGCCACTGCTTCAGCGTCGTCCGGGGTCTGGATGAGCCGCTCGTTTGCATAGATGACATCGCGGCCTTTCCTCTCGGAAGAGAGCGGACAGTACCAGCAGGTACGGGGACAGAGCCCTGTAACGAACAGTACCATCTTTCCTCCCCGGTGGCATAGCATGCACCCGCGGGAGAGTTCCCTCTTCCTCGCCATCGCAGTCCCTACTGTCCACAATATTCGTGTGCAGGAAAGATTGAATGTATGGTTCTGTCACGGCAGGAGGTATCCTTCAGGAACGTCGCTGCGTTACACTGATGGGTGCGATACTCTTCCCACCAGAATTGAATCGCGCTCTACCCGCGACGGCGGTCCGGACCGAATCAGGGATCGCGGATACGGATGGGTCTCCACCACCGGTACTGCTGACAGTCGAAGATGGCCTGCTTGTGACCGGTCCGGCCGTCGATGCCCCGGCCTTGATCGAAATGGACTTGGTAGCAGACCCAGCATTCCCTGCTGCATCTTTCGCACTCACCTTTATCACGAGGCTGCCAGAGAGTCCGTCGGGTAAAATCCACGAATACGTGCCTGCTGGGGGCACGGATTGCGAGATCATGTTCCAGTTTTTCCCCCGGTCAACAGAATACATGAGGGACGCCGAGACAACCCCGACATTATCGGATGAGGACCACGTGATGGTGACCTCCGACCCGGGCGAATATCTCGCCATAATGGAGGGTGATGTGATGCTGACTGCCGGTGACTTCTTATCAACACTGGTGGTGGGCGTGGTCGGAATCACCACGGGGGTCCTTGTGGGGACAGGTATAGAGGTGCCCTCCATGGTCCGGGTGAATGCTTTCAGGCAGACATTGGTGTTCGGGTAGGCTGTCGTGATATCTGTCCATGTTGCCCCGTCCTTGCTCACCCAGCTCTCACCGGCTCGGGCCCGGGCTTTTGTTGAATACCCGTTGTAGGGATACTCGATTGCGACCGGGTAATTGTATCCCGGGGTTCTGATCGTCATGACAATCGAGAATTTTTCTCCCCTCTCCAGGGGCACAGTTGACGTGAGATCGACCGTGTGATATCCTGCAAACGGGAATGATCCCGTCTGAACAACACTCGGAGTCCTACCCCGCGGACTCGAAGAGACTCCCCGGTACACCTCGATCTGGTAGTCGGAATTCGGGACGGCGGTAAAAAATCCGACAGCTGCCAGCTCTTCATCCTGGGAAGATGAGAAGACGTTTGCGAGATACCCTGTGTCACTCCCGGTCCCGAAACTGATCACCCATCCCAGGGGGTCATACTGGTAGACATAGTCGTAATTGTTCACGCTCTCCGAAAAATACTGGGCGGACGGTTTCCCGATCCAGGAATCATAATATGATACGTAGCCGTATCCACGATCACCCCAGTCGTCACCCCAGTTGTTCCTGATAAGGAATGCCCCATCCCCTGGAGGAGGGGTGGCGAAATTGTTCCGGCTGTACCGATCATCCCATCCGACGATTACTATGGCATGGTTCGGTGATGATGACCCCGGGTAGTAATACGCGGCATGATCTCTCGCGTAGTAACTGCTCTCCCACCTGACCTGCGAATACAGGGCACCATGCTGCTGGAGCATCTGCTTGATCAGATCATTGTCGAGCGGCCCCGTCCTCTTTGGGAGATAGGTGACATCCTGGACATGCACCGTGACATCCTCATTCATTGACGAGACGCTGTCAGAGGCGCTGTACGGATCCGCGGATTCACTCACTGCTCCTCCCCAGCGTGCAAGGTATGCGGTCGACATCTGGTAATTTCCGCCCTGGCAGGGTGAGAGATCGAACCCATGGGTATTTTTCATGTGGTTCTCGGAAAAGTCCCAGCTTGTTTCGGGAAGGTTGGTTGATTCAAGGGACCCGTACGTTGAGAATGCCCAGCATGCCCCGCACTCGGCCTGGTCTTTGATGGGTGGGACCTTGCCGGTTGTTCTGAGATCGAACGAACTTGCCATGGCACCCTTGCTCACCGAATATGAATCCCCTGTTCCCGTACTGGTCACCAGTTCGCTGCTGCCATATTCCGAGGAGGTGAGTGTCCCGATATCGATGACTGAGGGGATGAGACCAAGCGAATGCCCCTCCTGATCAACAACGCGGGATACCTGCGATGTCCGGTTTCTTATGAAATGCTCGAATTCGGGGTTGGTTGGTGCCAGCCTGTATGATGCGACGTCTGCAAGACCGGTCTTTGCAACCTCATTGGATGAGAGATCGGAGACGCTCTCCCCTTTTGCGTTCGTGGTGGTATTCTCGACAAGCACTTCCCGCAGCATGAAGGGTGTTGGAATCAATCCAAGGCTGTGCCCCTCGTTGCTGTTGCGATAACGATCGATGATTGAGTGAAACCTGATGTAATTGATAAAATCCGGGTTGAAGGGTGTGAGCCGATCATCAGTCAGACTTTTCATCCTCTCCAGTCCCGAGATATTGAACGCCATCACCGGGGAGAGGAGCAGTGCTGCCAGTATGAACACGATAAAAATTCTCCGTATCATGAGGTTTTCCGTCCGTATCATGTGTTGTATTTCTCTGTGGAACCTGATCGTTGGGGAACCTTTTTCATTCAAGGCGGGGCGAACGAGCGATCTGAGGACACCTGTCTGGATATGTCATTCCCCGGTCTGCTACTTAAAATAGATGGATGGGATAAGCTCATCCCCTATCGGGTTATTCTTCGGGTTTCTCTTCTTTTGGGGTTCCTGAATCCTGCTCCGGAGATGCCTTCTTCTTATCGGCCCGCCTCCCCAGATAATATGCAACAATCCCAAGGACGACGAGCACTCCGATGAGCACGATCATCATGTCGGTTGATGGGTTCACCACCTGTGACGTGGTGGTGACAACGGGGGTTGCTGCGAGTGTCATCTCTGGTAATTCCACGTACCCTGGAACCGGGGTCACAGCCTGTGCGATTCGGAGATTGAGTTCGGTAACTTCTCCCGGTTTGAAGGGGTAACTGCTGGTCCAGGCCCCTCCGGGACCGCCTGCCTGCACCTCTGCCCTGATGCCCCCGATAAAAAAGGCAATATCGGTACCGGTCGCGAGAGTTCCCTGGACTTCAAGGCGCGGGATCAGCGGATCCACCGAACCATACCTGCCCTCACGTGAATAGAGGGGATTGCCCGCAAGCCCCGTTACCACACCTTCGGCAGTTGCTTCAATCGGGACTCCAGCAGGCACGGGATTTCCTGCCGCTTCAAGGGTTCCATAGAACGAATGAGGAAGCTGGGGCTGTCCCGGGAATGCTGGCGGGGAATCTGAACCTGTCTCTGCCGATACTATCCCTGCCCCGGCAAGTGCGACTACCAGGAATCCTACCAGAAGAACACTGAGTTTCATGCTGCCATATCCTGTTCAAGCCTGATATTTCCCATCGAAAGCAATTGAACATTTCCCTGGCCCGCCTTTTACCCTGTGCTCATGCTGCGAGGTTCCGGAGGGAAAAAAGGTAAATGCGTCCCGGGGGAGGGGGATCAGACACTGCGGTTCTTCGCCCGCTTCAGGTTCCCCAGTTTCTCGATGGCACTGACATCGACCTCCCCCTCTTCAAGAAGAGTGTTCCGGGCAATTGCTTCCCTGACAAATACACGCCCGGTATCATTCCTCACGATCAGTGTGGTATGCCCGCTCCCGCTCCCAACGGCCCCGGCAGAGATATCGGAAAAGAGACCGGTGAAGTCCTTGCAGTAACGACAGCCCGGACGGATGGTTCCCTCAAGCGCATCAAGGCGGAGATTTTTAGTGGTACCATCCCGCATGGTGACCTCGAGCTTCCCGCGGATATCGAGGTGGTCGATATTCCAGGTCTCTATATGATGATCGTTCCTGAGCACTCCCTCTATCAGCTGGTTGTAATCGAATGTCTCGGTGCAGAAGAGCCCGATTACGAAGCGGATCCTCTTTCCGAACGGCTTTAAGAGATCATTCTCACTCTTGCGTATCCGGTGGATTGCCTGCACCACGCATGGTACCCCGATGACAGCGATTTTTTGGTACTTCTTCTCGATCACTGCGGTCTTGAGTGCTGCGACGAGGGGTACCCACCAGTTGTACCTGCTCCCGGCATGGACCACAATTTCTTCAGAATCCGTAAGAACAACCGAGACTGGTTTCATGGTCCACCGGTCCTCCGAGACAGTGACCACAGCATCAATTAAGCCCTGGCGCATCGCGGAAACCAGGATTGCAGTCACGGCACCGCCTGTCTGCTTCCTTGGGATCTCGAGCGTTGCCCTTGCCGAGAGAATCTCCTGGTAGTGCCCGAGCATCCCTTCATCCGTCTGTACAATCCGGGGACATGCGTCATAACATGCCCCACAGTCAACTTCATCATTCTGCTGTTTGCAGTATCCAATATTTCTTGGAACCGGAGCTCCTCCGGGTTCGCCAAAACAGAGAGCGTCTGCAGGACAGACCGCCACGCATGCTCCACACCCCGCACAGATATTCCGGTCCCAGACCTCTTCCTTGAGATCGAGATAACTCCTGGTCGCCATGATTCCTCTCACTCCCACGTATACTTGCTGGCAAACGGCCTGCTGCTCGAGGGCGTTACCTGGGTATAGGATTCATGAATGAGCGGATCCGGATCAATCCCAAAATACCCCGCATACTCTTCAATAAGGGGAATGATCTCGTCCATCCCTTCATTCGAAAGAGTGAATGTTCGTGCTCCCACACCCAGGTAATACTCATCGATATTCCCCCGGATCACGATCTTACCGCCATGGATTCCCGATCCAATTCCCCGTTCAGTATGGGGATGCACAGCAGGGTCGCCAAGGGAGAGGATCAATCCTCCTGCCATGTACTCACCGAGAAATGCACGGTAACTTCCCCCGATGACGAGGACCGGGCGTTTCTCCATGTATTGTTTCATGTGGATCCCTGCCCGGTACCCGACATTATCCCTGACAAAGACCTTCCCTCCCCTCATCGAATGGGCGACTGCATCCCCTGCACTCCCGTGGATGATAATCTTCCCGTTGTCCATGGTATTTCCCGGGGCATGGTCGCAGTTGCCATGGACAATGCAGGTCGGACCGCTCATAAACATCCCGAGGTCACCACTAGGAACACCATGTATTGTAAGGGTTGCGTCTCCCTTGAGTCCGTCAGCAATGAACCGCTGGCCCATGACGTTGTCGACAATGATCTCCCGTACACCTGAAGCGACCGCCTTCCTGATCGCAGTATTGAGAAGGGAATAGTGCATCCCGCGTGCATCGATCCGGACCGTGTTCATGATCACTTCAGGCTCCTACGGATTTCACATCGAGGACGTTCATCATGGACTCATCGAGGAGGTATCCCCGCAGCCTGTCCCTGTTTCCACGCAGGCTTTCGATACTGTTGATCCCTGCCGCACCCATCAGCTCGGAGAGTTCAAGCGTCCATGCATGGATGAGGTTTGCTACATTCTTCGAGGCCACCTCCGGGTCGAGACGGGCAACGAGATCGGGCCGCTGGGTTGCGATGCCCCAGGGACATAACCCCCTGTAACAGGTCCCGCAGACCCTGCATCCCATGGCGACAAGTGCTGCGGTCCCGATGTACACGGCATCCGCACCAAGTGCAATCACTTTTGCCACATCTGCACTCTCCCGGATCCCGCCACTCGCGATGAGTGAGACCTGGTTCCTGATTCCCTGAGCACGGAGCTTTGCATCGACGCTTGCGATTGCGGCCTCGATGGGAATCCCGACATGATCGCGGAATACCTTCGGTGCTGCCCCGGTTCCTCCACGGAACCCATCAATCACCACAACATCAGCAGAAGATCTGGCTATTCCCGCGGCGATCGCGGCTGCGTTATGGACCGCTGCGATCTTGACAAAGACCGGCTTTTTCCACTCCGTCGCCTCCTTCAGGCTTCGCACGAGTTGCTTCAAATCCTCGATACTGTAAATATCATGATGCGGGGCGGGGCTTATCGCATCGCTCCCGACCGGGATCATCCGTGTGCATGAGACATCCTCGCAGACCTTTTCTCCGGGAAGATGCCCGCCGATCCCTGGTTTTGCACCCTGGCCTATCTTGATCTCGATAGCGGCCCCCCTCTCAAGGTAATTGATATCCACGCCGAACCGGCCGGATGCCACCTGGACGATCATGTGGCTCTGGTACGGGTACAATGACTGGTGCAACCCACCCTCTCCGGTTCCCATGTAGGTTCCCATGTCTGAGACTGCCCTCGCGATACTCTGCTGTGCGTTCAGGCTGATCGCACCGTAACTCATGTGACTGATCATAATAGGGGTCTCGAGCTTGAGGTTCGGGGCAAGTGTGGTGAGCACGTCGACACCATCGGAATCCTCCTTGATCTCGAGCCTCGAGGGTTTCTTCCCGAGATATGTTCGCAACTCCATCGGCTCGCGAAGGGGATCGATGCTCGGATTGGTCACCTGGCATGCATCCAGGACTAGGCTGTCAAAGATCACAGGATACGGCTGGGCGTTTCCCATCCCGGCAAGGATGATCTTCCCGGTCCTGGCCTGGTTGTAGATGGCCTCCCGGATCTCGGTGGTCCACACCGGGTGGCTCCGGTAATCGACCGGCCTCTCCTTGATGTTGATGGCATCGCGGGGGCACATGGCAATGCACCGGTGACAGGCGACGCACTTTCGTGAATTCACATGCATGCGGTTATTCTCGATGCGGAAGACGTCGTAGGGACAGTTCTCCGCACAGCGGCCGCAGAGCATACACTGGTCGGGATCGACTGTAATCCGGAATTTTACGGGAACACTGCCGATCGTCATGCGACAACCCTCCCGATAATCGGCTCGCCAGCACGGGGCATGGTGATATCCCCCACACCAGGCTCCATGATCCGTATGGCTGCCTCTTCGCTTGAGATATAGAGCTTTGATCCTGATGTCCCCGTAACAAGAGGTCGAAGCTTGATCCTGTCAGTGAAGCCGACTATCGCATCGGGACGAGCGACTACGATAGCAAACGGTCCATTCATCAGTGCCGGTCCATAGGTGAGACGTATTGCCGTATTCAGTCGGGCGACCTTCTCCGGCATCCGATCGATATCGTCCCAGAAGGGAGGGGCAAGAGCCTTGACTGCAATCTCGGGGCTGAGCTGGTGGCGGCGGACCAGGAGATCAAAGAGATATGCAACAACCTCGGTGTCGGTGAACATCGAGCAGCGATACCCATAACTCTCGATGTAGCGGCGATTTGTCCCGTACGAGGTGATCTCTCCGTTGTGGACAACACTCCAGTGCAGGAGATTGAAGGGATGGGCCCCTCCCCACCACCCAGGGGTATTTGTGGGGTAGCGGTTGTGCCCGAGCCATAGGTATCCCTTGTAATCCTGGATGCGGTAGAAATCAGCAACCTCCTCAGGCCACCCGGATGCCTTGAAAAGGGCAATGTTCTTCCCTGATGAGTAGATGAGAGCCCCCGGGATAGTCGTATTCACCTTCATGACGAGGTGCATGACGATATCATCTTCCGGCGTCGTGCTTCTCGGCATCAGGTGCGGGTCAGGGAGAAAAAAATACCGCCAGGGTGTGTGGATCTTCCGGAGATTCTGCTGCTCGTACGTCGGGATCTCCTCTTCATGGATGATTGTTCCCCACTTCGCCAGCTCCTGGTCAACCGCAGGCTTTGTTTCGTGGACAGTGTCGAAGAATACATGAATGGCATAGCATTCCGCAAATTCCGGGAAGGCCCCGTAGGCAACGTACCCGGCCCCTTCCCCGCTTCCGCGTTCATCCATCATCGAGAGCGCTTTTCTGATATTCGCTCCATCCATCCGTTGCCTGGACCTGTCTATTACCCCTATTATTCCACACATCTCGATCACGAACCGGTAGAGAAGGATGATACCTCCCTGAAAAAGTACCCTTTTTCAGGTTGTCTCCCTGGACTTCTTATTAGGTTTGATTCATTAAATATAAATCTGATCAGGTAGAAGTTACTTTCCATATGAGCAAAGACATCGTGGCTGAGATGCTTGAGCGGATCGATGCCGACCTGATAAAGTTCCTACGCTTGCAGTTCACGGATATCCAGGGTATTCCGAAGAACGTGGCTATTCCTGCTCAGCAGGCAGAAAAAGCCCTGACCGAGGGTATTTGGTTTGATGGGTCCTCTATCGAGGGTTTTGCACGGATTGAAGAATCCGATATGCTCCTGAAACCTGATCTCAATACCTATGCAATACTGCCGTGGAGACCCTCTGATGCCCGGGTTGCCCGATTCATCTGTGACGTTTATACCTACGGGAATAAACCATTCGAAGGTGATCCAAGGTATGTTTTGAAAAAGCAGATCGAAGAAGCCAAAGCAATGGGCTTTACCTTCAACACAGGACCTGAACTCGAATTTTTCCTGTTCAAGATGGTTGACGGCCGTCCTTCCACCCGGTACCAGGATTTCGGAGGATATTTTGATCTCGCACCAACCGACTGGGCGGAAGATGTCAGAAGGGATATCGTTCTTGCCCTTACTGACATGGGTTTTGAGATTGAAGCATCCCACCACGAAGTCGCTGAGAGCCAGCACGAGATAGATTTCAAATACAGCACTGCGCTCGATACTGCAGACAGGGTGATCACATTCAAGTTCGCTACAAAGACCCTTGCACTCAAACGGGATCTCCATGCCACGTTCATGGCCAAACCCATCGCAGGGATAAACGGGAGCGGCATGCACACCCATGGATCACTCTCCAAGAACGGTAAGAATGCTTTTTATGATCCGAAAGGAGAAAAGCAGCTCTCCACTACTGCATATCACTATATTGGTGGGATCCTGGAACACGCAAAAGCCATCACGAGAGTTGCGAATCCGACAATCAATTCATACAAGCGCCTTGTCCCCGGCTACGAAGCCCCTGTCTATATATCCTGGAGTACATCAAACCGCTCGGCACTTGTCAGGGTCCCGGCTGCCCGCGGAAGTAGCACGAGGGCGGAATTCAGGAGCCCCGACCCGATGTGCAACCCATACCTGTGCTTTGCCGCGATGCTTGCAGCAGGTCTTGATGGAATCAGGAAGAAAATTGAACCACCGGAGGCCACCGATGTGAATATCTATCACCTCAGTGAAAAGGAACGAAAGGCTCGCGGCATCGAGATGCTTCCAGGAAGTCTTATGGAGGCAAATATTGAGCTCAACAGGGACTCGGTGATCAGGAAGGCCATGGGTTCGCATATCATGGAAGGGCTGAACTCCAGCACCCAGATGGAGACCGACGCATTCAGGCTTGCGGTTCACCCCTGGGAGATTGAACGCTACCTTTCAACGTACTAATTTTTTTCTTTTTTTTCAATAGTTAATTATATAAATTATAGATAATTATTACCTTCCATCTATTTGGCAATTATATCTTCTTCACATTCGGAAAGTAAGAATTGTTCAAGCCCTGAATCCTGTCTGATGCCTACCACTCGTACCAGGTGGAAAATTCAGGGAGCACCGTACTCCATTCAAACCTAGTGAAAAATATGATTCACACTTTGCATGAAGGTGAAGAAGAGTATCAATCGTTGAAACCAGGAGGATACACGTGATGAAAAATATCTCTGCCTATATCCGGGAAGAACGATTGCCTTTCGTATTGAAATCCCTGGAAAAGGAAGGAGTATATGGAATAACCGTCTCACAGGTGATGGGCAGGGGCACCCAAAAAGGAATATCACTCAGATATCGCGGGAGTTATATCAACATCGACCTTCTCCCAAAGATCCATATCGAGGTAATTGTGCCGGATCAGATGGAGGAGAGAGTATGCAGGTGTATCTCCACTCATGCGTTCACGGGAAAACCCGGTGACGGCAGAATTTTTGTATTCGATGTAGAAAAATCCATCCGCGTACGCACTTTCGAAGTGGAGGCCTGATATGTAATTCTCAACATCGGTCTTCCCAACAACACTCGCCGGACACACTCCGGCACTTGTGCTCGGGTTGGCCGGGGTTCTGTGCCGGCTTGCCCTTTCTTGTATCCGGCTTTTTTCTGTGCGATTACCGAATTGTAGGCATGATATTCATGATGAACCGATGAATCCCTACGCCAATCAATAATACAAAATATTAAATATGATAGAACATAACTTCTATCGTCTCATGGCTGAACTGGGACAATCCTGATGCACATCAATCAGGAGGACCCGATGATGATAACGGATACGATGGAAACACTCCATTCGAAAAAACGCGGAAGTGCTTGCCACTTCATACCGTGGCCATCTGACGACGAAAGTAGGGAGTATGCTCCGGGATATGACACACCCTTGAGCCCGGGCTGTATGGTGCACCAGGAGAATAAGGGTGCGCCACCTGACCCGGAACCACGTACTGGTTGAACCTGGGTAAAGCCTGCAGAACATTAACAATTGAGTTGATTGAGGATTCTGAAGGTAACATGGCATTAGATACTGGAACCACAGCCTGGTTGCTAATATCCACAGCACTGGTGATGCTGATGACACCCGGTGTGGGGTTCTTCTATGGCGGGCTTGTCCGGAGAAAAAATTTCATCTCCATGATCGCCCTCTCGTTCATCGTCTTTGCACTGGTCAGTATCCAGTGGGTCGTGCTTGGCTATTCGCTCTCGTTCGGCACCGATATTGGCGGTTTTATCGGAAACCTCCAGTATGCCGGACTTGATGGGATTGGAATGGATGCCGGAGATTCGGGGTATCCCCCCATCCTCTTCGTCGCCTTCCAGCTGGTGTTTGCAGCCATCGCCATGGCAATCGTGACATCCGGGTTTGCCGAGCGGGTGAAGCTCTCTGCATTCATTGTGTTCGCCCTTCTCTGGACCACCCTCGTGTACGATCCCCTTGCGCACTGGGCATGGGGTGGAGGCTGGGCTATGGCGCTGGGCTCGCTTGATTTCGCGGGGGGTACCGTCGTTCATATCAGCTCGGGATTTGCTGCACTCGCGGTTGCTCTTGTCATTGGGAAACGCGCCGGTTTTGGCACGTACTCCATGGAGCCGCACAACATCCCTATGACCCTCCTCGGTGCCGCACTCCTCTGGTTCGGGTGGTTTGGGTTCAATGGCGGCAGCGCACTCGCGGCGAACGGCCTTGCGGCCAGTGCATTCTTCGTGACCAACATCTCTGCCGCTGCCGGAGGCCTTGCATGGTTGGCGGCGAGCTGGGTGAGGGGAAAACCCAGTTCACTCGGCATGGTGAGCGGTGCAATCGCCGGACTTGTCGCGATAACCCCTGCAGCAGGCTATGTCACAGTCACCGGAGCGATTGCCATAGGGCTCATTGCCGGATTGGTCTGTTATGGATGCATGCTGTGGCGAATCCGGAAAAATCTCGATGAAAGCCTCGATGCGTGGTCTATCCACGGCATGGGTGGCCTCTGGGGCGCCATTGCGACAGGTATCTTCGCAGTCGCCGCCGTTAACGGGTATTCCGGCCTCATTGAAGGAAATGTCACGCAGTTTATAGCGAATGCAATCGGTGCCTTTGCAGCGATGATCTACGCCTTTGTGGTCACCTACATTCTCGCCTGGGTGGTGGATAAGGCAATCGGGCTTCGGGTCAGTGAAGAAGAAGAGTATGTGGGCCTTGATATATCCCAGCACGGGGAACGGGTATAGGGAGGAATTGGTATGAAAATGATCAAGGCGATAATCCGCCCCGAACGCCTCGAATTTGTAAAAAAGGCACTCGAAAATGAGGGAACATATGGAATGACAGTTCTCGATGTGACGGGAAGGGGCGATCAGAAAGGCATCACGCTCCAGTACCGGGGAAGAATCATGGTCATCGATCTCATCCCCAAAGTCCAGATCGAGATCGTGATCAGGGACAATGATGAGGAGCGGATCATACAGGTTATTGCAGATGCAGCCCGGACCGGGAAGATGGGTGATGGGAGGATTTTTGTCCTCCCGGTAGAGCGCTCCATCAGGGTCCGCACTGGCGAAGTGGAGACCTGATAGTCCTTCTTTTTTCTATGAAATTATTGCGCCATTTTCACGAAACGATATGGATGGATCGTGACGTGGGTCATCATGTTTTTTAGAGTGATTGTGTGGCAATCCAGCCCCTGACTTTATTTCAATCGGGATCAATAATCCCAGGATATTCAAGCAGGTTTCCTTTCTGTTTTATCCGTATCATCTGATAATTTGGTGTTTAAAGGCCAAAACAGATTTTTTGAGCGTTTGCCGGGGTTCCCCTGCGGGGGCGGCGGAGTCAATCGCATTTCAAGTGTACAATCCAGAGCCTGCACTTTTTTCACCTAAATTTTTACGAGTGAAAACTCTCACATTTTTCGTAGCGATGTATTTGCGAAATTAGGAGTGAAAAGAATACTTTTCCCTATAGAATGTTTGTTTCTTCTGATCCTGGCGGTTCATAGTAATCAAGATTTCATGAATTTGCCATTCTCGCACTGTAAAAAATGGGGATATCCACATGACACCACACTGATGAGGAATGCCGCAGAGGAGGAAGGTTAAATAAGCCTCTATGTACAGAAACAATGCCTGGAACAATTAGGTGTGGCATCTATGGTTTCGAACGATCACGATCCCATCATGAAAAGAGCGCATCTCATGGGCGGGTGCATTCTCATTCTCTCCCTTTTTTTTATTATCCCTGTATACGCAGATGGTGAAATCATTGAAGATTTTACCGCGAATATCACAACCGGGCAGAATCCGCTGACCGTGCTCTTTACAGATATCAGCACATTGCCGGTCATTGATGGTTACCGGATATGGGATTTCGGGGATGGGACAATGATGAATGACCCAGTGGGGACCATCACGCATACCTATCCCCAGGAAGGTATGTATGACGTGAAGCTTGACAGAATCGATGCTGAAGGATACCATTCCAGGATAAAATATGCCTATATCACGGTACTTGGCCCAACCCCCACACCCACAACCACTCCTGTGACCACCACCACTACCCCAACCCCCACCACCACGGTCACCACCGTGATTACGACCACGCCAACCACCACGATTCCGACCACCACACCGACCACGGTCATAACCACACCAACCACGACACCGACGACAACCATCCCCACGACACAACCCACTGTCCAGGTCCCCTCAGAATTCTATGGGACTGCCTATTTTTCCGGCATCCCGGTCCCTGAAATTTCCCAGATCGTCGCAAAGATTGGGGAGAGGACTGCAGGAGAGATAGTGATCGTCAATCCAGGTATCTATGGCGGCCCGGGTCCATTTGATCCGAAGCTCAAAGTATATCCGACAGTTGAAGAGATAACCGGGGGCCAGGTGCTCATCACATTCTGGCTGAACGGGAGTGTCCCCGCCGGGCAGACTGCACCATATAACTCAGGGTCTGCCCAGAACCTGACCCTCTCGTTCGGCGGCGTGACTCCGACCCCAACCCAGACAACAGTGCCCACCACTACACCGACAACCACGATTCCAACCACGGAACCCACAACGACAATGCCCACAACCACACCAACAACCACCACAACCACGATCACTCCCACACCTACCCAAACGACCTGGCCACCCACGTCACCTGTAACGACCGCCACCACCCCCATCACCCCGACTGTCACACCAACGGGGACACCGGGTCTTGCACTCACCTTTAAACCGGGGTGGAATTTCATCTCGATTCCCCGGACACTTGCTGCAGGTGCAGATACCGGGGCGATATTCTCATCGATTGATATGGCAGGCCATTCGATCTGGAGATACAATGCAACGGTCCAGCTCTTCGACAGGATCTACCCGGCAACCCGCCTGTATCCCACTGACGGGATATGGATATACAGCTCATACACAACACCGCTCCAGCTCCACTTCGCACCAGAGCAGGGAATCGTCGAACGCTCTCTCTTTACCGGGTGGAACGGATTCGGGATCATCGCACTCCCGGATTCCCAGGCAAGGGATGCCCTCTCCCCGGTCGACGATGCATGGGAATACCTCTTTGGATTCGACCCGGTTAACCAGACCTACGAGATATCCATCGTAAAACATGGAACAGGCAGTCACAGTGACACAAGACTCATGTACCCGGGCCATGGATACTGGCTGTATATGGTAAGGAATTCCACGTTCGAAGCGATAATGTCAGACGTATAGAAGACCCACGTGTACTTTTTTTCTGTCAGTTGCCTATTGGATAGTGGTATCGAGTCTTCATGAATCGGGATTCACAATCAGAGATTTTTATCTTTAAAAATAGCAGAGCCATTTTCATTTTGTGTGGCCTGTGTCCGGATAAGGAATCATATGGTTCTTTTCTTTTACGTGCAAGGGTGACGTGATCTGACAACATCAAATCCGAATATTTATGGTGAACAATGGGCTACCAACGATAGTTTGACAACAACATCAAAGGACTCTGCACTCTCTCCCCAGATAGGGACCATCCTGATGGTTGCAATTGTCCTCATCCTTGCGGCACTTGTCCTGCTCCTCGCACCAAGTCTTCCTGAATGGAATTTATCAATCTTTACCCCTGAACCGTCGTTTATCGAGATAAAAGTCATCCACCACGAGAGTGAAACGGGGGCGATGATCTACGATTCCCGTGTTATTCTCTACCACAACGGGACTCTCATGTATGCCAACAATGATCTCTATGCGGTGTTCTACAAGAACCAGCAGAAACTTCCCTGCATTCTAGAGACCCTGAATGGTCACCTCTTCATCCCCACTCACCACTTTGGCGTCCAGACCCTCGCCGGTGCTGGCTGCCAGGGCACGTACTGGAGTCCGAAGGAGAAGATTGCACTCGATTTTTCTGATGGGACATTCCACCCCGGGGACCAGGTTACAGTCGAAATTTACCAGAAGCCCCAATGCACTCTCATATCACGGTACAGCACGATGGCTTGAACATCATGGACAAGATCCCCAGTATCGATTGGTATCCCCACACTCTTTTGTAGTATCCCGAATTAATTTTACATAGATTAACCTTCCGCATTCATCCACCTCTGGGCGTATCCCAGGATCCGTTCAGGGGGTAATCTGTACCAGAAAACATGAGCAGGTTCATCGTAATCGAGAC
>Ga0302251_1000815_pt1 | contig 24006 bp, 11 predicted proteins | sample AAG_RA_Gln_MG_FD_193534 | JGI IMG/M metagenome (GOLD analysis project Ga0302251, IMG submission 193534) | Enriched activated sludge microbial communities from anaerobic digester in WTTP, New Holstein, Wisconsin, United States - AAG_RA_Gln | ecosystem: Engineered > Bioreactor > Anaerobic >...
TGGGCATCGAGACTCCTCCTCTCGTGATGTTCGACTGACGCGACTCATCATTTATATCACGAGAAGGAGAAGCCGGCAACATACATACCATGCAAACCGGTTGTCCTACCAACTGAAACACACCCCATACAAGGCAAAAGCGCTATGCTCCGGGCAGGCGCTCCCGCACCCCCGCGCCCAGTCCGCGCCCCACGAGCGGGAGAAAGTAGCGGTAGGCCGGCGTCGGCGGGGTGACCGCGGGCGTCGCGCCGGTGGGTGATGGTGTGGCCGTCGGCGTGGCCGTGGGCGAGGGTGTGGCCGTCGGCGTGGCCGTGGGCGTGCGGGTGGGCGTGGCCGTGGGCGTGGCCGTCGGCGTGGCGGTGGGCGACGGCGTGGGGGTGGGCGAGGGGCCGGGCGACGGCGTCCACGTCGGCGTGGGGGTGGGCGTGGGCGTGGCGGTGGGGATGAGGAAGGCGGCGGCGCGGCACATCACCTCCTGCCGGGCCGCGGCCGGGTAGATGGCCTCGAAGGGAAAGGCCAGGTGCACCAGGCGGTAGGCGCCGCTGTACACCACCCCGGCGCCGCCCCCGCTGCCGCCCAGATAGGTCAGGCCCACGGTGGAACCCCCGTAGGCGGCGATCTGGTCCGGCCAGTCCACGTCGTAGGTGCCGTGGGTGCCGTCGTCGAAAGAAAAGGCCAGGCCGGCAAAGAGGGTGCCGACGACCCCACCGACCTGGTAGGTCGCCGCGTCGTCGCCGGCGTAGTCGGCCCGCAGATCGCCGTTGTAAAAGGCCCGGTCGCCCGCGCCCCCCTGCGCGTCCAGGTCCCAGCCGATCTCGGCCCCGCTGACGAGGAACCGCCCGCCCCCGTCCAAAAAGGCGTCTACCAGGGCCTGTTCGGCCGCGGAAAAGGCCTCGTCATAGGTCGACTCTTCTCCCAGGATCCAGTCCACCGCGGCATAGTGTTCCAGGAGCATCTCGCCGCCGACGACCGCCTCGTTGGCGGCAAAGTCAAAGGGTTCGCCGCAGGCGGCGAGCGCCTGGCCGTGTTGGACCACATAGTCGTAGGTGTTCATCCGCTCCAGGTACCCGCGGGCGACCAGGCCGGAGAGCGGGACATCCTCATAGATGTTGGCGTTCCCGTCCAGGCGATCGAACCCATCCACGACGAGGGTGAGCGGCCGGCCGCCGGAGGCCGTCGTGCGCACGCCGGCCGTCAGGCAAGGGAACGATTCGCCCCCGGCGTTGAGCGCCGTGACGCGGAAAAAGTAGAGGGTGTTGGGGAGCAGCCCCGTCGCCGTATAGATCGTCTCGCTCACGACGTGCCCGTTGTCAAAGGCGTGCCCCGTGGTGCCGCGGTAGACTTTGTAGTGGGTCGCCGGGTCGCCCCAGGGTTCGCCGGCGTAGGGCTCCGCCCAGGTGAGGGTCACCTGGCCGGGGCCGCTGCTGCGCGCCGTCACGGAGCAGGGCGGCTCGGGCAGGAGGTCGGGGTCGGGGTCGCCGTCGCGGGCCGCATAGTACTTGACGATGCCCTGGTAGACGGCGCGGGCCGCGAGCCGGCGAAAGGCCGGTTCGAGCATGCTGGCCGCGTCGTAGGGGTTGTCGTGAAAGGCCAGCTCGAGCAGCACGCCGGGGATCGTGTCCAGCTCGCGCACCTCGCCAAAGTTGGCGGTGTACTGGCCGCGGTCGGTCCAGGAAGGATCCCAGCCGAGCCGGATGTCGTCGACCATCTCGGCGTGGACGGCGTCTTGCAGCGCCGCGCTTCCCGGCGGGGTCCCGTCGGAATAGATATAGGTGCTGGTGCCGCGCGGGTTGTCCACGCTGCAGCCGCCGTTGAGGGCGTTCGAGTGCCACGAGATGTAGACGGCGTCGGTTCCGGGGGCCTTGCCCTTTTCCCACTCCGAGTACAGCGGCCGGCAGGTGACGTCGTTGGGGTAGACCGTGGACGGCGCGCCCTGGTAGGGCGCCCAGGTGAGGCAGGCCTCCTCGTAGCGCGGCCGGCCGCTCGGGCCCCCGCCGTAGTCGGCCGTCCCCATCCCCCCGCCCAAGCGCACCGCGTCGGCGATGAGCGCCTGCCCGGGCTGGCTCGTCTGGTTGCTGAGGGTGAGGTGACCGGCCGTCCCGGCGAGAAAGTAGTAGCTGCCGAGATAGAGCCACGTCTGGCCGTGGATCTCTTGGTTCACGTGCACTGCGGTGGTCCCGCCGGCGTGCACGACGCGGTAGAGGGCGTCGGTGGGTCGGTTCGTGCCCTCGCGGTACCACACATAGACGCCGTAGGCGCCGTCCGCGGGGACGTTCGGCGTCCAGGTGGCCGTGGCCGTCTCGGTGACGGTGCCATAGTTGTAGCGGTAGGTGAGCCCGCCGTAGCCGGGGTAGGTGCTGGTGGCCCACGTCCCCGTCTCCTGGTAGCCGGGGGCGCCGCCGTCGTTGTCCACGATAACCTCGGCGCTGTTCATGGTGCGTTCGCGAACGGTCCAGACCTCGGCGCCGGCGTTCCACAGGTAGCGGATGAGGTAGTAGTCGACGATCTCGGCGTTGGAGAGGTCCTCGACCATGTCGCAGTTGTTGAACCGCTGCGTCTCCCAGCGCCCGTCGGCCGCATCCCACAGCCAGCCGTGGCCGGCGCTGATAAAGACGGTCTTGCCGCTGAGGGCGCCCGGGGGCTGGCCCTGGCCGTAGACGGGCGGCTGGCCGGCGACGGTGTCCTCCTGCGCCGGGGCAGGGATGTCGTCGCTCGGACGCTCATAGGGCGCCCGGACGACGGGGGGCAGAAAATCGGAGATGGGGCGGGCGGCGGTGGGGTCCTGGGGGTCCAGCGCCAGCAGGTGATAGTTGTACAGCCCCAGGCCGTCGAGGGTGCAGAGAACCTGCTCCACCATGCGGTCGCTGCCCGCGGCGTCGAACCCGCCGGCGAGAAAGTCCTCCGGCAGGGCCAGGGTGGCGGTGACCACCGCGCCGCGTACCTCCAGGCCGGCCAGCGCCGCCCCGGCCGGGAAAGCGGAGGCGATGCCCTGGGCGGCCTCCGCGGCCGTGGGGCCGGCCAGGAGCGCCGCCAGGAGCGCGCGGGCGGCCTCTGCTTTCCCGGCCGGGAGGGATCCCTCGCGTGTGACGGCGCGCAGCCCGCCGGCGTCGAGGAAGCAGAGGCGCGGGCCGGCCGGCGCCGCAGGCGGCGGGGCCGAGTGGGCGGCCGGCGGCACGGGCGCCGCGCCCAGGAGCAGCCCACCCAGGGCCAGGACCAGGAGCGCGCCCGCCCACGTGGGGCGCAGCCGCTGTTGGGTGAATCGCCGCATCATGAGCCTCCGCGACCTCGAATCGGGCCCCATCCGCCGCGCCGGCCCGGCGCGAAACACCGGGGCGCCGCGGGCCTCTCCCATCATATCAAAAAGAGGCACGCTGTCAAGCGCGGTGACCCTGGCGGCCAGCGGGCCGGCCGGCCCTGGCTTTTCAGGGCCAGATGTAATATAATCCCCGCAGTGCGGTCTTATCTCCTGAATAGCGCCCCAAGCCCGTAAGGAGGAAGAAGATGACCGACCTCGCCGCAACTCCCACTCGTCCCGCTCGTGCCGGCCGCCGCTGGCTCGTGCCGGCCGCCATCGTGCTGGTCGTCCTGCTCGCCATCGGCGGCTTTGTCGCCCTCCGGCTGATCGACACCCTGCCGGAGCGCGTGGACGACCAGCAGACGGTGCTCCTGATGCCGGGGCAGCTGGCCCCCGGCAGCACCGCCGCCCTGCGTGTCATCGTCCAGGATTACGCCGCCGGCCGGCCCGTCGCCGGCGCCGACGTCGCGGTCAGCCTCCAGCCCCCCGAGGGCCGGGCCATCGCCCTCTACTCCGGCAAGACCGACGCCACCGGCAGCCTGCCCGTCGTCTTTACCGTCCCGGCCGACGCCCCGGCCAACGCCCGCATCGTCGTCGACACCTCGTCGCCGAGCGGGCGGGACCACGTCGAGCAGGAGGTCACCATCATCCGCGAGTGGCGCCTGCTCCTCTCCACCGACAAGCCGCTCTACCAGCCGGGCCAGACGATCCACATGCGCGCCCTGGCCCTCAGCACCCTCGACATGACCGCCGCGGCCGGCGCCACGGTGGACTTTCTCGTCGAGGACGCCAGGGGCAACAAGGTCTACCGCCAGAGCGTGGCCGCCTCCGACTATGGCATCGCCGCGTGCGACTTTACGCTGGCCGACCTGGTCAACCAGGGCAACTACAAGCTGAGCGTCGCCATCGGCGACACCCGCTCCGAGACGACCGTCGAGGTGCGCCCCTACGTCCTGCCCAAGTTCGCCGTCGAGGTGACGACCGACCGCACCTACTACCTGCCCGGCCAGCGCGTCTCGGGGACGGTGCAGACCGACTACTTTTTCGGCAAGCCCGTCGCGGGCGCCGCGGTGCAGGTCGTCGGCAGCGTCTGGGACGTCCAGCGCACCGTGGTGGTGGACATCCGCGGCCAGGCGGACGAGAACGGCACCTACACCTTTGAGTTCGACCTCCCGACCTACTTTGCCGGCGGGGCCCTGGAATCGGGCCAGGCCCAGTTCGCGCTGGAGGTGACCGTCATCGACCAGACCAAGCACGCCGAGCAGACGAGCCAGGCGCTGCCGATCGCCGCGCAGCCGCTGGTCCTGGCGGCGGTGGCCGAGAGCGGCACGCTGCGGCCGGGGGTGGAGAACATCATCTACCTCCTGGCGTCGTACCCCGACGGCCGGCCGGCCCAGGCCCGGATGCAGGTCCAGATCGACGGCGGCACCCCGCAGGAAGTGGAGGCGGGCGAGTACGGCCTGGCCCGGTTCGCCTTTGTCCCCACCGGGGCGCACAACCTGACCGTCCAGGCCGTCGACGCGGCCGGGAACACGGCCGTGCGCGACCTCTACCTGGAGATGGCCTACGGCACCGACGGCATCCTCCTGCGCGCCGACCGCGCCGCCTACCTGGTGGGCGAGACGATGTCGCTGGTGGCGTTGACGCCGGTGGACGCCGGCCACGTCTACCTGGACATTGTCAAGGCCGGCCAGACCCTCTCCACCCGCTCCGCCGCGGTGGCGGACGGCCGGGCCGAGTTCACGATCGACGTCAGCCCGGACCTCTACGGCACCCTCGAGCTGCACGCCTACAAGGTGCTCCTCGACGGCACCATTGTCCGCGACACGCGGATCGTGGTGGTGGACGCGCCCAACGAGCTGACGATCGCCATCCGCGCCGACAAGGACCTCTACAAGCCGGGGGAGACGGCCAACCTCTCCTTCCTGACCGGCGCGGCCACCGGCGAGGGGGTGCGGACGGCGCTGGGGCTGGCCATCGTGGACGAGTCGGTCTTTGCCTTGCAGTCGCAGGACGCCGGCTTTGCCAAGCTCTATTTCGTCCTGGAGCAGGCCCTGCTCGAGCCGCGCTACCAGATCAAAGAGTTCGAACTGCCGGGGCAGTACGACCCGCAGGACGTGGCGCTGCGGCAGGCGCAGGACGAGGCCGCGCGGGCGGCGTGGGCCGGCGCGCCGGCCAGCTCCGCCCCGGCGGTGAACTCGCGCGCGCTCAAGCAGGCCGCCATCGCCGAGCTCCAGGCGCTGGCCTACCTGCGGCTAACGCAGGTCACCGCGGCGGTGATGATGATGGTCCCGCTGGCGATGGTGGCGGTGGCGGTGGTCACGCTGGCGCGGGGGCGCGTGCTGGGGCGCGGGCTGCTGCGCCTGCTGGCCGCGACGGTCATCCTGATCGTCGGCGTCGGCGCGCTGGTGCTGATGATCGCCGGGGCCGACCGGCTCGGCCTGGACATGGAGTGGATGCTCTTCCTGCTGGGGGCGGCCTTTGTGCTGGGCGTGCTCTTTTTCCTGGTCTATGCGATCGTCAAGCGCGACACGGCGGCCCTCTTCCTCGTGCTGCTGCACCTGGTGTGGGCCGCGCTCTTTTACCTGCTGGTGCGCCTGATGTGGCAGGTGTGGGACATCGACGAACGGCTGCTGATCGCCGCCGTGGCGGCCGGCCTGCTCATCCCGCCGGCCTACCTGCTGCTAGGGCAGGGCCGCTGGGTGCAGGGGCGGCGCACGGCCGGCACGGCCGTCTCCGCGGTGAGCGTGGCCGTGATGCTCGTGCAGCTGGCGGTGCCGCTGGCCGCCTTCTACGGCCCCCGCACCGGCGCGATCTTTGGCGCGGTCGGGGATCTGGAAAAGGACGGCTGGCAGGGCGGGCCCGTTCTCATGGAGCAAGGGTTGGTGGTGGTCCCCGCCGCCGCGCCGACGCCCGCGGTGGCCCGCGAGGCCGGCGGAGCGGCCGAGGACAAGTCCCAACACAACGCCCCCGGCCTCGAGGCGCCGCGCCTGCGCCAGTACTTTCCCGAGACGCTCTTCTGGCTGCCCGAGCTCGTCACGGGCGACGACGGCCGCGCCACTTTGCAGGTGCCGATGGCCGACAGCATCACCACCTGGCGGCTGACGGCGCTGGCCTCGTCCCAGGACGGCCGGCTGGGGTTCAACACCTACGGCCTGCGCGTCTTTCAGGACTTTTTCGTGGACATCGATCTGCCCGTGGCCCTCACCGAGGGCGACGAGATCAGCATCCCAGTCGGCGTCTACAACTACCTGCCGGAGGCGCAGGAGGTGCGGCTGGTGGTGGAGCAGGAGGACTGGTTCGAGCTGCTGGGGCCGGGCGAGCAGACGATGACCATCGCCGGCAGCGACATCGACGTGGTCTACTTCCCCATCCGCGTGCGCGAGTTCGGCCGGCAGGGGTTCCAGGTGACGGCGTGGGGCAGCCAGATGAGCGACGCCATCCGCCGCGAGGTCAACGTCGTGCCCAATGGCAAAGAGATCCGCCTGACCGAGAGCAACTGGCTCAAGGAGAGCAAAGAGGTCACGCTGACGATCCCGGCGGCGGCCGTCCCGGGGACGGCGCGCGTGGAGGTCAAGATCTATCCCGGCGTGCTGTCCCAGGTGGTCGAGGGGCTGGAAAAGCTCCTGCAGGTGCCATATGGCTGATTCGAACAGAGTACGTCGGTGACGTACCCCAACGTGCTGGTGTTGAACTACCTGGAACAGACCGGACAGGACAGCCCCGAGCTGCGGATGACGGCGGAAAAGTACGTGGGCCTGGGCTATCAGCGCCTGCTCACCTTTGAGGTGACGGGGGGCGGCTTCTCCCTCTTTGGCGAGGCGCCGGCCGACGTCTTTCTCACCGCCTATGGGCTGATGGAATTCAGCGACATGGCAAAAGTCTACCCGGTGGACGAGGCGCTGATCGCGCGCACCGCCGACTGGCTGATGGCGCAGCAGCGGCCCGACGGCACCTGGGAAGACCAGGGCTACTCCGAGCACTGGGCGATTGACAGCAAGGTCCCGACGACGGCCTATATCGCCTGGTCGCTGATCGAATCGGGGTACGGGGAGCGGGACGAGGTCCGCCGGGCCGTCGACTATGTCCGCGAGTTTGCCGCGCAGGCCGAGGACCCCTACGCGCTGGCGCTGGTGGCCAACGCCCTGGCCGCCTACGACCCGGCAGACGGGGCGACGCAGGCCGTCCTGGCGCAGCTGTACGACAAGCGGGTGGAGGAGGGCGACGTGGTCTATTGGAACACGCAGACGGCCTCCTTCATGGGCGCGACCGGCGAGAGCGGCAGCGTCGAGACGACGGCGCTGGCGGCGATGGCCTTTCTGCGGGCCGACGCCTATTCCGACGCCGTGAGCGGCGCGCTGGCTTTCCTCGCCCAGGCCAAGGACTCGTGGGGCACCTGGAGCACGACGCAGGCGACGATCCTGTCGCTCAAGGCGCTGCTGCTGGCCAACGAAAGAGGTGGAGAGGCCACGGGGCCGGCCGGCGTGCGCATCAGCCTGAACCAGGAGCAGACGCAAGAGCTCACGATCGACGAGGCGAACGCCGACGTCGTCCACCTGGTGACGTACGACGGGGGATTCAACCCCTCCGGGGAGAACCGGGTGCGGATCGAGCTCAGCGGCGGCGGGAACCTGATGTACCAGGTGACGACGCGCTACTACCTGCCCTGGGACCAGGTGCCGGAGGCCAGTGGGCCGGAGCCGATCACGATCGCCCTGGCGTACGACCGCGCGGCGCTGGCGGTGAACGACACCGTCACGGCGAGCGTGGTGGTCTCGTTGAACGTGCCCGGGGTGGTCAAGATGGCGCTGGTGGACCTGGGGGTGCCGCCGGGGTTCACCGTGCAGACCGAAGATCTGGACCGGCTGGTCGAGTTCCAGGTGATCTCGCGCTACGAGCTCACGGGCCGGCAGATCATTATCTATATCGAGAACCTGACACAGGAAAGCCCGCTGCAGTTCGAGTACCGGCTGCGGGCGCGCTTCCCCATGCGGGCCCAGACGCCGCCGACCTCCGCCTACGACTACTACAACCCGACGAACGGGACGGTGCAGGCGCCGCTGGGGATGGTGGTGAGCCCCTAGAGCGGCTCAAGTGCGGCGGGGCGGGGGAAACCCCGCCCCGCCGCGGCGTTTTCGGCCCGCGAAGCGGGGGGCGCCCAACGGCCGACCCGCCATCCTCCATGTCATTTGCCCACACCTACCGGCTGATGTATAATGGCTCGCCAGGGCCTATCTGGTCAGCCCGGAAGACGGCTCGCCGGTTGGCCCATCCGGCTTGCCCGTGCAGCAGCATACCTGGAGGGTCCCGTGCGCTTTCTAGCGAATCTTCCCACCCAGACCAAGCTCCTGATCACCTTTGGCCTCCTGGCCCTGGTCGCGGCGGTGATTGCCGTCATGGGCATCGTCAACGTGGCCGACTTCCAGGTTCAGGTGACCGATCTGCGGGCCAGCACCATGGTCCTGGAGCGCACGGGGCGCGCCCAGGCCGACCTGGCCCAGGAGCAGGTGGCTATCAAGAACGCCATCCTCAGCGACGACGTGCAGGATTGGACCCAGGTCCATGAGCACGGCGGGCAGTTCTATGACTTGATGAGCAGCCCCGAGCTGTACGCCGCTGGCGAGGAGGTCCCGGCCGCGTTGGACGATCTCTATGCGCTCCGGGAGGCCTACGAGGCGGCGTTGGACCCCGTCTACGAGTCCACTTACCACAGCGGGTATGACGCCGAGGAACTGCTGCTCCGCGTCAGAGAGGCGGCGGATCCCCTCGCGGCCGAGATGGCGGCCGACCTGGAGGAGCTTGCCTCCCTGCAGATGGAGGCTGTCGCGACACGGGCCGGGTGGATCGAGGAGACGGTGCAGGCCTCCGCCAGCGCCGGCCGCTGGGCCCTGGTGATCCTGGCTGTGCTGCTCGTCCTGGCCGTGGCGGTTACCAACCAGGTGAGCCAGCCCCTGCACAGCCTGACGAGCGCCATCGTGGCCTTTCAGAACAACACCTATCGCCCCGAGATGCTCGCCCCCTTCTTGCAGCGCCGCGACGAACTCGGCCACCTGGCCCGGGCCATCGACGAGATGGCCACGTCGATCACCGAATCCAACCGCCTCAAGGACCAGTTTCTGGACTCGGCCGCGCGTTTCATCCCGACGCAGTACCTCGAGTTCCTGGAGAAGCCGACCATCACCGAGGTCAACCTCGGCGACCACGTCAGCGCCGAGATGGCCGTGATGTTCTCCGACATCCGCGGGTTTACCACCGTCTCGGAGCGCATGACGCCCCAGGAGAATTTCGACTTTGTCAACGAGTACCTCAAACTGGTCAGCCCCGTCATCCAGCAGCACGAGGGCTTTATCGTCAAATTCTTAGGCGACGGCATGATGGCCATCTTTCCCTACGGGGCCGCCGACGCGGTCCAGGCCGGCATCGAGAAACAGAAAAAGGTGCAAGAGTTCAACGCCCTGCTGGCCCAGCGCGGCTATCCGCCCATCTCCGTGGGCATCGGCATCCACGTTGGGCACATGATGGTCGGCATGATCGGCGAAGAGCGCCGCATGCAGGGTGATGCCTTTTCGGACAATGTCAACCTGACCGCGCGGGTCGAGGGCCTGAACAAGTACTATGGCACGGCGATGATCATCAGCCAGGACACTCGGGAGAGCCTGGCCCAACCGGCCGCGCACCGGATGCGCTACCTGGGCAAGGCGCACGTCAAGGGCCGCGCGGCCCCCCTGGCGCTCTACGAGGTCTATGAGGGACTGCCGGGGGAGGTGGCGGCCCGCCGCGATGCCACCCGGGAGGCGTTCGAGCGGGGCGTAGCCCACTACAGCCAGGGGCGCTTTCGCGAGGCCCAGAACGAGTTCCAGGCCGTGCTGGAGATGGATCCCGCCGACCAGACGGCCCGCTACTACCTGGAACGCTGCTGCGAATGGGCCGAACGCACCCCTCCGACGGGCTGGGATGGCGCCATCGTGATGGCCGACAAATAGATCGTAGGAGACCGACGGATGAAAAACCTGCTGCGCGCGCTCTTCTCGATGGGTCTTTTGGGATGGGTCTTTATGTTCATGGCGTTGGCCATCTTTGTGGGGTCGTTTGCCGCCATCGCCAACCTGATCTCTTTTGAGACCACCTGGCAGCGGATCGATGCCCTGGACGCGCTGGAGGGCGACATCAGCATGCACGTGCGCGAGGTCCAGCTCAACGAGCTGTTCTTTGCCTACGCCCTCGACTATGAAACCGCGCTCAGCGATGAGCTGGATGCCGCCGCCTACCACGCCGACGAGATCGACCGGCTCCTGGACGAGCTGGAGGCCGAGGGCCATTTCACCGCCGACCTGGACTATTACGAGGAGGACATCGCCCTGTACGAGGAGGTGCGGGCGCTCTTGGACCAGCACCGCGAGTCCTTTGCCGGGGTGGTGGAGAGCCATGCGGCGGGCGATGTGGAAGGCGCGGTGGCGGGGACCCTCGCGCTCCAGGAGGAGCACGAGGAGCTGCAGTGGACGCTCCACGAGCTGATCGCCAGCCTCGACGCCGACCGCCTCGACGCGGCGCAGACCTTTCCGGAGGATATCGCTTTTGCCCTGCAAGGGGTGAGCGCGGCGACCGTCGCGATGCTGCTCCTGGCGCTGGTCGGCTACCGCGTGATTGCCCAGATGACCCGGCCGGTGGTGGACCTGACCAACGCCGTGATCGCCATCGGCGGCGACCGCTACCGGCCGGAGGTGCTGGGCCGCCTGCTCAAACGGGGTGGGCCGGTCGGCCGGCTGGCCCGCGCGCTGGATGCCTTTGCCCGGGCGATCGAGGAACGTGATGTAACCCGCAAGGCCGCGATCGGCAACCTGCGCGAGGAGCTCTACCAGTCGCGCCGCCGCCGGCTCAAGATATCCAACCCCGAGCGCTGACCGAGGAGCCCGACGATGAAAGAAGCCCGCTTTGTTTCCACGCAGAACCGGCTCAACCTGGTCTTTACCGTTCTCTTTCTGGTCGGCATCCTCATCCTGACCAGCTTCATCGGGACCTCGATCCGCGCCATGGCCTACAACGCCGAGGCGCGCGCCACCTACACCCAGGTCCGCCAGCTGTACCAGGTCGCGGCCTATCTACAGCAGTTTGAAGAGGCGCTCAACGATTACGAGCTGACCGCAAACTATGACACCCTGAGCGAATACAACAGCAGCTATGCCCGCCTGCAGCAATCGCTGGCCAACATCGCCGCCAAGACCCAGCTCCCGGGCGAGAAGCAAGTGCTGGACGACCTGGCAGGGGATATCGCGGTTCTGCGCGACGGTTTTGACGGGGTGATCCAGGCGGTCGATGAGGAGGATTGGGGCGGGGTCGTGGCGCGCGACGAAGAGGCCTATACCCTCGTCCAGCCGATCATCGATCAGATCGAGAGCCGGATTCAGGTGCGCAGCGTGGCGCTGGCCGAGCTGCGCGGCCAGGTGGACACCTTTACGACGCTGTCGTGGGTGACAATTGCCCTGGCCTTGCCGGTCTTTGTGGTGGGGATCGTCGTCGTGGCCTGGATCGTCGCCCGCCAAATCCACGGCCCGCTCATCGGCATGACCGACGAGCTGCAGCGGATCGCGGAGGAGCGGTTCGACCCGGCCGTCCTGGACGGGCTGGCCGCGCGCCGCGACGAGGTCGGGTACCTGGCGCGGGAGTACCTCCAGATGGCCTCCGCGGTCCTGCACCGTCAGGCCAACCTGCAGCAAGAGGCCGACGAAATCCGGGCCAAGATTCGCTGATCGCCACGCGGGATGGGGGGACTTGCAGGGCGTGGCCGCCGTCGCGATCGTCCTACGGGGACGGCCGGGGCACGACCGCCGGCAGGCGCACGGTAAAGACGGAACCCTGGTGTAGCTCGCTGGCCAGGGAGATGGAGCCGCCCTGCAGCCGGCAAAAGTGTTCGCTCAGCGCCAGGCCCAGGCCGGTGCCGCCGTAACGGCGGGTGGGGGAGGGATCGGCCTGGGAAAAGGCCTGGAAGAGGTAGGCCCGTTGTTCCACGCTGATGCCGATGCCGGTGTCGGCCACGCGGAACGAGATCCAGTCGCCGCCGGGGTTGGCGGCGGCCGGCTCGCGGGTCACTGTCAGGGTGACCGAGCCGTTCTCGGTAAACTTGGCCGCATTGCTGAGCAGGTTCAGGATGATCTGGCGCACCTTGAGCCGGTCGGCGTGCATGGTGCCGATTGCGGGGGGGATATCGGCGTAGAAAGAGTTGTTGTTGTAGGCCATCAGGGGCTGGCTGGTCTGGACGACGTCGGTGAGCAGGTCCGCCAGGTCAAAGGTCTCCAGAAACAGATCCATCCGCCCGGCCTCGATCCGGGAGAGGTCGAGGAGCTGGTTGATCATCGCGAGGAGGTGCTCGCCGGCCGAGTGGATCTTTTGCAGGTCCTTGGCCCGGTTTTCGGCCGACATCGCCTCGATCTCGAGCCGGAGCAGCTCGCTGTAGCCGAGGATGGCGTTGAGCGGCGTGCGCAGTTCGTGGCTCATGTTGGTCAGGAAGGTGGACTTGGCCCGGTTGGCCGCCTCGGCGGCCTCCTTGGCTTTCCGCAGGTTCTCCTCAAAGTGCCGCAGTTCGGTGATATTCCGCAGGACGACGAGCCGGCCGGTGGTGCGGCCGCGGTCGTCGCGTAGCGGGGAGACGCGCAGGTCCAGGAAGCGTTGTTCCCCGCCGGCCCCGACGACGAACTCGTCGCGGGCCTCCTCCGCGGCGGCCAGGCGCTCGACCAGGCCGGGGCGGGCGGCAAAGAGATCGTCGGCCGGCCGGCCGATCGCGCTGCCGGCCGCCTGCCCGAGCAGCCGTTCGGCGGCCGGGTTTACGTCCACGACGCGGTCGTGGACGTCGAGCACGATCACGCCGTCCCCCATGCTCATAAAGACGGCCCGGTGCGCGGCGGGCACGATCTCCAGCAGGCGGTAGCGGCGCATCGCCCAGGTGGCGGCGATGCCCGACACGGCGAAGGCAAAGGGGGTCAGGTCGAGGCCGGCGAAGGGGACCAGGTCGAGGACGTAGAGGAGGTTGCCGATCCACGGGGCGATGGCGGCGAGCAGCAGGGCGCCGGCCTGGCCGTGGAACAGGCGCGGGGCCCGGAAAAAGGTGCTCGCGAGGAGGACGCTGCCGGCCAGGAGCAGCCCGTAGGAATAGGCCCAAAAAGCCCAGAAGGCCGGACCGTGGCCCACGTCCAGGATCAGCGCGACGCCGTGCCGCACCTGGCCCAGGCTGCTCCAGACCAGGTGGTGCGAGCCGTTCGTCCAGACCAGGAGGAGGGTCACCGGGATGGGGATGGTGAGCAGCGCCACCCGCAGCGGGGTCAGCCAGCGATCACGCGAGGAAAAGCGCGCCGCATAGACCAGCCAGAACAGGGGCAGGGTCGAGATGCCCAGGTACTCGACCTGGGACCAAAAGACCTGGCCGGGGAGGTCGGCGGTGCTCAGCTCGAACGCATAAGCCGCGGCCCAGAGGCCCACGGCCAGCACCAGGGCAATCGCCGGCCCGCCGGCCGGGATACGGCGGTAGCGCCAGAGGACCGCGATCATCAGCAGCATCGCGGCCGTGACGATGAGCAGCGGGAACAGGTAGGGCGTGTACTGCCACGTCACGGACTGCTCTCCGACGAGGACGGGTCCGGCAAGGTCACCGTGTCGATCAACTGGGGGTTGCGGGCCACCCAGCGCCGCACCAGGTCCACATGGAAGCGAAAGCGCTCCGAACCGGGGGCGGTGCGGGCGACGATGTCACGGGATTCCAGGCGGATGAGGGCCCGTAGGGCGCTTTCGGCGTCAAAGGACTGCCGGCGGCTCTGGGTGCGGGCGGCAATCTCGGCCGCGGTGGCCGCGTCGGTGTGGGCCAGCAGCTCGGCCAGGGCCAACAGTGCCAGCCGTTCGGGACCATCGGCGCCGGCCCAGACGTACTTGAAGTGGGCCTCGCCGCGTTCGGCGATGCGCTCCAGCACCGTGTCCACGTCGGCGACGGTGATGTAGGAGCGCTCGGACTCGTTGTGATAGGCGACCATCTCGTGGCAGACGAGCTGGGTGAGAAAGGGATGGCCGGCCGTGACGCCATGGATGTGGCGGATGGCGAGGGGATCGTACTCCATGCCAAAGGGCGCGACGGGCTCGACGATCAGCCGCTCGACCTCGGCGCGCTCCAGGAAAGAGATCTGTTTGTAGGTGGCGATGTTGAAGAGGATGGACCAGTACTCGGCGGCCAGGTCCTCGAGCTTGTGGGTGCCGGAAAAGATAAAGTCCACCGGCCGCTCGTGCTGCATGATCGTACGCAAAAAGGGAAAGATGCCGGGGCCGATGTGCCCTTCCTCGACGTGGCGCTGCAGCTCCTCGAACTCGTCCAGCATCAGCAGGAGGTGTTTCTCCCCCAGGGTGGGATAGAGGCCGCGCAGGAAGCGCGAGCGGAAGGTGAACTCGGGCTGGGCGTCGTACTCGGCACGCGGCGGCAGGGTGACCGGCACGGCGGCCTTGTCCAGGGCGTAGGCAATCTCGTCGCTGAGGGTGTAAAAGAGCTCGGACTCGCTGCGCACGGCGATGCCCTGCATATCCAGCAGCACGCAGTAGTGCGATGCAGCCAGCACCTCGGGCAGACGGTAGAGCACCGAGGTCTTGCCGGTGCGGCGCTGCCCGTGGAGGACGATGATATTGTTCTGATAGGTGCCCAGGAGGTGTTCGCGGATGTAGGCAAAGACGTCCTGCCGGCCGTAGAACATGTCCCCACTCTTGAGCGGCGTCCCGGTGACGTAGGGGATGGGAAAGATGCGCTGGAAAGGCCGTTCGGCGGCGGCAAAGGTGATCTCGTCGGCCAGGGCCAGCTCGCGGTTCTCGTCCACGGCGTCGTTGTACAGGACGCGCAACAGCACCCGCATCGGGCGGGGATGGCGCGGCTCCAACGCCAGGTCGACCTCGCGCCGCTCGCCGGGCGGCAGCAGCTCGATACGGGCCTCGCTTTCCGGCAGCAGCTGGTAGTCGCCGGACGCCTCGAGCCCGATGCGGACCTGTTCGGCCACGTTGAGCCCCTCGTTGACGACGCCCAGCCGCAGCGTCAGCCGGGGCAGGAAGGCGAACTGGCGGGTCTCGAGTTCGGCCTTGAGCACGGCCCGGCCGCGCAGGTCACGCAGCGAGTCGAGGAGCGAGGTCCGCCAGCGCGGCAGCAGGGTAGCCAACACTTGCTGCTCGGGAAAGGGGGTCGCGGTGGGGGCGATGCGGCAGTTGGGCCGGCCGGCGACCTCGCCGCAGGTGACGAGGACCTCGGCGGCGGTGATCTCTTCAAGGGCGCGGTTCAGGTAGATGGTGCGACTCTGGGGGTCGTCCACCCGCTGGGCCTTTTTCAGCTCGCCGACGGCGCGGGAGAGGCGTTCGCCGGCCTGAGCAAGGAGCGGTGGCAGGGACGAGGTCCGTTCTTCCGGCAGCGGGCGCAGCGCCGCGAGGTGGTAGACGTTGCGGGCCTGCAGTCCCTCGCGCAGGAAGCGGTGGAGCTCGCCGATCTCGCTCTGCCAGCGCCAGCCCTCGTTCTGGGCGAGGGACTCGACGATGACCCCGAGGGCTTCGGTGGCGCGGGCGGGGTTGCGGTGCAGGGTGTGGAAGGCGCCGGCGACGGCCGCGGCGGGCGCGGGGGCGGCGGGCGCCGTCAGGACACGCGCCTGTCCGGGGACGGCGGCGACGACCACGGCGGCGTGGCCGCGGGCGCGCTGGAGGTAGAGCGCGGTCTGCTCCAGGACCTCGAGCGCCTGCCGATCGCGTTGGAAGAGGGCATAGATCTGGGGCAAGAGGTCCGCGGGGTGGCGGCGCAGGCGGTGAGTCAGGCTGGCGGCGCGGTCCACCGGCCGGCGCGGCCAGAGATAGGCGCTCAGCAGGGCGATGGGCAGGCCGGTCAGGAGCCCCCACAACGCCTGGAGGAAGACGTACCCGATGAGGAGGACCGGATAGGCGAGGGTGAGGGCGTGGGCGGCGGCAAAGAGCCACTCGGTGGTGATCTTTTGGCCCTCCGCGCTGGCGGCGAGCGGCAGCGCCAGTATGGCGACGTTGAGGAGCGGCAGGACGAAGAGGGCGCCGAAGACGACGCCGGCGACGGCCCCCGAGTTCAGGCTGGCCAGGAAGCGGGAGCGGAAGCGGTCGGGCGGGTGGGCCAGGAAGAGGACGCCGCTGCCGCCCCACAGGAGCAGGGAGACCGGGAGCGCGACGATCGCCAGGACCTCGAGCCCCTGGGGCCAGGGGCTGCCGTCCTGCAGCTGGACGAGGGCGCTGGGCCCCGCGACGACCAACCCCGGTAGGACGAGGACCATCAGGGCGAGAAAGAGCAACGCGCCGCCGAGGAGGCCGCCCACGAGGCCGGCCCGCAGGGGGCGCTCGTGGGGGTCCGGCCGGCGCGCCGGCCGGGGCTGGCGGACGACGTCGAGCAGGTCGGGCGGCGCGGGCTCAGCGGCGTGTCCGCCGGCCCGCCGGACCAGGGCGACGACAAAGCCTTCCAATGCGCCGAGGAGCAACCCCAGGACCGGGGCGGCGATGGCGATGATCAGCGAGGTGCGCAGGACGTCGCCCACGGCCTGGTTGAACAGCTGATTGGCGAGCTCGTTGGGGAGGCCGGGCGCGTTCAACAGGGTGACGTGGAACGGGACGGCGACGCGGATGGCGTTGGCGGGGGCCAGGAGAACGGCCCAGAGGACCAATCCGGCGGTGGCTCCACTCAGGGCGCCTACCTGGATGCCCTCGGCGATCTTGCGGGGGTGGGCGCGCAGCGCCGCGAGGGTGCCGACAAAGAGGAGCAGCAGGGCCCCGGCGTTCTGCGAAAAGGAGCGCACCAGGTCGCGGGGGATCCAGGGCAGGTCGAACCAGCGCCATCCGGCGATGGCCTGGGAAACCTGGTCGTAGACGGTCACCGCCAGGGCGAGGGAGAGCAGGATTCCGATGAGTACGCCGCTCCAGATGCTTTTGCGGTACATTGGGCCTCCCTGCAAGACCGTGAAGGCGGGACAGGTCGGACGTGGAGCCAAGAGCAAGTGAAGTGTGACCCGTGAAACGCGAACACCAGCCGTGGATCGCCGCCAGGTAACAGGGCCTGGCCCCGGGAGCCTACTCGCGCATTTCAACGGCGGCCTGGAGCTCCTGCGCCAGCTCGCCGGCCGAGGCGTAGCGTTCGTGGGGGGCCTTGGCCAGGGCGCGGCGCAGGATGCCCTCCAGCGCCTCGGGAAAGGTGGGGTCCTCGCCGCGGGGCGACGGAAAGGAGGCCTGGATGTGCTGGACGATGACCCCAAAGGGCGTATCGGCGACAAAGGGCCGCCGGCCGAGGAGCATCTCGTAGAGGACCACGCCCAACGAATAGATGTCCGAGTGGTGTGTGGCGGCGCTGCCCATACCCTGCTCGGGCGACATATAGTCGGGCGTGCCGACGCTCATGCCGGCCAACGTCATCCCTTCGCCGCCGCGGATGACGCGCGCGATCCCAAAGTCGGTCAGGACCGGATCGTCGTCGCGGGTGAACATGATGTTGGCCGGCTTGACGTCGCGGTGGACGATACCGCGGCTGTGGGCATAGTCCAGCGCCGCGGCAACGCCGCGGACGACGGCGACGACGTCGTCGAGCGGCAGGCGCTTACCCTCCACCTGGCGGTCGCGGAGCGAGCCGGCGTCGATATACTCCATCACCATGTAGAAGCGGTCGCCGAGCTGCCCAAAGTCGTACAGTTGGACGATGTTGGGATGGCGCAGGGCGGCGATGGCGGTGGCCTCCCGCTGGAAGCGGGTACGAAACTCGTCGTCGTCGGCCAGGGCCGGCCGCAGCACTTTGATGGCGACGTAGCGGTCGATCAGGGGGTGATAGCCCTTGTAGACCTCGGCCATGCCGCCCTGGCCGCAGCGCTCCAGGACGCGGTAGGCGCCGACGCTCTGGCCAGTGAGATCGCTTCCCGGTGGGGGGACGATGGCGGGGGTGGAGGGGGTGGACTGCTCCTGGCGCCGGCAGAAGTCGGCGAAGGAGGCGGACCACGCCTGCCCCAAGGCGCCGGCCGGCCGCAGGAGGCCCCGCCGGTGCAGCCGGCGGCGGACCTCTTCGGGAACCTGCTCCGGGTGCAGCACGCCGGTGCGCTCCACCTCCTCGATCTGCGCCCAGGAGTAGCGGAAATGGTCCTCGGCCTCGGCCAGGAAGCGGCGCTGGGTCGCCTCCAGCGCCTCGGCGGAGAGGTCGCGTGCGGCGGCGCCGCTCTCCCAGAGGTGGTAGCCGGCCAGCTGGAGGAAAAAGGGATGGGGGCCGGCCCACTCCAGGGCGCGGGCGATGGCCTGCGGGCTGAAGCCGGCCTGTCCCTCCCGGCGCGAGAGGGTGGCGAGCAGGCCCTGCGACTCGGCCTCGGACAGCAGCCCGAGCGGGAGCTCGGCAAAGATGTTGAAAAAGGGCGAGGAGAGGGTGCTCGAATGGCGGTAGGTCAGCTCGTAGAGGCTGCGCTTGGACCCGGTGAGGTAGACGACGCCGACCTCGCCGGCCAGGCTGCGCAGCTCGCCGTAAAAGTCGGGCTCAAAGTGCTGGCTCTGGGCCAGGGACTCGAACTCGTCGAGCATCAGGACGATGCGGTAGCCGGCGTCGCGCAGGGTGCGCAGGAGGCGGCGGACGCGCATAAAGCGCAGCTCGGCCTCGGCCATGGCCTGGCGGAGTGTGGCGCGGAGGGCGGGGTCGGGCAGGCCGGCCTGGAGCTGGTCGAGGATCTCTTGCCAGAACTCGGTGCGCGTGGCCGAGCCCATCCCCTCGACGTCGAGGTAGGCGTAGAGGTGGCGCTGGGGGTCGAGCCCGAAGCGCTGCTGGGCCGCCGGGTCGGGCAGGTGGGAGAGGAGGGAGCTCTTGCCGATCTTGCGTTCGCCGACGACGGCCCGGCACTGCCCGGTCATGATAGCGCCATAGAGCTGCTCCAGCTCCGCTTGCCGGCCGTGAAAGAAAGCCGGGTCGGTGATGCGGTGGCGGTTGAAGAAAGGATTATGGGGGGCAGGCATATGCGCTCGCTTGACCTTTCGGCTGGATCAATGCCAAGGGTGCCGGCGGGGCCCGGATCGGGCGCCGCTAGGGTTATTGTACTACATGGACAGGCGAAGTGCAACCGGGCCCGGATTGCGGCGCGGGGCGGGTTGTGCTAGAATGCTCTTGCCGCCGCGGCCACGATCTGGCGGCCCTGATAGGAGTTGCAGCCATGGCAGACCGGGCACGGGCTACCGGGGACGGCTTTCCATTGACGGGGGGCGCCTGACATGGACGGCTTTTCGCTGAAACTGGCCCTCTTTCTCGGCGGCCTGGTCGTCGTCCTCCTTCTCCTCGCGCTCGCCGTGCGCTGGTGGAGCCGGTTCTACCGCGAGGAAGAGGGGGCGCCGGCCGGCCTGGCCCGCCGCGTGCTCAAAAACTCGGCTACCCCTATTGCCGTCAACCTCGTCAACAAGGGCATGGACATGGCCTTTGCCATGGTCATGATGCGCTACCTGGGCGCAGAGGGCAACGGCATCTATGCCTTTGCGGCCCTGCTGGCGGGCATGTACCTGACCACGATCTCGGACTGGGGCCTGAGCACGCTGGCGACGCGCGAGGTGGCCCGCCATCCCGAGCAGGCCAACCGCTACCTGTGCAACACCGTCCTGGTGCGCTGGACCCTGGCGGCGCTCTGCTTCCCCATCGCCGGGCTGGTCATCTTTTTCTTTGGCGCGGTGCTGCAGCGGCCGCTGTCGGCCGCGGGGCAGGCGGCAATCTGGCTGCTCGCCGCCACCCTCTTCCCGGCCGGCCTCTCGGCCGGCGTCACCGCGCTCTTCCGCGCCCGCGAGCGGATGGAGATTCCGGCCGTCGCCGCGCTCCTCGTCAACGTGCTCAAGGTCTTTGCCGGGGTGGGGGTGCTGGTGGCCGGCTGGGGCGTCGTCGGGCTGGCCGCCTCGGCCCTGGCGGTGACCACCGTGAACGCGGCCCTCTTCGTCTATTTGCAGCGGCGCTTCCTCTTCCGCCCGCGGCTGGAGCTGGACCTGCGCCTGTGGCGCTGGATGCTGCCGGAGTCGTTCCCGCTCTTTTTGAACAACATGCTCCTGGTCGTCTTCTTCCGCTTCGACTCTTTCATCTTGCGGGCCCATGGCGGCGACCGCGTGGTCGGCATCTATGACGCCGCCTACAAGCTGCCCAACGCCACCACCGAGATCCCTTTCTACATTGTCATCGCCCTCTTTCCGCTGCTGGCGCGGTTCGCCCTGGAGGACCCCGAGCGGCTGCAGCGGACGTACCACAGCGCGTTAAAGATACTGCTCCTTCTGGCGCTGCCGGCGGCGATGATCGTCAGCGTCCTGGCGCGCGAGCTCATCTACCTCCTGGCCGGCCCGGGGTATCTGCCGGACGCGGCCATCGCTCTCGCTGTGCTCATCTGGTTCCTGCCGCTCAGTTGGGTCAACGCCATCACGCAGTATACGCTGATCGCCGTGAACCGCCAGCGGACGATCACCCTGGCCTTTGCCATCGCCTGCGCCTTTAACGTCGGGGCCAACCTCTTTTTCATCCCCTACTATGGGGCATACGGCTACGTCGCCGCCGCCCTGCTCACCATTCTGACCGAGGCGGTGCTGCTGGCCTGCTTCTGGCCGGCGATCCGCCGGTCGGCCGGCCGGCTGCCGCTCGGACAGCTCGCCTGGCGGCCGCTGCTGGCCACCGCCGTGATGGGCGGGCCGATGATCTGGCTGCACGCGCGGGGACTCTGGGCGCTGGCGCTCGTGGTGGGGCCGGCCCTGTACGTGGGGACCGTCCTGCTGCTGCGCACCTTTACCCCAGAGGAGTGGGCCGTCCTTCGGCGGGTATGGCCGGGGAAGAGCTGATCGGGGATCGGCGATTGGGAAAACCATTTCTGGCACCGATCCCCGATACCCGATCACCAATCACCTGGCTGCCTGGCGGAGAGACTTGCTGGCTTGGAGGCTTTAGCCGGTTTTACGGCAAGATCACGGCCGTGCCACCGGCTAAAGCCTCGCTTCCAGGGCGCCGGAGGTTCTCTCCGCCCGGCTCAGAAACGCACCACCAGCGGCAAATAGATCCTGAAAATCTCCGGCACCGTCACAACAGCAAGGTGCCGCGTTACGACCTGCTGCCCGCAGCCGTTGCTGACAGTCAGGACGACCGTATAGTCGCCGGCCGCGGCATAGGCGTGGGTCGTGGTCATGCCGCCGGCGGTGGCGCCGTCGCCCAGGTCCCAGGTGTAGGTCAGGGGCTGGGTCCCGGTGGCCTCCCCGGTGAAGGTGACCATGGTCCCGACCGTGGGCGTCAGCGGCTCCCAGGCAAAGCCGGCATCGCCGACCGGCACACAGGGCTCGACCACCCACACAACGTGGCTGACGACCTGCTGCCCGCAGCCGTTGCTGACAGTCAGGACGACCGTATAGTCGCCGGCCGCGGCATAGGCGTGGGTCGTGGTCATGCCGCCGGCGGTGGCGCCGTCGCCCAGGTCCCAGGTGTAGGTCAGGGGCTGGGTCCCGGTGGCCTCCCCGGTGAAGGTGACCATGGCCCCGACCGTGGGCGTCAGTGGCTCCCAAGTGAATTCGACCTCACTGGGGACATCGCAGCGAAGTACGTTTACTGTAATCCAGGCACTATCGCCCAGCTCGCCATCCGAGGACGTGTAGGTAAAGGTGTCGGTGCCGTAAAAGCCCGGCGTCGGGCTATAGGTGACCGACGCTCCATCCGTACTGCTGCTGCCGTTGAGTGGCGCGCCTACCGCGGCCACCGCCAGGGGGTCCCCGTTGGGGTCGAAATCGTTGTCGAGCACGAGGATGGTCACCGGCTGATCCTGCAGAGTTTCGGCCTGGTCGTCGACGGCGACCGGCGGCACGTTGAGCACGGTCACGATGGCCGTGCCGCTGTTGTTGGTCGGGTTGTCGTCGGGCTCGGGGCCGGTAATGGTGCCGGTGTTGGTCAGGACCGTTCCTCCGGCCAACCCGTCGTCGAGCTGGCCGGTGATGGTGATGATGCCGCCCTCGCCGGGGGCCAGGTCCTGGACCAACCAGCTGTAGCTGATGACACCGGTGGGGGTAATCACCGCGCCGCTGCTGGTATAGTGCAGGTTGACCAAACCGGCCGGCACGACATCGTCGATGACCGCCCCGGTGGTCGTATAGCTGCCGACCTGGGCAAAGCTCAGGGTATAGGTGACCGTGTCGCCGGGGGCCGCCAGGGCCAGGGCCGCGGTCTTGGTGAGGACCAGGTCCGAGCCGACCGAGAAGACGACCCACTCGAGAAAGCGGCCGCTGACGTCGGTGATCTTGGTGTCGACGACATTGCCGACGCGGTCGATCTCGTACACGCCGGTGCCGGTCGTGACCAGGAGGTTGCCGTTGGGCAGCTCATAGACGCCGCGGTATCCGCCGAGCGTGCCGGCGTTATAAACGCCCACCAGGGTGCCATCGGGCAGGTACTCGACAATGCCCTCCTGGGTACCGGAAAAGTTGGCCACCAGCACGTTGTCGTTGGCCGCCTGGGCGAGTTGTTCCGGGAAGCTGTTGATCGCCGCCAGGTTGGCGATATAGGCGCCATTCAGGTCGTAGCGGTGGATCGCATCGCTGTTGATGCCGCCGACAATCCAGTCCGCGCCGCGCAGGTAGACGTCAAAGGGAGAGTCCAGGCCGCCGGCGCCGATGGCCACAAAGTTGCCCAGGTAGTTGCCACCGGTGTCGAACTCGGCCACGGAGTTGGCGTTGCTGCCGCCGCCGACTGTGACCAGGAGGTTGCCGTTGGGGCGCAGGGCGATGCCCCGAATGTTGTCCAGGATGGCCGGGTTGGCCCCTCCGGCGGGGGCAAAGACGCCCAGGTAGCTGCCGTTCAAGTCATACTCCTGGACGACGTCCTTGACCTGATCCGAGACCAGGATGCTGTCCCCGCTCGCACTGAGGATGGCGTTGACCGGCGTGCTCAAGTTGGTCGGATCTGGCGGGATGAAATCGGGGTCGACCAGGTTGCCGGTGGTGGCGTCAAAGGCTATGACCCGGTCGGCGTTCGAATCGGGCATCAGCAGCAGCCCGGATGTGACCAGGAGTTCGAGCGCCCGGACGCGCTGGGGCGAGATGCCGGCGGCCTCGGACGCCAGCGTCGGCGAGGGTGCGGCAGCCGCCGATAAGAGCCCGGCGGCCCAACCCAGCAGCAGTGTCAGAATGGCGAGAGTGGAGAGGTGTTTTTTCATGACGGACCTCCATAGGCAAGAAACGAGAGGGAGACAAGCGCCATAGATATTTTATCACAAGCGGGGAGGGGAGGCAACCAAAGGGAGAAAAGAGGGTGCGCATCTGAGGAAAGACAGGCCGACAGGCCGATCCAACTTGCCATTTCTCCCCCCGTGTGGTACAATCAATCCACATCAACATGAGGGCAAGACGATGAGCAACATGGGCTGGTATCGAGACGCACCGATCGGCGGGTCGCCAAGCATCCGGGTTCACCATGGATGCCATCTCCACGTGCGCCACGCCCGCGCCGCGTCCTGACCGGTCACCGTGCCATTCGACGTATCCTGGGCGTGGATGTACACCGCAATCCGCGCCCTTTTTGTTTGGGGACGGTTTACAGTTGGCAGTGAACGGCCAGCGGGAAACTGGTGTTAGGGGCCACTTTCTTTGAAGCCCAATTGGCCAGATTGAATGGTGGGAAGCAGGTCCGGCAAAAGGCCCCGGAGGGCCTTCTGCGGAGAGCGGGAACGGACCTCAGCCAATCTGACCTTCGA